>OCTA010001829.1_pt1 | contig 19461 bp, 17 predicted proteins | sample 1538991 | NCBI WGS metagenome assembly OCTA01 (sample SAMEA3539302, study PRJEB22396) | soil metagenome | biome: tundra; feature: field; material: soil | place: USA | collected 2010-05 | depth 0.15 m | reverse complement strand
GGGCTTCGTCCAGCTCTCCTGCGCCGTCATCCTCTTGAGGCGGTTATGAGATGCGTTCTAGATCGGGACCCGAGGCTGCGTCAGCAGGTCGCGGAGGCTCTGCGGGTCATGAACGGGGAGATCGCAGCGGCCGTGGACGCAGACGTAGGCGGTGGGGCGGCCATCGATCGCGATCTTATCGGCGATGAACGGCACCAGACGACCCAAAGGCGCCACGTCGGTCTCGGACGCGGCGGCGATCGCGCGGTTGGGAATGAATGTCCCGCGGAGGACCTCGAGCAGCGGCTCGGCGGCGGACGACGTCGCGCCGCTCGGCCAGACCACCGCGATCTCTCGCGCCTCGTCGGTGGCGTAGTCCAGCGCCAGCAAGGCCTCGGTGAGCGCGAGCGGATTTTCTCGGAGCACACCCGCCAGGCTGGCGAACGCGCGCTGGGCGACAGCCCGCCAGCGATCGTCGCCGGTGAAGGTCTGCATGCGCAACGCGTTCAAGAGCGCGACGGAGGTCCCGGAGGGCTCGGCGCCGTCCTGAACCGGTTTTTCACGGGCGATGAGCCGCTCGTGATCGTCGGCGGTCATGAACCATCCGCCGGTGGGATCGGCGAAGCGGCGCTCGGTCTCGCCGGCCAGGTCCAGCGCCGCTTCCAGCCAGCGCCGGTCGAAGCTTGCCTCGTAGAGATCGAGGAGCCCCGCGGTCAGGAACGCGTGGTCGTCGAGAAATCCGGGGGCGCCCGCGCGGCCATCCTTCCAGCTCCGGCCGAGGCGGCCGCTCGGGCGCATCTCGGCGAGCGCGAAGCCGGCCGCGCGCGCGGCGGCGTCGATGTAGCGCGCCTCGCCGAGCACGCGGCCGCCGACGGCAAAGGCTGAGATCGCCAGGCCGTTCCAGGCCGCCAGGATCTTTTCATCGCGCAGCGGCGGCGCGCGGCGCGCCCGCATCGCGTAGAGGGCCGCGCGCGCGGCGGCGAGGGCGGCCCACGCCGTTTCGTCGGGGTGGGCGACATGGAGAATGTTCGCGCCCTCGAAGTTGCCGGAGGACGTGACGCCGTAGTGGTCGAGGAACCGGGTTGTCTCGCCCCCGGCGTCGGGGCTGGCGCCCAGGACCGCTTCGACCTCCTGTTTGGACCAGACGAAGAACGCGCCCTCGCTGGATTCGCCGTCGGGTCCGACGGAGTCGGCGTCGGTCGCCGAATAGAACCCGCCCGCGGGCGCGGTCATCTCACGCAAGAGGTAGTCGAGCGTCTCGCGCGTCACGCGCGCGAAGTCAGCCCGGCCGGTCACCTGAAAGGCTTCGGCATAGGCCACCGCCAAGAGCGCGTTGTCGTAGAGCATTTTCTCGAAGTGGGGCACCAGCCAGTGCGCGTCGGTCGAGTAGCGGTGAAACCCGCCGCCGATCTGATCGTAGAGGCCGCCGGCCGCCATCTTCTCCAGCGTCACCGTCGCCATCCGCAACGTTTCGGCATCCCCGGTGCGGTGGTGCCCGCGCAACAACAGACGCACCGGCAGATTGGACGGAAACTTGGGCGCGCGGCGCACGCCGCCGTAGACCTCGTCGAAGATCCGCTGGAAGACCGCGGTGGTCTGGTCCAGCAGGATCGGGTCCAGAACCGGGTCGACGATCGGCCCGACCGCGTTGGCGTCGCCCGTCGCGGCGCTGCCCGCCGCTGTCGGTTCCATCTGCGCGCGCACGGCCCGCACCAGCGACTCCGCCGCCTGCCCGACGCGCGCCCGGTCGCCGAGGTAGGTCTGATGAATGTTGGCGAGCAGCTCCAGGAAGCCGTGCCGGGCGCCGCGGGCCCCTTCGCGGGGCGGAAAATAGGTCCCGCCAAAGAAAGGCTCGCGGGTCGGCGTCAGCCAGACGCTCATCGGCCAGCCGCCTGAGCCGGTGAGCGCCTGCACCGCGCTCATGTAGACCGCGTCGAGGTCGGGCCGCTCCTCGCGATCGACCTTGATGCAGAGGTAGTGGCCGTTCATGAAGGCGGCGATCTCTTCGTCCTCGAACGACTCGGCCTCCATGACGTGACACCAGTGGCAGGTGGCGTAGCCGATCGAGAGAAACACCGGCCGTTCGAGGCGACGCGCTTCCTCGAACGCCTCGTCGCCCCAGGGTCGCCAATCGACCGGGTTGTGCGCGTGCTGGAGCAGGTACGGGCTCGACTGGAAGATCAGCCGGTTGGTGAATTTGGGCGCGTCGCCCTCGAGGTGGTGCGTGCGCGGCCGATAACCACCGGGCGCCGCGCGCTTGTCGGCCAGCGCGGCGCCCAGCGCGTCGGCCAGCGGCTGGCCGAGCGGCGGCGCCTCCGGAAGATCGCGGACCCTCGACATCGGACGTCCCGCTCTAGGGCGCGCGTTCGAACATCTGCTCGACCGGGACGACGTGCACCGCGTCCTTGCTGAGCGGGATCGGAAATTTCTCGATGATCTTGTCCTCGGCCAGGATGTCGGGCGGCGTGCCGGCGGTGTCGTAGGTGATGGGCGTGGGGGCGTCGCTGGCCAGCTTGTCGGCCAGCGCCTGGGCCTTGTCGGCCACGATCACGATGCTGAGGCCGTTCAGCGCCAGGTGTTTGCGGACGGCGCGGTCGACGTCGGCCTTCTTCATCTTGGGCAGCCGCGCCTGCAGCTCCTTGACCACGTCCTTGCCGGTCACGGCGGCGTCGATGGCGTAGCCGAGGCGCCGCGAGACGTCCTGCGCCCAGAGGTTGGCGTAGTTGGCGAGGAAGGTCTTGGTCGCGGTGAAGCCGGCCTCCGGGATGCCGTCGCGGATCAGCTTGTCCGCCTCATAGAGCGCGGCGCGCAGCGCGAACAGGCTGTTCTGGGGCGGCACCGGGCGCAGCCAGATTTCGAAGTGTTGCTGTCGCCGCGGGATGTTGGGCAGCGGGAAGGTGGTCCAGCTGTCCTGGATGAAATTCTCGATGTAGGCGTAGTCGCCATAGTTGAGGCCGCGGTTCCCGCGCAGGTGGTTCATGAGCACGCCGTTGAACGTCCGGTGCTCGCCCAGGTAGGAACGGGCGACGGTGAGCGGGTAGAAGTCGGCGTCCTTGCGGGTGAGGTCGATGGTGTGACCGATCGAGATGGCGTTGGCGCGCGCGTCCTTCTGGACGACCAGCAGCTGGTTCTCCTTGTAGACCGGCGCGGGCGGCAGCTTGGGGAGCGGCGGCGCCTTGGCCGGGAGCGCGGCGAAACGCTTGGTGAAAGCTTCGGCGAAGCCGTCCGGAATCCCGCCGGCCACGCCCACCACCAGGCGATCGCGGGAATAATGGGTGGCGTAGAACTTCCGGACATCGTCGAGGGTGATCGCGCCAAGCCCGGCGACCGTTCCCTGCGTGGGCGTGCCGTAGGGATGGCCTTTGTAGAGCACGGTCGCCATCGCCTGCTTCCCCAGCTCTTCGTCGGCGTTCCCGCGCAAGGTCTTGGTGACGAAGTCGACGGCGTCTTCCTTGTTGCGGTGGAAGTCGTCCTCGGCGAAACGCGGCGTCAGCACCTGGTCGGCCACCAGGTCGGCGAACTTCACCAGGTTGTCCCGGTGCACCGTCCCCTCGAAGACCACCGATTCCTTGTCGCCGTAGACGCGCAGCTCGCCCGCCAGCGGGTAGAGCGCGTCGAGCAGCTCGGCATAGCTGCGGGTCTTGCTGCCGCCGCGTCCGATCATCTCGGCGGTCAGCGCGGCCAGACCTTCCTTGCCCTGGGGGTCGTCGACGGCGCCGGTCTGGAAGAAGACCCGGATCGCGCAGAGCGGGCTGCTCGCCGAGGGCAGGATGACGGTGCGAATTCCGGCCACCTTGGAAGGCAACTTGGAAGACGGTTTGGCGGGCGCCGCGGCCGCGCCACGTGACGTCGCGGCCGCGGCCAAGAGAGCGGAGGACAGGAGCATGATCGACCTCATTTGCCGGCCTTGAGGGTGACGACCGTCCGGTTGGTCGGTTGAAAGTAAGCGGCGGCGACGCGTTTGACGTCGGCGCTCGTGACCTTGTCGTATAGGGCGAAGTAGCTGTTGATCGACGACAGATCGCCGGTCAACGCCAGGAACGACGACGCCGTGTAGGCGGTCTTGTCCGCCGTCGAGAGTTGCCCCGCGAAGTTGTATTTGACGTGCGAGAGCACCTGGCTGAGCGTCTTGTCGTCGACGCCTTCCTTGGCGACCTTGGCCATCTCGTCGTGGATGGCGTGCTCGACGTAGGCGGTGTCTGCCGGCTTCTTGATGCGCGCCAGCACGGTGAAGAGGTTGGGATCGACGTGCGCGTCGTTGGAGCCGGAGAGCGATTCCACCTTCTGCTCGGTGATGACCAGCTTCTTGTACAGCGGCGCGCGCTCCGCGAACAGCAGCTCCGCCAGCACATCCAGCGTCGGCAGATCGACGTTGGTCGTCGAGAACGCCGGCGTGTGGTAGCCCTCGACCAGCATCGGCAGCGTCGCGCCGGGCCAACCCAGCTCGGCGCGCTGTTCCTTCTTCTGCGGCGGCTCGACCGGGATGGCCGGGTGCTTGTCGCCCGCTTTCCAGGCGCCGCAGTTGGCCTCGACCAGCTTGAAGACCGTCTCCGGATCGGCGTCCCCGACGACCAGGATGACGATGTTGTCCGGCCGGTAGTAGCGATCGAAGAACTGCCGCGAGTAGGCCATCTCGTTGGGCATGTTCTCGATGTCCTTGATGAAGCCCATCGTCGTGTGCTTGTAGGTGTGCGTCGTGAAGGCGTGGTCGTAGAGCACCTCGATCATCTTCTCCAGCGGATTGGAGGCGTTCTTGTTGTATTCGCCGAGGACGGCGCGCGCTTCCTTCTGAAAGTCCGGCTCGAGGTAGCGCAGGTGCTGAAAACGATCGCTCTCGATCTCGACGATCTTGGGGAGCGCCGCCTTGCCCGCCAGGATGTGATAGACGGTCAGATCGTCGGAGGTGAAGGCGTTGGAGTCGGCGCCCATCTCCTTGATGACGGCGTTGTAGGCGTCGGCTGGATACTTCTCCGTGCCGTGGAACATCATGTGCTCGAAGAAGTGGGCGAACCCCGACTTGCCCGGCTCGACCTCGTTGCGGCTGCCGGTACGCACGACCGAGTAGTAGGCGACCAGGCCGGGCGAATCGTAGCCGACCACGTAGACGCGCAGGCCGTTGGCGAGGGTCTTTTCCTTCACCGGGAACGGGAACGCGAGGCCGCTGGCCGGAGCCGTTGTTGGTGCCGCTGCGGGCGCCGCCGCGGTCGGACGCGACAGGGCCGCGAGGACCGGCAGCGCCAGCGCGGTGGCGAAGAGGGCGGTTGTGAGGAGAAAGCGCATCGGACCTCCGATAGGATGGAAAGGCGACGATGAAAACAGAATCGCCGAGCGGCCACAACCGATACTCCGTCACCGGACGTCTGCTTCTGGGCGGACGTCTGGCGGCGGGCGCGCTGGTCGTCGAAGGGGACCGGATCGTGGAAGCTCGGCAGGGCGCGGTGGGCGAGCTGCCGACGCCGCGCTTCGACGCCGATATCGTGTCGCCCGGGCTGGTGGATCTGCAGTGCAACGGCGCGTTCGGGCTGGAGGTCGGCGCGGACGCGGCGGCCCTCCGCGCGCTGGCGTCGCGCCTGCCGGCGACCGGGGTCACGACCTTCTTGCCGACGGTGGTGAGCACGACAGCCACCCACTACCGGGCGGTCGCAGCCGCCCTGGCCGGCGCCGTTGCCCCCGCCGTCTCGACCGACCTCGGAGCCGGCGCGCGCCTGCCGGGGCTGCATCTGGAGGGGCCGCTGCTCTCACCGGCCCGCGTCGGCGCCCACGATCCGCGCGCCATCGCAGCGGCCGACGCGGCTCTCGACGAGATGCTCGACGAGCTGCTCGCCGCGGACGCGCTGCGGCTGGTGACGCTCGCGCCGGAGCGGCCCGGGGCGCTCGACCGGATCCGGCGCCTGGTCGCCGCGGGTGTCGCGGTCGCCCTGGGTCACACCGACGCGACCTTCGAGGAGGCCGAAGCGGGGATCGACGCCGGCGCGACGCTGGTGACACATCTGTTCAACGCCATGTCGGGCCTCCACCACCGTGCGCCCGGTGCGGTGGGCGCGGCCCTGACCGACGATCGGGTGGCGGTGAGCCTGATCGCGGACGGCGTACACGTGCACGCCGCGGCGCTGAAGCTGGCGCTGCGCGCGAAAGGGACCGATCGGATCGTGCTCGTGACCGACGCGGTGGCCGCCGCGGGCGCGCCGGCGGGCTCTTACCAGCTGGGTGGCCTGCCGATCGTTTCCGATGGCGAATGCGCGCGCGCGCCCGACGGTACCCTGGCCGGGTCGACGCTCACCCTGGATCGGGCGGTGCGCGCGATGGTTCGCCTCAGCGGCGCCCGGATCGAAGACGCGCTCGCCATGGCCAGCACCGTCCCGGCCGCGCGCGTCGGTCTCACAGACCGCGGCACGCTCGCCATCGGCCAGCGCGCCGATCTGGTGCTCTGGTCGGCGAACCTCGAAGTCGACACGACGATCGTGGGCGGAGAGATCGCTTTTCGCGTCTGAGTCAGTGAACGCGGGTGGTGTGCGGCAGGTCGGCCAGCACGTCGGTCTCGCGCTCGCCGAGCACGTCGAGCCGCTCGGCGAAGGATTCGGCCGAGACCAGCGGTCGCGCCAGATCCAGGAAGATGTCGGCGTGGCGCTCCTCCGCGTCGGCGAGAGCCAAATAGAAGTCGGCCAGCTCCGCGTCGCCGGCTCTAGCGAAACCAGTCGCGAGCAACCCGAGCCGCTCGTGCGAGCGCGCTTCGATGAACGCCGCGACCAGCAGCGCGTCGAGCAACCGTTCCGGCTCGCGGCCGCGCACCTCCGCCAACAGCGCCCGCGCGTAGTGGTTGGGCGTGTCGGTGCGCGGCACCCACCCGCGGCGGGCCATGAGCGCGCCGACCTGGACCACGTGGCTGGTCTCCTCGTGCGCCAGCCGCGCCAGCTGCCCGACCGACGTCCCGCGGTGCGGATAGCGCCGCACCAGCGCCAGCGCATTTTCGGCCGCCTTCCGCTCGCAGTGCAGATGATCCGACAGCAGCACCGGCAGATCGACGGTGCTGGCCGCGAACCAGCGCGGGTGGGTGGAGGAGCGGAGGATGGAGGTCATGGCTAGCGCGGGGCGGCAAGCCTATCCGATGTTGGCTCTCGGGAGATCAGAGCAGCGCGAGCAGCGCCACGATCCCGGCGCCCAGCGTGTAGAGCGACTCGCCCGCGATGAGGCCGCCGCCCAGCAACGACGGCGTGCTCATGTCCTCGGGCAGCGCGTCGGCCTGCTCGGGCGCGGGGCGGGCGGCCCGGCGGCGCGGCGCCAGCGCCGAGGAGAGCACGCCGCCGGCCGCGAACCAGGCCGAGGTCCCCAGATCGACAAAGCCGCCGAACGACGACGCGTAGGGACTGGGGAGCAAGATCGCGTCCAGGATCCATCCGCAGGCGAAGCCGAGCGAGCTCGACTCGACGAGATGCCGGTAGCCTGCCGAGCGGGCCAGCAGCTTGCGCGCGAGCTCGGTGCAAAGACCGATGCCGAACCCGATCGCCAGCGCCGTCGTTTGAACGGGCTTGAGGTGTCCGAGGCCGCGGATGGCGCCCACGAACTTGAAGGTCATGGCGGATTGCCAGACGCCGACGCCGGCTTCGGGATGGGTGAAGGTGTCGACCTTCAACACCGGGTAGGCATTCATGAACAACTTGGCCAGCGCTACGCAGAGGACGGCGCCCACGAAGATGCCGACCGCCTGGTAACGAAATTGGATGGCGCGGTTCGATCCCAGGCGCCACCCCGTGGACCGGTCCTGCTGCATGTCGACGCCCACGGTGCAGGCGATGAGCAGGACGCTGGCGGCCATCATCGCTACGATGGGCGAGCGCAGACCGAGGAACGACATGAGGAGGACGGCCACCACGAAGGCGCTGGAGATGGGGTTCGAATCAGAGATGCCGGTCGCGATGCCGTTGATGAAGACGAACAGAAACGTGAGCCCCAGCGCAAAGAGCACGAATCCCAGCGGCTGATCGAGCAGCACCGTCGCCACCGTCACCAGCGCCACGCCCCAGCCGATGACCCAGGCGGCGAGCCGGCCCGAGTCGAGACCGCCGGACGCCGAAGGCGCGGCGGGAGCACGGCGCGTGCGCAGGCGGCGCGCCGCCTCGACCCCGATCATCGCGAGGTCGACCACGGCCGCGCCGAAGATCATGGCCAGCGCGACCAGAAAGCCGATCTTGCGGAACGGATCGTGGGGGCCGAGGACGCCAGTGGCGCGCAGGCGCGGGACCAGCAGCGCGCCGATGCCGCCCATCACGGCGGCCGGCACGCCGATGCGCGAGCCCACGATGAGGCCGGCGCCCACCGTCGAGGCAGAGATGCCGCTGCGCCCCAGCCAGGCCACCCGCGAGACCAGCGCGCCGATCGCGATGCCACCGGCGGTGCCCCCGCCCAGCTTGCCGATCGAGCGCCGCAGGAGGCGCTTGTCGGTGAGCGCTCGGAGAATGTTGGCGACCGCGTGGCCCGAGGGGAACTCGAGCTGCATCCTGTCGACGAGGATCGGCGTGTAGAGCATGCCGAGGCCGATCCCGAACATCCCGATGCAACCGAAATATAGGCCCAGCTTCCAGGCAGCCGGCAGCGGCATTCCCAGCCAGACCATCGCCTGGATGAGCACCCCCATCCCCGCCATCGACGCCACCGAGGCGGCCATGGTCTGGATGTAGTTGGCGCCGTGCTTTCCCGCGGCACCGTAGCCATAGGTCACCGTGGAGCCGAGGATGCCGGCCAACACCTGCCCCCCCACGAAGAACCCCAGGCTGAAGGTCATGTACGCGCTCGCGATGCCGCCGAGCGGCCCGAGGACGAAAAGCGCGACGCCCGCGAGGAGCAGGTGATAACGGACGCTCCCCTCGACGGGCAGAAGCCGGCGTAGGCGTGAGGATGCGGGCGGCGCGGCTCCGCCGTCGGGGACGTCGTCCTTCACGCGGGCGCCCCGGTCATGACCGCCCGGGCCCGTCCGCGTCGCGCAAGCGGGCGCGACCGATAATGACCGCCCGCCGCACGTAGTCGCCCAGCGCCGTCACGCCCAGCGCGAAGGCCGAGATCGCCAGCCCGCGCGCAGGCCAGCCCAGCATGAGCGCCGCGATGGCTAGGAACTGCGCGACCGTGGCGGCCTTGCCCAGCAAGCTGGCCCGGAAGTCGTAGCGCAGCCACCGCCGCAGCGTCGGGCTCGCCCGGTAGACGACCACCAGGGGAAGCTGCAGGAGCTCCCGCGCCACGATCATCGCCAGGATGCCGAAAGAGACGCCGCGCTCGAAGTGGAGCGCCGCCAGCACCGCCGCAATGAACAGCTTGTCGCAGGTGGGATCGAGCCAGGCTCCGGCGCCCGCGACGTTGATGCCGCGTTGGCGCGCCAGGGTGCCATCGAGGACGTCGGTGACCGCCGCCGCGGCCATGACGCCCAGCGCGGGAACCGCGTGCGCCGGCGTTCGCCCGAGCGCGATCCAGAACACCCACCCCAGCGGCAGCCGCGCCAGGCTGAGCAGGTTGGGGAGCGTGAAAAACGCGAAGGGGGGCGACGCGGACATCGGCCTGCGGCAAGCGTAACATTGACGGGAGCACCTTCATGGGCCGCACCGAACATTCGAACCCCGCCGAACCGGCCGATCCGGCCGACCCGGCCGACCGCCTAGGCGATGAGATCGTCCGCGCCGTCATCGACGGTCGTCCGGTGCGGATCGTCGCGGTGACCACCACCGCCGTGGCGCGCGAGGCCGCCCGGCGGCACCAGGCGGGGCCGGCGGCGTCGATCGCGCTGGCGCGCGGGCTCACCGCGGGCCTCTTGCTGGCGACGCTCACCAAGGACGACGAACGCGTGACCTTGCAGGTGCTGGGCGACGGGCCGCTCGGCGGGCTCACCGTCGACGCGACGGCCGCCGGCACGGCGCGGGCGTACGTCAAACATCCGGGCGTCGCGCTGGCGGCGGCGTCCGGCGCGCGCGCCAGCCTGGCCGCGGCGGTCGGGCGCACGGGCCTCGTGAGCGTGCTCCGCGACGTCGGTCTGGGCGAGACCTTCAGCGGTCGAACCTCGATCGCGAGCGGCGAGATCGACGAGGACGTCGAGCGCTACCTCGAGGCCAGCGAACAGATCGTGAGCGCGATGGCCTGCGACGCGACGCTGGCTCCGGATGGAACGATCGCGTTTGCCGCGGGCATCCTGATCCAGGCCCTCCCCGGCAGCGACGGCGCCGTGCGGGTGGCCGCCGCGCGCGGTCTCATCGCCGACGGCGAATTCCTGAAGGCGCTCGGGGGCGGGCCGCGGGATGGCGCGGGGGTGCTGGGCGCCGTGCTCGGCGACCAGCTCGGCGAGATCAAGATCCTCGACCGGCGCCCGGTGCGTTTCGATTGCCCCTGCTCCCGCGCCCGCGCCGGGACGTCGCTGGCCTTGCTCGGGGAGACGGAGCTGGCGGCGATGATCCTCGACGACGGCCGGGCCGAAGTGACCTGCAATTTCTGCCGCGCCCACTACGAGTTCGACGAGGCCGCGCTGGAGATCATCCGCCGCGAAACCGCCAGGCCCGCCGGCCCGCCGAGCTAGCTAGTGGATCGCGTCGGGGGAGGGACGGCTTTGCCGGCCCGAGCCCATCGCGGGGGGCAAGGGACCCTTCGAGGGTCCCTAGTGAAAAGATCGCGTCGGGGGAGGGACGGCTTTGCCGGCCCGAGCCGATCGCGGGGGGCAAAGCCCCTTCGAGGGTCCCTAGTGAAATAACGCGTCGGCCTGGTGGCGCGGCGCTCGGACGGTCGCGGCCGCGCCGCCCGCGGGGATGATCGTCTGATCGATGATCTGCCCTTCCGCGCAGTGGATGTCCTCTTCGCCGGGCGAGGCCGGACCGCAGATCGCCTCGAGGGCCAGCTCCGTCGGACGCACCGTGATCTTGAGGAAGCCGTGGTGGATCGCGCGAAAGGCGGTGAAGGGCGGCGACTTGCAGTCGTTCCACAGACAGGGGGTCGTCGCGTGCTCGAGCGCGCCGCCGCCGGTCCCGGCGGTCACGTGCACGACGTGCGCCTGCGGGTTGCTCCGCTCGTAGACGTGGCTGTGTCCGTTCAGGTTGAGCACGTACTTCTTGAAGCGCTTGCCCCATCCGTCGAGGATGGCGCGCAGCTGCAGCTCGCTGCCGTGATGTCCCGACGAGTAGGCCGGCCGGTGCCCGGCGGTGATCACGAATTTGATCTTCGGGTCGGTCTCGGCGCTCGCCAGCAGCGGCTCTGCGTGCTCGGCCCAGTCGGCCCAGGTGTCGTGCGTGTAGGGCTCGGGGTAGGCGATGAAGCGGACGGAGCCGAAGTCGAACCAGTACCAGTCCTCGCCGCAGCAGCCGGCGGTGGGCGCACCCGGGGAAGCGGCCGCGTGGGGAAGCGCGAACCGCCCCTTGTAGTTGCGCAGGTCGTCCCGCGCCGGATCCTCCCATTCGTGGTTGCCCCAGATCGGCATGTAGGCCGCGCGTTGCGACCAGATCATGACGTCGTCGAAATGCCGGTCCACCGCCGCCTGCGTCTTGAGATCGGCGTACGACAGATCGCCCAGCGCGAGGACGAACGACGGGTCGGCCAGACGGATGTCGCGGTGCACGCCGGCGGCCGCCGGTTGATTCGCCGCATCGCCCAGGTCGCCCACCGCCGCGAAGACGAAGTCCGAGGTGCCTGCCGCGGGCGGCGCTCGGAAGCTGCGGTCCATCGGCCGCACGGGGTGGCCGACCTCGTAGGTGTACTCGAGGCCGGGAACGAGCTCGTCGGCGATGGCTTCCTGCCAGGGGCCGGGCGCCGAGGTCGGCGCGGGGCTGGGCGGATGCGCCGTGACCGTGCGCGGCGGGAGATCCTTGGCCCAGTACCGCAGCGTCGAGCTGCTGCCGCGCCAGTCGAAGGTGACCGCATCCGGCGCCGTATAGGTGAAGTGCACTTCGTGCGGTTCCTCGGCCACCGGTGGCGGCGCGGGCATCGAGGCGTCGAAGCGAACCAGATCCACGGCGTGCCGGGGACACCCCGTCGCCGAGGTCAGCAGGAGCGCGAGCGCTAGCTTCCGCACTGGCCGCGCTGCCGCAAGAAATGATCGGCCAGCACCAGCGCCAGCATCGCCTCGACGATCGGCACCGCGCGCGGCAGCACGCACGGGTCGTGGCGGCCACGCGCCTTGAGGGTGGTGTCGTGGCCGTCTTCGTCGACCGTCTGCTGCTCGCGCAGGATGGTCGCGGTCGGTTTGAAAGCGACGCGAATGACGATGTCCTCGCCGTTCGAGATGCCGCCTTGCACGCCGCCCGAACGGTTGCCGCGGGTCCGGACGCGTCCGCCGCCGTCGTAGAACGGATCGTTGTGCTCGCTGCCGCGCAGGCGGGTGCCGGCGAAACCGCTGCCGATCTCGAAGCCCTTGGCCGCCGGCAGCGACAGCATGGCCTTGGCCAGATCCGCTTCCAGCTTGTCGAACACCGGTTCGCCCAGGCCGACGGGCACGCCCCGCGCGACCGCTTCGACCACGCCGCCCAGCGAATCGCCCGCCTTGCGGGCCTCGTCGATGAGCGCGATCATGCGGGTCGCCGTCGCCGCGTCCGGGCAGCGCACGATGTTGGCCTCGACGGCGTCGCGGGCGACCGTGGCCGCATCGATCTCGACCTCCAGATCCTGGACCCGCTGCACCCAGGCGACGATATCGATCGCGCCCGCCGCCGCCAGCGCCTTGCGGGCCAGCACCCCGGCCGCGACGCGCCCGACGGTTTCGCGCGCGCTGGCGCGCCCCCCGCCCTGCCAGGCGCGGATACCGTACTTGGTCTTGTAAGTAAAGTCGGCGTGCGAGGGGCGGAACTTGGTCCGCATCTCTTCGTAGTCGCCACCGCGGGTGTCGCTGTTTCGCACCAGCATCGAGATGGGCGTCCCCAGCGTCAGCCCCTCGTGCACGCCGGACAGGATCTCGACCTCGTCGAGCTCGCGCCGCTGGGTGGTGATCGCGCTCTGCCCGGGGCGCCGCCGGTCGAGCTCCCGCTGGATCTCGGCGATCGTGATGGGCAGGCGTGGCGGACAGCCGTCGACCACCACGCCCACGGCCGGCCCATGCGACTCCCCGAAGGTCGTCACGCGAAACATCGTCCCGAACGTATTGCCGCCCATCTGGTCAGTGTCCCGGTAGGAGGTCGATCATGCCACGGAGCACCGTCTGCCCCGCCAGCATGAGCAGCCGGCCATCTTTTTCTTCGATCTGGAGGTGGAGGTCGCCGGCGGTGTGATAGCGCCAGATCTGCGCGGGGCCGGTGGCGCGCTCGGGCACGACGCCGCTGACTACCAGGGTCGCGCGTCCGGACAGGCGGAGGACGTAGGGGACACCGTGATAGTTGATGCTCTCCGGCGGCGGCGGGGAGAGATCCAGGTCTTTGATCTGGTGGAGCACCAGCAGGCGATCCGAGGCTGCCGAAACTGCCGAAGCTGCCGATTCGATCCAGAGTACTTCCGCTCCATCGACCGCGCGCGCGGCGAGCGAGGTCTTACCCGCCACCTCCATCGAGACCAGCCCCTCGACGACGTAATCGCGCCCCGACAGACAGAGGACATCGCGGAGCTGAATCTTCATGGGCGGGGGGGGCTTCCTTGACGGGCGCGGCTCGGGCGATTATACGGCCTGCGGTCCACCGTGAAGCTGGAAGTCACACGAGTCATCGACGACGAGGGGCGGGTCCTGCATCCCGAGCGGGAGCCGGCGCTATCGAGCGACGAGTTGCGCCGCCTGTATCGCACGATGCTCCTGGTCCGCATTCTCGACGAGCGGATGCTGCGCTTGCGGATGCAGGGGCGAATGGGTTTCTACCTCACCTCGCTGGGCGAGGAGGCGACCCACATCGGCGCGGCGCACGCCTTGCGCGACGCCGACTGGATCTACCCGGCCTACCGCGAGATCGGGGCGGCCCTCTTCCGCGGCTATCCGCTGGGCACCTTCATGTGCCAGCTCTTCGGGAACTCCGAAGACCCGGTCAAGGGTCGCCAGATGCCGGTGCACCATTCGGTCAAGCGGCTCAACTTCGTCTCCGTGAGCTCCCCGGTCGGATCGCACATCCCCCACGCCGTCGGAACGGCCTGGGCCGCCAAGCTCCAGAAGACCCAGGACGTGGCCCTGGCCTTCTTCGGCGAAGGCGCCAGCTCGACCCCGATCTTCCACGTCAGCGCCAACTTCGCGGCGCTCTACAAGGTGCCGGCCATTCTGCTCTGCCGCAACAACGGCTGGGCCATCTCCGTGCCGAGCTCCGGGCAGACCGCGACGCCGACCTTCGCCCAGAAGGCGATCGCCTACGGGATGCCGGGGGTGCTGGTCGACGGCAACGATATTCTGGCGATGATCCACGTGGTCCGTGAGGCGGCCGCGCGCGGACGGCGCGGCGAAGGGCCGACGCTGATCGAGGCCCGCACTTACCGGCGCGGCGCGCACAGCTCGTCCGACGATCCTTCGAAATATCGCGATCCGGCCGAGCCCAAGGAATGGGAGCGCCGCGATCCGATCGACCGCTTCCTCAAGTACGGCCAGGCGCGCGGCGTGTTCGATGCGGAGTTCGTGGCGCACACCCGCCAGGAGATCAACCGGGAGATCGGCGAGGCCCTGATCTACGCGGAGAGTCGGCCGCCCAAGCCCCCGCTGCATTCGTTGTTCGAGGACGTGTACGCCGAGATTCCCCGGCACCTGCGCGAGCAGGCCGCGGGGCTGGAGGCGGAGATCGCCCGGCACGGCGAAAAGGTTCCGCCCCGGGGCTGACCGCCCGAATTGACAAAGCCGGCCGGTCCTGGAAGATTGCCGCCACCGTCGGGGAGGGGCGGCTCGAAGAAAGGGCACCTCTTTGACGCAGCGAAAGAAGCCGGGCGCGACCGCCGGATCCGGTTCCGCTGAGCCCGATAGCGATCGCGAGTTGATCGGATCGATCGTGCACGATCTCAAGAACGTGCTCTCGGCGATCCGCGGGTTCGCCACCGTGATCGGCGAAGACCTCCGCCCCCACGATCCGGCGCGGGACGACGTCGAACAGATTCTGACCGCGGTCGATCGCGGCGCCGAGCTGGCGCAGCGGCTGCTCGCCTGGCGCGGGCCGATCCCCACGCCATCGGTCGGGGTCCCGGTCGAGGTCGCGCTGGAGCGATCGATCGGCTGGACCATGCAGCAGCCGAGGCGGGCGGCGACCATCCTCGTGGTCGAGGACGACGATCTGGTCCGCACCATGACGGTGAAGGTGTTGCGGCGCAGCGGCTACGCCACGCTGGAGGCCGCCAACGCCGCCGAGGCCGAGGATTGGGCGGCCACCCACGGGGTGGCGGTCGATCTCCTGCTGGTGGACATCGGTCTGCCGGTCACGAACGGGTTGGCGCTCTGGGAACGGGTCGAGGAGCGCTGGCCGGGGTCGAAGATTCTCTTCATGAGCGCCTTCGGGCGGACGGCGCTGGCGGAGCAGGGGACGCTGCCCGAGGGCGGTTTCCTCGAAAAGCCGTTCGCGCCGGTCACGCTCATCGAGCGCATCGAGACGATCCTGGCGCCCGGCAGCTCCTGAGCGATCAGCGGCCGGCGGTCACGTCGGCGATGATCTGCTGGATGCGCGCTTCGACCAGCGCTTGAATTTCCGCCAGACGCTTCGGGCTGTCCGCTTCGAAGCGCATGACCAGCACCGGGCCGGTGTTGGAGGCCCGCACCAGGCCCCAGCCGACGGTCTGGCCCTGCTCCTGGAAGATCATGCGCACGCCGTCGATGTCGACCACCGGTTGCCGCTCGCGGAACCAGGCGATGGCGCGGCGGACGACCTCGAACTTGAGATCGTCGGGGCAGGGCATCCGGATCTCGGGGGTGTTGTGCAGGACCGGCAGCGTGTCGTAGAGCTCGGCCAGCGTCTGGGTCGAGTGGGTGAGCTGCTCGCACAGGCGCAGGCCGGCGTAGACCGCGTCGTCGAAGCCGAACCAGCGGTCGGCGAAGAACATGTGCCCCGACATCTCGCCGGCCAGCACCGCCTTCTCCTCCTTCATCTTGGCCTTGATGAGGGAGTGGCCCACCTTCCACATGATGGCCTTCCCCCCGAGCTGGCCGATGTGATCGAAGAGCGCCTGGCTGCACTTGACCTCGCTCACGAAGGTGGCGCCGGGCTGTCGCTTGAGGATCTCCGTCGCGAAGAGCATCACCAGCTGGTCGCCCCAGATGATTCGCCCCTGCCCGTCGACGGCGCCGATTCGATCGGCGTCGCCGTCGAGCGCGATCCCCACCTCGGCGCCGCCGGCTTTCACCCGCGCGATCAGGTCGGCCAGGTTCGCGGGGACGGTGGGATCGGGGTGGTGGTTGGGGAAGCGGCCGTCCGGCTCGCAGTAGATAGCCTCCACCTCGAATCCGAGCTTGCGCAGGATCGGGAGCACGGCGAGGCCCCCGGTGCCGTTCCCACCGTCGACGACGACCTTGAACCGCCGGGGCCCGAGCTGGATGTTGTCGACGATGTAGTCGATGTAGTCCGCGAGGATGTCGTAATCGGTCGCGCGGCCGGGCGTGGCGGCGGGGCGAAAATCGCGGCGCTCGATCCGCTCGCGCAGCTTCTGGATCTCGGCGCCGTGGATGGTGGTCTTACCGGAGACGATCTTGAAGCCGTTGTCCTCCCCCGGATTGTGGCTGGCGGTGATCATGACGCCCCCTTCGACCTTCAGGTGAAAGACCGAAAAATACAGCCCCGGCGAGTGCACGATGCCGACGTCGATCACGTCCAGCCCGGCGCCGAGCAGCTCGCGTTTGATCGCGGCGTGGATGCGCGGCGAGGAGAGCCGGCAATCGCGGCCGAGCGTGATGCGGCGGACGCCCGCGTCGGCGAAATAGGCCCCGATCGACCGTCCCAGATCGGCCACGAAGTCGTCGGGAAAGTCGCTCTCCGCGTTGCCGCGGATGTCGTACTCACGAAACACTCTCGGGTTCATTCGGTCGCTCCCTGCCAGGTCTGCCTCAAAGAAGATCGTGGCGGCCCGCCTTCTTGGCGGCCTCCACGATCTGTCGAACATCCTGCGCACGATCCTTGGGGATGACCAGGATCGCGTCGCGGGTGGCGACCACCACCAGATCCTGGACGCCGACCACGCCGACGAACGGGGCGCCCTCGTCGGCCACGATGATGTTGCCGTCGCCGTCGATCAGCGTTGCGCCGCCCAGCACCACGTTGCCGCGCGGGTCGGGGGGGCGGACCGCCGTCAGGGCCGCCCAGCTCCCCACGTCGTTCCAGCCGAACTCCCCGGGGACGACGCGCAGACCGGTCGCCTTCTCCATGATGCCGTTGTCGATCGAGATCGCCGGCGCACCCGCATAGCCGGCGTCGATCACCTTCTTCAGATCGTTCGGATTGCGTGCCGCCACCGCGGCGTCCAGCAGGGTGCCGAGCGCGGGCAGATGGCGCCTCGTCTCCTCGAACATGCGGCGCGCGGTCAGGAAGAACATCCCCGAGTTCCAGAGGTACTCGCCCGAGGCGAGGTAGCGCTCGGCGGTCGGGCGGTCGGGCTTTTCGACGAAGGCGCCGACCTCGTGAACCGGGTCCGCGGCCGGGCGGGGCAGCCGCGCGCCCAGACGGAGGTAGCCGAAGCCGGTCTCGGCGTGGGTGGGCCGGATGCCGATGGTGACGATCGTTTCGCGCGCCTCGGCGTTGGCCAGACGGACCAGGCGCTCGAAGGCGGGCTCGTCGCCGATGTAGGGATCGGCGGGGAAGACCGCGATCACGGCGTCCGGCCGCGGCGGGTGGCGATCACCGCACCCAGTCCGACGGCGGCCGCCGTGTTGCGGGGCATCGGTTCGGCCACGATGTTCTCAGGCGGCAGGTCGGGAATCGCGGCGCGGACCGCGGCCTCTTGGTCGGCGGCCGTCACCACCAGCGTCCTACCGACCCCGAAGAACGCCTGCGCGCGCCGAACGGCGGCCGCCAGCAGCGACTCCGAGCCACCGAGCGCGAGAAGCTGCTTGGGACGCGCACGCCGGCTGGAGGGCCAAAGGCGCGTTCCGGCGCCGCCGCCCAGGATCACCGCAAAGGATTCGGCGAACGCGGCGTCCGCCGTTTTCTCCCTCGAATTCATGCGCCGCGCACTCTAACAGACCGCGGAGCCCGTGATAGGCTTCCGTGGTGCGGGCGGGTGAGGACACCTTGCGGCGCTCGATTGCGTCGGCGACCGATGGGCGGGCCCGGGCCCGGCTGCGGGTCGAGCTGGCGGAGCTGGTCCGCGGCCACGACGCGGCGGCGGCCCGCGACGAGCTCGATCATGCGGCGCGGGAAGGCGGGGCGACGCCGGCCCTGACCGCGGCGGCTCTCAGCCTGGCCCGCACCATGCCACCGGCCGATCGGGTGGCCTTCATCGGGAACCTGGGGAATCTGGCGAAGGCCGAGGGGAAGACTCCGGCGCCGACCCTGGTGGCGGCCCTGGCCGACGCCCAGCTCGGCGCCGATCGGCCGCGTGAGGCGGCGCTCACCTGGCTGGGGTTGGCGCGCGACCAGCGGGTCCCCGTTCACCATCGCCGCGCGGCCGCGCGCCGGGCGGTGCGGCTCGCGAATCGACTGGACCCGGCCGAGGCGCGGGCGACCCTGACCACCGCGGCCGAGCTGGCGACCGGGAAGCCTCGCCTCGAGCTCCTGCGGCGCGCCCGCTCTCTGCCGGGCGGCGAGACGCCGGACGCCGGGCGCGGGGGCCGGGACAATGGGGCGCCGCCGCCCGCCAAGGAGACCCCGGTGCGCGCACCGGCGGTCCGAGCCCGTCCCCGCGTTTCGCCGGCACCGGTCGCGGTCCTCGAGACCGCCCTCGCCGAGGCGCGCGCGGGACGCGCGAATCGCGCGCGTCGCCTGGGCGAAGAGGCGATCCGGTTCTCGCCGCCCGGTCCGGAGCTGGCCGCCCGCGTGGGCGCGCTCGACACCGCGCTGCGCGAGGGCGGGTTCATGAAGGATGCGCTCCGCTTGCGGCGCACCCACCTCGAAGCGCTCGACCACGGGGCCGCCCGGGAGGCGCTGCTGGCGCTGGCGGCCGAAGCGGAAGAGGCGGGGCTCGGCGCGCTGGCCGCCGACTGGCGCGCCGATGCCGGAGCCGCGCGGACGGCGACGGCGGCCGGGCCCCCATCCCCGACGACCCCGGCCGGATACTATCTGGCCGCGCAGCGCCTGCTGGCGCAGGACGGATCCGCCGCGGCGCCGGCGCAGGTCCTCGCGCTTCTCGAAAAAGCCCTGGCCGGACATCCGGGTGCCGACGCCGCGCTGGCGCTCTCCGAGACGATCGCGGCGCGGATCTCGGAGGGGAGCGGGCAGAGCGATCAACGCAAACGCGAATCCGTCGGGCTCGACCTGCTGCGCGCCGCGCATGCGGCGGAGTACGAACCGTTGCGCCGGGGGCGTCTGGGCCGGAGATTGGCCGAGACGCTGGAGGCGCGCGGCGACATGATCGGGGCGGTGGCGGTGCTGGAGATCGGAAGAGCGGCGTGTAGGGAAAGAGTGTAGATCTCGGTGGTCGCCGTATCATTAAAAAAAAAAA
>OCTA010001826.1_pt1 | contig 19485 bp, 37 predicted proteins | sample 1538991 | NCBI WGS metagenome assembly OCTA01 (sample SAMEA3539302, study PRJEB22396) | soil metagenome | biome: tundra; feature: field; material: soil | place: USA | collected 2010-05 | depth 0.15 m | reverse complement strand
ATTCCATGGAGTACGCGTACGCATCCTTCCAAGTTTGACACCCCCGGATGCGTGGCACTCAGAGAATGGGTACGTCAACAATCTCCGTAACGCTGAAGCCTATTTGTGGAGCCGCACGGAAGGCTTGATAGCGCAGTTCATCTATTCAGACAACGCGTTCCCTGCTCTCAAGACTGAAAAGAGGTTGGTGTAATGCCCAGAGCGGGGCAATTTCAAACCCACATCTGTAATCAAAACCGAAAGGAAAATAGCTTAATGGAATCTAAGACTCAGTTTGTGATCCGCGTAGAAGGCATGGCCAACTCCTTTGGTTTGGGAGAAGTCGTGACCCCCGGGGTCACCCTTTTTCGTGCAGGCAACTACAACATGACCGCCGATGAACTCGACGCGGCCATCAAGAAGACCAGAGCGCGCAAGGTGGAAAAGCTGTGAACATGCCAATCGTCCTTGCATTTGGGCATCGCTCACGTTCAGGAAAAGACGAGGCATGCAAGGCGATTATTCAGCATCGCCACGGTATGCCCATCATGGCAGATGATCCTTCGATTCGTTGGAACATCAAGCACTACTCATTTGCCCGTGCCCTGAAGCAGGAGGTCACAGAGAATGCCCTGAGGTCTGGGGGCATGCGCAACTTGTTCTCTGATGGCCTTCGTATCGACGGCGCAGGCTTCATGCAAACCAACGGAAATGTCTTGGCTCTTCCAGACTGGGTACAGTTCGATGAGGACGCCCCGATGGATGACCCAGATTGCCCTTTGGGCAAGCAGAGGGCCCTCTTGCAATTTTGGGGCACTCAGCTTAGACGTGGGGCAGACCCGGATTACTGGGTAAAGAAGGTTGAAGCCCAGATGTCCAAAGATCTTCCAGACGTTGCGCTTTTATCTGACCTGCGTTTCTTAAATGAGATGCAATGGGTGCAGCGCTACGGCGAATGTGTCCGAATTGATCGCCTAGGGCTTCCCCCAGCAACCCACGAATCAGAACTGGCCCTAGCGAATATTCCCGATGATTGCTGGTCAGACGTAATCAAAAACAATGGCACGCTTGAAGAGTTCAAGGAAAAAGTCTTGTTCTCCTTCGACAGTTTGATGAGTGCAATTCCGCAGGACCTGGAGCAGAAGGCCGCGTAAAGCGGGCCAGGATGAGGGGCGCGTGTTCTGCCAAGACGCCCCTCCCGAGACCGTCATGAATCGCTTCTTAGCTCTTATCCTTGCTCTGGCTCTGTCATCGGTGCCCGTTGCGGCTCTCCCTGTCAGACCCTCGACTTCAATCCAGTTCCGCGCTACGCACGAGATTATGTTTTCTGTCGCTGATCCTGATTCTGACGACGGTAGGAAATCGGCGGTATGCACTGCAAGTGCCCTGGGGCCCCATGCTCTTCTCACGGCGGCCCATTGCGACATGGGGGAAACCTCGGTTCAGTTGGACACTGTGAAGGTCATCAATTACCATATCCTCGGGCGTATCAAGGACGGCCAGGATCACGAGATCTTCCTCGTGGACGGCCCCGAATTCAAGGTCACCATGGGGTCACTTTACACCCCAGGGGACTACAACATTGGGGAAGTGGGCGATGAAGTTTTTATGTTCGGAGACGGTGGTGCTATGTTTCCCGCACAGTATCGCACAGGGCTTCTCATGGGGCACGTGGCTCCCGATAAAGACAGCCTCCCTATCGATGGGGACATTTTCGTCTATGATATGAACATCATAGGGGGAGACAGCGGCTCGGCAGTTTACAGCACACTCACAGGTAAGCTGGTCGCCATCGTTACTTATGGCATCGATGATCATTTCATGGGCGCGTATCCCATGCGCTTCACGCAAGACCAAGTTGATCAAGCAGAACAATTTGTACCTCTAAACTGGTTCTAAGGAGACTCAGGATGTCAACAACGACCACTACAGCAACTACCACACCCACTGCCACGATCACCTCGATCACTCAATCGTGGTTCAAAGTTCACGAGCGACTGATTATTGTCGCCATGGTCCTCCTGGCCGGCACCTTGGTGTACGGCAAGTATGAAACAGGGAACGCCGCCCGCGCCACAACGCGCGCCACGGTCGCAGAACAGGCCCTAGTAGCCCAAAAGACCCAAGATGCCCAGAATGCGGCTACAACGGCCCAGGTGCTCGCGCAGTATCAGACCATGGTTAAGACCCTAGCGACCCAGAACGCCTCCCTGGCGACTGCGGCTGCCTCAAGGCAAGCGGCTGTGGTCGTCCAACAGAAGGCAGATTCTACCCTGCCACTGACTGATCTGGCTAAACGATTGAAAACACTAGGAAATGCCCCCGAGGCTTCCATTTCGGTCCTGGGAGACAAGATAGAGCTGACACAACCTGGGGCTGTCGCGGTCACCCAGACGTTGGAAACCATCCCAGTGCTCCAGGCCGACCTCAAGGACACCCAGACACTGCTCGGGGCAACCCAAGCCGCCAAGGCACAGGGGGACAGGGTAATTGACGCCCAGACCACCCAGATCACTGGGTTAAACCTAGCTGCTGTCGATCAAGACAAGGCCTGCAAAGCCGAAGTCACGGCGGCGAAAGCTGTTGGACGTAAAAATGGAGCCAAGTGGTTCTTCCGAGGGCTGGTCACTGGCTTTATCGGCGGACTACTAGTTCATTAAACGGAGGGCAACCCATGGCACTGACGAGGGAATTCAAACAGACAATCATCGAACGCGCACACAATGACAAAGTTTTTTGCAAAGCGTTGCTCAAGGAGTTGGTTAAGTTAGCAGTGCAGGCCGACCCTGATGTTTTAGAGAAGGCCATGAAGAAAATGAAGTAGTCCAGAAACACGAATAGCGCCCTACCAGATCCCAATCGGGACTTGGCAGGGCGCTTTTTTTGTGTCCAAAAGTTTTTGGTAACTATATACTTAACTACCTGTGGTTGGTGAGTTGGAACACGGCGCGGTCCACCTTATAACCTTGTCGGCCTCGATAACGATGTTTGTCGCATCTTCTCCGTAGTAAGGGCCAAATTCAATGAAGTCTCGCAACTTCTTGAGCATCGGTTCTAGCTCAGAAACACGCGTTTGCGCACATGGATGGCAATACTTGCTTGGGTCCATCCCATCTTCGAGCCAATATTCCTCTTCGCATAGGGCGCATACTGGAGGTTCGTTCATTTCCTACCTGCTTTCTCTCTTAGTTGTGTCTATTGGTGGTTCCGGTTGCCCTTGGGCATAAAACTCGAATCCTGAGCCCACACAGTAGTCGATGATAATCGTATCGTCCGTCCTCACCTGATCGCTAAGGACAAGCTTGGATAGCGGCTTTTGGATGCAGCGTTCGACAGCACGCTTGATATGCCGCGCCCCGTACGCTTTGTCATATCCCTCTTCGATCAGCCTGCGTCTGGCACACGGAGAAACCGCGAATTGAAACCGAGGCACCACGTTTTTGGGTGGTACTAGCCCCAGCTCATTCGCTACCACTATGGGACTGCTGAGTACGAACAGACGAGAAGCAAGGTCGCGCAATTCAAACTCCAGAATCTGCTCGATCTGCTCCTTCGTCAAAGTCATGAACGTCACGATGTTCTGGATACGGTTCAGGAACTCAGGGGTAAACTTACTCTTCACAGCGCTCAACGCAATCTGCTCTAGGCGCGCCTGATCTCTCTCTTCCGTGATCTCTGCGAAACCAATATCACGATTCAGCATCTCGGCAGAGCCTAGGTTCGATGTCATGACGATGATGACCTTGGAGAAGTCCACTTTCTTGTTGTCTCCAAGGGTAAGCGTAGCATTGTCCAGTATCCCAAGCAGCAAACTCCAGAGGGAGTCACTGGCTTTTTCAACTTCGTCGAACAGCACTACAGATAACTTCAGGTCATCCGTGTGGTATTTAGCTAGAAGTTCCTGAGTAAAGACAGGGCTCGTCTCTCGGTGTCCTAGGTAACCCGGGGGGCTCCCTACGAGTTTAGCGATTTCATGGCTGTGTTGAAACTCAGCGCAGTCAACCCTGATGCAGGCTCGCTTGTTTCCAAAGAGAGCCTCCGCAAACGATTCAACTACGTGAGTTTTTCCGGTACCTGTCGGACCAAGGAACAGGGCGTTGCCAGCGGGCCGATTGGAATCACCGAAGCCTGCTTGATGTGCTTCAAAGATGTCTACAAGAGCCTGTGTGGCTTTCTCCTGCCCAACTACCTTGTTGGCGAATTGCTGGCACAGTAATTTTGATCCTTTGCTGGTTTGGGTGAGATCAAGCTTGCGCTGTGCTCCTGAGGCTGCCATGATAGGATATCCTCCAAAACTTTCTGATTAGGTGGTGCGGTGATCACTGGCGGGATCTCGAAGTACTCCGCAAGCGTGGTGTCCTGGGGCACCCCCAGGTTGTGCGCTAGGCTCTTAGCAAACCTTTGCCAGTTCCCCGCATACTTCTTTGCAACCTGTTGCAGTGTCATGTCCAGTGTATAGTGCTTCGACTGGCCGGCCAGGATAGTATTTATTTGATGAATCAAAGCTGCCCAGCCTGCTTGATCAGTTTGGAAGATGACATGTTTCCCCTTACCGATACCAACCTGACCAGGGTACTTGAAGCCATGTACGGCTTTGAGATCTCCTGGGTTATGGTACCTAGTAGGGATCACACCTTTTTTACCAGAACCCTCCGCTTTAGCAATTGCTCTGGCGAAGTTTTGCACATTGTTAGTGGCATGGCATACAGTAGAAAATAACAACAACATTGTGAACAGTACTCGCATAAGGAATACTCCTCCTTGTGTGGATTTTAGTGGGGCCCCCAGGGCTACAGTAAACCTCTGGGGGCTCGGTTTGTGGTTACCGCTCTGCCATGTAAGCGATGAATGATTCGACGAGAGCATTCTCTGTCGTCGGTTCAGGCTTGACATGACCAGCAGCCAGATCGTTCAGGAAGCCATCGGCTGAGTCGTTGGCGTATTCGCGGATGATCTTGGAACTCTGTGTTCCAAAACCCAGCGCAAAGAGCTTGTCACTGTCTTGAGTTTGCTTTTTTTTCACTGCGGGTCTCCTTTCGTTTGGATTTGAGTTTTTGGCTCTTTATAATTTAGGCTCATGTGGCAATAGAGCAATTTCAGAGCCGCTTCTAACTCTGCTTTCTTTTCCGTGTAGAGTGAGGTGTGCTTGTCGTAACGTTCAAGGATGTCCAAGCCAGTTTGCCAGATTTCGTAGAGCTCGGTGAGGTGATCTAGACGGCTCCCTACATCATCCATGGAGCCCGGTCGCATTGTGTCCCCAACCATAGGCGAAATCCTCATTTCCAAACCACGGTGAGTGTGATAGCAGCAGCGCATGCGAAGTATAACGCACGCCGTACATCCCCTGCGAATAGATACCCTATAGACGCTAGGGCAGACAGGGCTATGCCAGACCAGGAGAAGAATGCGCCCCAGTTCATACCCAGCAACCAGTTAGCATCTGCTCACACAAGCGCTGGGCGCGCATACCTACCTCGGTATACCACGCGGACGCTCTCATGTCTGCCACAGCCTTCACATAGTTCCCTGCTTCGGTATCCGCGAGGTCATGGTGAAACTCCAGAAGCCCAGGGACACCGCAGTTGAAAGCCATGTTTTGGAGCACCCCATAGCGTGCATCGCTCAACTTGACTACCCAGGGCAACCTGAGTACCAGTGCTCTGGAGGTGCGCTCTACGTCTCTCCCTAGGATTTGCAGGGCTTGTGCCCTGGTAATCCCCTTGGACACATCAAAGGGCAGGGGGTTAGCGTCCAGGTTATGTCCCACACCGATGGTATCGAAGCCACGCGAATCAGGATACCTGAACAAGCGCATACCTTCGTCTCGGATGAGCTGGTCATTGATGTTTGTGATCATAAAACTCCTCCAGAAAATTTTTGTTCTCGCGCGGACGGCTCAAGGATGGTACTTATAAATTAGGTGCAAGGCTACAAGCTGCACAACGAAGGAGAGCATCGAAAACACAGTGCGTAAGGTGCTCTTGGTAGTTTCAGGTATGGGTTTTCTTTTACTTCCACACCCGCAAGCAAGGCAAACACCCGTAAGCGTGTTCCATATACTCACATTGTAGCAAACTGGGCATCTGCTCTTCATCTGATGGTCTCCCTCAAAAGTGATCCAAGCACGTATACAGCAAACCCGGCTGTTATTACTGACACTATGCCGAGGCCTTCGTGATTAAGGAAGATAGCGGTCAATATTAGCCATCCTCCAAGCAGGAACTTAGCCAAGGGGTACCTCCATTGCGACGGCAACGGCGGTTACTGCTGCGTCAATAGGTGCCTCTGCCCCAGCTTTCCCCACGGTGACCTTGGTGGACTTACCACACCCACTACAACGCCAATGCCCGAGACCCGTCTTGTCTTTCTTCCCGGAGATAGCGCTAAAAGCCGGGGGCTTCCTCGCGGGCAAGCTACAGCACGCACTTGTGTACGCTTTGGCTGGCCCTTTGGGTGCGACGGGCTTCTGGTGCTTTTTGCCTCGGTCTTTCGTGGCAAACCGAGACTTCCCACCACGGGACTTGGTGGCTGGCGACTTCTGCATCGTAGGTAACTTCGGTTTCTGGTTCGTGGGCTCGGTCATATAATGGTGTCCTTCCTATGTTTAAATTTTAGTAGCAGTCACCGTTTTCAGCAATCTTGATGTTTTCATACTCGTAAAGCTTACGCCTTGCCATTTCTAGCTTGGCCCCTTCAAGTGCTCCCAGCACATCATTGAAACGTTGGTAGTTTGGTTTGTCCCCGAGGTACCCCTTGATGAGCATAGTAAAAGCGAAATTCAACTCTCCTGCGTTCTCGGGGTTAACCAGGGCATGTCCCCGTTGTTCCTTGCGTATGTAGGGCATTGTCTGCCTCCTTATCGATCTCTTCCATCTCTTTCTCAAGAAGGGCCAGTGCCCTCCAAACTAATTTAGCTGAGTGGCGTCCACCGTCAGAATCCACAGACCCTCTCTGTGTAAAGTGTCTGATGAGGGCATCTGCTTCATCTGAACTCTTAGTACGATCCCAGTGCAGAGGTTGCCCTGGGAGATGTTGAAGGTTCCCCAGGTATGAAACGTAGGCAACTTCTGCCAACGCTTTCGGGAAGTAGTCAAGAACGCCAGTACCAATGGGATACTTCTTCCGTTCCTTTGCGTCTGTAGGTAAGCTCATTCCATCTCCTTGCGAATATACGCCAGCAGTTCGTCCTTGTCCTTCACATGCACTCTCTGGGGGAAGCGGTCGAACAAACTCTGCTGCCCGCCCACGATGATGATCTTCTTGCCCCACGCGTGCGCCATACCTGTCTCCTCCATGCGGCTACCAGTACACCAGACGCTGGGAACCATAGGTGTAGACAGGTCATCAGAGAAACGAATAAGAGTGTCCGCTGCCCATACGTCATCAGCGTCCATCTGTGCCGTGTCTTCTAAGAAACGCTCACGTGCTCTCTTTCCGCTGGGTGACGGATTTTCATCAAGCCAGCGCGAGGTGATGCTCACGCCCAAGGATGCAATCTTGAGCGAGATTCCCTTCATCTCCTCCTTACGACAAAAGGCAGCTGCCAAGTAAACGGACTCCATTATATCTTTACCTCGTGGTCTGCCACTGTAGGCTTCGCCAGTGTCTTGCGAATTAAGGCGAGTGCTTTGGTATCGTCACGCAAACGGGCTTTCAACTTGGGTAGCCCATAAGCTAGCTTCTCCATACCTAGTGGCTTCTTGGTTTCTGGATCAACGTTTCCGAGATTCATAGTATACCACAAATCATCCATCACAAACAAGCCACGTTTAATGGCATACGTAATGAGGTCACTAATGGTGTCGAAGCCTGGTGTGCGTCCTGAATCTGGGTAGTACAGATCCACTATAGTCTCTCGCAGCGGAGTACCTACCTTGTTCTTCACGGCCTTGAGTTTAACATGGTGCCCGATTACACGCTCACCCTCTTTGATCACTTCCTGCCGGCGTACGTCAAGACGGACACTAGCATAGTGCTTTAGAGCACGGCCCCCTGGGGTTGTCTCCGGGTTGCCAAACATTACTCCAATCTTCTCTCTAATCTGGTTGATGAATACGATGGTAACCTTGTTCTTAGCAGTATCAGCAGTGAGGATACGCAGCGCCTGGGCCATCATACGGGCCTGGAGGCCTACATGGTTGTCTCCCATCTCCCCAAGCAGCTCAGCCTCAGGGGTTAAGGAAGCAACATCATCAACCACAATCAAACTCACGCACTGTGAACGTACCAGCTCGCGTACGGTGTCCAGAGCTTGATCACCATGATCAGGTTGGCTAATCAACAGGTTGTCTATATTGACCCCGAGGTCCCTAGCATAAGCTGTATCAAGGGCATGCGCTGCATCTACAAAAGCAGCTATACCCCCGGCCTGTTGCTCCTGTCCTGTGAGCCACAGGGTGAATGTAGTTTTACCCGCAGACTCAGGGCCGAAGATTTCGACCACACGTCCACGTGGGATACCTCCGCAACCTAATACATACTGATCTAGCGTGGGGAGGTTTGCTGAGATGCTGGGGAGAGCCATGATGTTCTTGGCACCCAGACGGATTATCGAGTTGGTTGTCTCATACTTCTTGTCTAGGGCTTTGGAGATGGAAAACAGACGATCAAACTTCTCCAGCTCCGTGATCGGAGCGGCGACCACCACCTTGGGTTCCTTCTGCTCTTCTTTCTTTTTACCGAAGGCCAAGTTTTGCCTCCATTCTTTCTGCACCAATGTCAAGCACAGCGCCTTCGATGGTCGGCTCTAGGCCAGACGCCGCTTGCACCTCAGGGCTCGCTTGCAATAGCAATTTGTTGCGCAGGTACTTGCCAAATGCAGCCAAGAACTTCTTGCCATGCATGGCTGCCACTGCTTTGGAGCCTTCCTTCATGAGCAGGTCGTGTACTGAGGCCACCCCGTCAGGAGAAGTTTCAAACATAGCGTACCAGCAATCCCAGCAATTGGCATGCTTAGGGAAATGCCCAGCTTCCAACCTATGCCCGCAGGCTACCACGGTGCTGTGCTTCACTGTGAAGTTGCGCGCCCGCCATTCCTTGATTTCACTCTCTGTAGGCTCAGGCTTCGGCACTGGTTTTGATGCCCCTAGGTCTGCGTCATTCATTCTAGAATATCCTCCGGTGTGACGATCTCCTCAGGGAACTGAGGGCGATCCTGTTCTATCGTATCGTGCAGACGCGCATTCTTCGCCCTGTAGTATAGCACTCGGTAGTCCCCGCTCGCGTCCAGCTTGCTCTTCAGGAACTGCTCCCCAAGTCTTTGCTTGAGATGCGTAGGCAATACGTCAGGGGTTTCATTTTCTATGAGTCGTAGTAGCATGGCGTACTCAATAGGAGAAAGGATGCGTTTACTCTTTAGTTGAATATCTGCCATGTAATCCAATGGCTCTGCGGTGACTTCCCCCTGTTTTAACTCCGCTCTCCTAGGCGTATAACTACCGCCTTTCAGTGCCAGGAAAAGGGCTAGGGCGTTGGAATAGGTATCTTCGCAGCGCGCTAACTGTACCTTGCTATCGTTCATCGTGCCTCTTTCTGTGGACCATAGACCATTTTGAGTTTCTTCTGCGCCCTGCCGATTAAACCGTAGTGCTTACCAATCGCTTTGACTGCTGGGGGAGCTTCTAGATAGTCAGCTAGAGTCCGCAGTATTTTTGGAGTCAGTTCTTTGAATGAGTTCTCTAGCAGCCCTAAGGCTTTGTTGATACGAAAGTCTAGTCTTCCGCGCACAAGGCCTGAGACGTGTGAGTGGTCGGTGCCCATGGTTTTTCCAAGCAATACCCAGAACTTCGTGGCTGCTTGGTATTTCTCTATCTTTACTTGCTCTTCAGGAGTAATCCTGAATAGTATCCAGAGACGCCTCCGTTTGGCGGAATAGCGTCGTTGCTCTGGTGTCTGCGCCATACCTAAGCGCTGGTTGTCCCGAGAATAACCGCCTTGTACAAACTCTTGCCCCGATTGAGTACGACATAATCAAGAAGGCCCTTGGCACGTAGGTTCCTCAGGACGCGATCAGGAGTGCCAGGGCTTACCCTGCCGCTAATGTTGTTGCTCACATAGAAGCGCAGCTGGTCGGCAGTGAACGTTCGGTCTTCACTGTTCAATCGCTGCTGATAGAAGGCCAGCACTGCATCAGCTGCGTTTGCTTCTACGCGTTGTAGTTGTTCGTTCATTTTATCTTCCTCCTCGTTTTTTCTTGAACTTATCGGCAGCCGCAGCCAGCTTGGAAATAGTAGCGGCGTACACTGGGTCTAAGGATGTGATGCGGTCCATGCATATTTTGCACTTGGACATGGGACCCCTGTGGGTTTTCGTTTTTAAAGTCATTGATTTAGTACCCCCTGTATATTCTCCGCTTGTACCTTGTAATAGTCGGCGGTAGATCGTATGTCCTCGCCCTTCTCGGCGTTCTCAAGCGCCTTCTCGTACAAGCTGCAGGAGCGGTCAACATACGCTGTCCAAACTCTCCGTAATACAGTAAGGATGTCCCCATCCTCCCCTACCTCGGTCTTCGTTTGCTCAGGTGTCCAGGCTTGTGTCATATGGTAATTTCCTCCGTTGAAATTGTTGGTGTATCAGGGTCATCAATTGGGATGATATTGATTGAGCCTCCGTTCTCCATGGGTATCATACCGGGAAGTTGGTTGCCGTCCCGCTGTGGTGTCATGGTTTTCTTCTGCTCATTCGGTATCGAACGTACCTGGCTGCGCGCGCCGTCGAAGTAGAGCTTAGTAGTTCCTCCGGCTGAGTAACGGGAAAGACCCACACAAACCTTCATAATAGGATCAAAAGATTCACTGGTCTCAACAAAACCTTGCTGTTTGGTTTCCCACTCAGAGCGTTTCATCTCGCCCACCACACTGCGCCACAAGGTGATTGCCCCGTCGCAATCCTTGGCCACTTGAGACGACCCATCAATGTCATTTGTAGAGACGGTTGACCCAGGAGCAATACGCTTAGGCTGAAGTATCCTGATCATCTTTACCTTGTAGTCTTTGGTGAGCTTCGTGAGGCCTTTGCTGATCTGCGATAAATGCACAGTGCGATGAGCTTGGTTCTTCAGAGTGTCATCACAGAGTCTCTGAAGATTGTCAAGGCATATCCACTTTACCCCATAGCGCCGGATGCAGTCTCGTATAAGTTTCAAAACGTCTTCAGGTTCCTTCACGAGCTGGGGATAAGCGAAATAAAGATCAGCGCCACGGCTTTGCTGAATCGTACGTGCTGTTATGCAAGCCGTCTTCAGCTCAATGAGCTTGGCTTTAGCCTCAGGACTTCCGGGCTCTGTCATTGTGTCTTCAAACCCAGTGATAAGGGACACATGTTTGCGTGCCAAACGTGCTTGTGTCATTTCCAGACACACCAGCAAACCATCCTCACCATACTGTGCAACCATATGGTCGAGCACATTTAGTGCGAATGTTGTTTTGCCTTGCTTCTCAGGGCTGATGATATCAAGCACATCTCCGTCTTCAAGACCGATAAGCTTGTTTAATTCCGGCCACGGGAAGACATACTTCGGTGCAAGATCAGGCCTCCCCTCCAGCTCATGCTCAAGCTGTGTCAAGGCATCTTGGCTGGAAGTCACCCCTGCGATGTCAAAAAATCTGGCAGCTGCTTTGATCCTCTCAAACTCTTCTATAGTGCCCCCCTGAGAGAAAAAGTCATTGATGTCCTTCACGCTTTGTGGCAGCGTAAGCTTGAGACACTTCTCAAGGCCTATACGAGAAGCCATCTCCTGTGCAGCTTTTTGTCCAACAGAGTCGTTGTCATAAAGTAAGTAGATCTTATCAGGAGCAATACGATCAAGAGCTTCAATCCACTCCATCTTTTTAACGTTGGCCCCAGGTACACCCACGGCATATTCAATACCATTAGACATACAACTGAGTACATCGCATTCACCTTCGAGAAACAGGATCTCCTTGCACCCCTCTTGTAGCACTTGCCCATTGAAGAGCTGAGCGTCCCATCCGGCAGGTGTAATAAAGTCCTTTTCGGCGGGAGGCAGAGTGCGATATTTCGCATAAGTTACGTTGCCTTCAGCACTTAGATAAGGAATAACAAGTGCCCTAGTTTCACCAGCTTTTCTGAACCATGTCTTTTCTCTCAAACCCAGCTTCTGCCTATCAATTATTTCTTGGGTAAAGCCTCTAACATGTAAAAGGTAATCAAGCGCGTCTGCATCTCCAAGCAAGGTCTGATGACAAGCTTCAACATCTGGTAGTGCCTCAGGCTTATTCTCTCCATTACCAGCCCATTCCTTTCTACTATCTACTCCGGGTATTCGAAGGCCAAGGTGCTCGGCAAGTGAACGCAGGTTGCCCTGCTTGCCACAGGAACCGTGGTGACAAAAGTGAAGTCCGTCTCGGGTGTTCTGGGGATCGTTCGGGTCCCCGGTGCCAAAGTAGAATTTGAAATCACCCTTCTTACAGTACGGACAGACCTCTACTTGTATCTGATCTCCCGAGGCCTGCTTCCAATTCCAGCCCTGCTCTGTTACAAACTTCACCGCTTTGCTGTGCCTTAAATTTTCAGGTATAGGTTGGCTCATTAGTACCGTCCTGACAGTATACAGGTCATTGCAGAAACATAGCATACCCCTGCTACTGCGCCTAGCACTGCTACTGTGATGTAGAATCCAAGACACAGACCTGTGATCATCCCTAGTATGCTTGCTATCATTATGGTTCCGAGTAGCCTCACTTTTGTTGTCATGGTATCCTCCTTATTGAACTGTGACGCTTTGGTATGCCTGGAAGAATGCTCTCCCTAGCGGAGTAATTTCAAAAACCTTCCAGTCACGCCCAGACTCCAAGTTGGTTTGCAGTACTTCTTCCAGGTGCTCTGCCGTGATATCCTTGAGCAAGCTCAAGCCTATTAGGTGTTCAACGTCTTTCGCGGCTTCCGCCATCTTAATCCGGGCCTCCAGGGGGTCACCTGGCTGTGAGGCACACTGGGAGAATACAGACATATGAATATCGCAGCTAACTTCCAGCATCAGCTTCAGTTGCCCCGCCGTTAGTTCATGATACTCCATAATTTCCTTTCACGAAGATGTGAAAACAAGCGCGTTCCTCTATGACGAGTATGCGTCCTATTGCTCGGTAGTACAGCAGTTTGACCACCAGCCAACGGTACTCAGGTTTGGTCATATGCCGAGAGATGTCAATGGTCGTTCCACGCTCGTGGCTACTGGCACGCTCCCCATATGCAGGGGCAGCACAGCGGTTACGTCTTCCCAACTTCTGTTGCACTGTGGCAGGCCGCACGGCGCTGTCTAGGATGAGGTGCTGTCCAAACTCATCCTCGAATGCGTACGATAATTCCTGGGCGAATTCTACGGTTGCTGGGAGGGCATAGCGCCGGTCAGGCGGTAGTTGCTTCGCTACCCACAGGCCTGTCAAGGGCACTAGCTCCCCATCCCATACTGCCTCAGTCACCTCACGCTCGGTGTAGTACCTGCGGGCACCCATGGCATCCGCAGCTACATTCTCCAACAATACTGAGTCATGGTTCGCCGGAAATTTTTTGTACTCGTGCGGACGGCCCCTGTGGACTCTGGCATCTGCCTGAGTACAGCCTAGGAGGAGGGCCGCGCATAATGCCAGAGTCCGTAACAACATATCAAGATTCCTTCCAAAAATAAAAAGTGTGGGGCAGTATCCGCTGCCCCTCGGTACATGTTAGCTGATGGTGATGCTGTTAAAGAACGTGTTAACCTGATCCATGTTGCTCTGCACGTCCATGTATGATCCAAAAACAAATTGGTAGGCTCGGTTTCCTTTGACAACTCCGACCCATGCTATACGAAGCGTGCGATCTCCTGTGAGCACTTCAACTGTTAAACCAAGAGCAGGTAGACCACCCACTGTAAGGGAGGATGATTTAAGAATCTTCCCCTTTGCTGACGCAACAAATGCATCTCCGAACTTGGAAAGATCGGAATAATTCACTGCCGCGTTGTACTCAGCGATACCCACTACGAACATGTCGGTGTTCGGCAAGGTGCCGCTGTATATCGTTGAAGTGTAGGGAAGACCCGAATCCGTGATCCCCGCTGCAGGCCCGCTAGTAGTCAAAGCCACAGGGGCCGTCAGTGTTACACCTTGCTGGTTGAAATTCTGAGCCGACGCAGCGATGGACATAACGGCCAAGGCAGCAGTGACAAGGATGGTGCGAAAGATGGTGCGTAGTTTCATGTTTCCTCCTAAGATATGTTTTTGATGCCAAATACAGGCTATGGCCAGTAAAAGAGCGGGGCCTTCCATATCAGCCACGCGATTGCCGCAACGAACGCGATGACGTATCCTGCAAAGATCCAGACCAATGGATTTTTCAATATTGCCATGTGTCCTCCTTTGTTGGCTTGGTAAAAATAATCTCACCATCGGCACCACCGCCAGGACCTACGGGATTTCCTGGGGCACACTCGATGTAGAGTTTGTAGCTGTGAACTTGATCGTGACACTCGTTGCAGAGCGTGATAAGATTCCAAGACTCATCCCTGCCGCCATCACTTCGGAAAATGACGTGGTGAACAGACATTCCTTGCCTATATCCACAGTGGCGGCACCTCCAATGGTCCCTGTCTAAAACTTGTTTACAAAGTACCTTGTACTCATTCTGTGGGATTCTCAGGGACACTGGGCTTAACCTCCGCTAGTTTTGCAGCCGCTTCTTCCCGCTCAGCGTTTGCGGCAGTGTTCGTGGCGGGACTGTACTTATTGTGGTTCTTGTACCGTCTGAACTGATTCGAATGCTTCCGTTGGAACGCCCAATCCAGCGGGCGTATCTCCTTGTCGAACATTGTTTTCCTCCTTTTCAATAACGGCCAATGCTTGCTTGCGCGTCAGCGGCTGCCATGTTCGCCCGCCTTCACCGCGCATCAGTTTATGAACTCTCTCTCGCCGCAATTTAGCTTGTTCGTGGGTCAGATGGCTCATGGTTGTTCCTCCATCGGGGTTTCGATTTGGCTCTCGTTTGTCTCTTCTAAGAAGTTCCTGGGGTCCGCGTTCCATTCAGCGCAGAGAGTCTCAATGACCGTACCATCCGGGTATTCTACCGCTGCGCCGGTCCCGTCTCGTCCCTTGCTGCCCAGCAGCTTGCGTACAGCCTCGAAGCAGCGCATGATGACGTTATCCCAAGACGATTGTGTGACCTTGTAGCGGCGGATCACCATGGCATTGTCGCCGGTCATCCCCTTCAGCTGATTCACCGCATCCTCAACTTCTACAGTGCTCAACTCGGGGCCCTCAGCGAGCAGGCGCACGATGTGGTCTTCCATTGGCTCCCAGACCTTCGTCTCGGGGTTGTAGTACTTGCTCGCGGGGTCCAGAGTCGTGATCTCGCGCAAGCTGGTGATGGGCACTTGCTCGTAGTCTGCCCGGGCCACCCCGACCTCGCGGCATACCTTGACGATCCTGGCGAGATACTGGGCTTTTCTGGACTTGATACCCAGCTCAGCCACCGCATACTCCCCAAGGGAAGCAAAGCCCCAGTCATGATAGCATCCTGTTTCCTGCGCCTGTAGGAATGCCTCGGCAATGTCGAACGTGTTCCGTGTCAGATCGCTGGCCAGAAAGCGTATGCGTTGTCGGAGGGTTTCACTCGCAGCCTGCCGGCCAGCGACCACTTCCCCGTACACTGCCGGGGGATTCAATGGGTCCATGTTACTCCTCAATTTCTTTTCTGGTTTTGTAGTCTAGCGTGGGCTTATCCAAAGCCCTGAGCATTCTCTTCAGGTTTTCCCGCAGCCCTGAGATGGTGTCTCCATGAGCAGAAGAGGGATTTACGGTGATTACTGGTTCAGGTCCTTCATCAGGCAGATCATAGTATGCCTCATGGATCTCATAGGAAATTTCGTGTGGGTATACTCGGCGTACAACTCTGTAATTCCAACTCATAGTCTTCCTCCTTGTTCAGTAACCATCGGGACGGGTGTCTATTGCTTGTTGTACAATCTTGGTGATGTACTCGTTAGGCAGTCTCTCTATCTCATAGTCGTAGTGGGATGCCCAGTCATAGTAGGCTGCCCCTTCGGGGTCCTCCTCAAAGCCAACACTAACCTCAGCATACACAACTGCGTCAGCACCATCTTGCGCAACTCGCACAAGCTCTTCTTTATAGCGCCGTAGCCACTCATGCTTTTCCATAAGTCACTCCTTTTCAATTGCTATGCCCATGCCGTGCGCCCTGATTGCATCCAGGTCATCCCAGTCAGCCCTCGGAGGTTCCCCTGTTCTTTCCTCCGAGTGCCTGTCAGTCTTCCAAACATGCTTTACGCAGTACTGCTTGCCGTGGTCTACAACCCAGGGGCCTTTATTCTCACATCCTGGCACTGCACACTTTTCACAAGCCCTGCTGTTCTCACAGTCGCCACAGCCACTGCTGCAAACGGGGTCTTTCTTTGTGTGCTCTTCCCAGTGCTTGGTGCAAAATAGACGACCTTCGCTATCTTGGTGTCCACCCAGAAAGGGACATCCTGAGATACAGCACATTATTGACGAATCGAGGTCATTCATGGATTATCCCCAGTCTCTTCTCTTCCTGCTCGGTGAGAGGCTCTATTGGCTTGTACAGTGTGGCTTCCGCGCGCTGGCGCATGTCCTCAAACCACGCGAGCATACGCTTGGAATACTCCTCATTCTTGGTCATTGATTCAACCTCCTGAAGTCGGTAGGAGGCCCTTGCGGGCCCCCATCCTAGGTTGCTCAGCAATTAAGCGTGAGCCGCCATCGCCTTGGGTTTATCCGTGGCTGTTATTGGTTTTCCGCTGTCAAAGTAGTCGGCTTCTTGCACGCAAGTTGCAATCACAATACGCCCAGTCGATACCGGGGCAGGCCCGTTGTTTTGTTGGTGGACCTGGCGTGAGTCGAACACGCGTGTTGAACGTCTGCAACCAACCCTCTACGTGCGTTTCTCCGTATTGCTACGGAATGTCAATGCTTACCTTGGGGCAATCACGGCCCCACTGAGTGGTCCCCTTGGCTTGTTCATGGTAGTCCTGCTAGCCCAGATTTCCCATGCGCCTTCTCAAAAGCCTAGGTCTTGAGGCTGGCCACCCAGTGGAGCCATGATGCCTCCACCACCAACATTTGACGATGCTGGAAACGTTTATGGTTTAGATTGTGATTGGTTCAGCAGGCGGTAGTATTTCACCCCGGCTAGCTGGGGCTTCTACTACGTCATCGTCATTGTCTTGTTCTGCTACTGCTGCCTCCCTCACTGCAGTTTTGCTCGCCGTGGTGTCAAGATACAACTGGCCGAATTCCGCCTTGTCTTCCTCACTCATCATTGCAAACTTTGAGAAGCTCATGACAAACGATGAACCGCCAGGTGAGTTTACGTTGTTCGATGTGATATCAAAGGACACATCGAATATATTAGGCATAGGCAGAGGAATCTGCAACGTACCATCATATCCTGGCGTTGGCACGAAGCGCTCCTCAGCCCTCACAAATGTGAATCCGCGCTTCTTGTTTTCAGCGCGCACATTGGCGAAGATGTCTTGAAGCAGACCAGACAGTTGCTGCTCCATCGCATCCTTAAAGGGCTTGAAGCTCTTTCCTTTGATGTTCAAGTAATACGGACGCTGGGTCTGGCGGTCAGCTACCAGCAAATTCCAGTACGCTCCACAGGACGGCAGATCGTTCGGATCGTGGGTCTTGCGCCACGTTGCCCAGTTAATGTCACCTTTTGGGCAGGTCCCACAGAATGCTGCGGGGGGCTCCAAGGCATGCGCAAAGGGTCGAACACCGTCAATCGAGAAACACTTTCTGTTTTCCTTGGTGAATACGTTTTTCTCCTTGAACCACTCACGCTGCACTTGGGGCACCGCCAGTAGAACAACGCGGATTACTTTGCCCAGGGGTGCGTTGGTGGAGACAACACGAAATTCTCCGTAGACCACATTTTCTGCGCGGGATGTTTTCTGAACCAATTCAATAATGCTTGGCCTTGCTCTGAAGATACTTGCGCCGTAACCGACCCCGCCTTGCTGTAGGGCTTGGTTGCCCTCTATCTGAACCAGTGCTTCACTCATGCTTGCTCCTTAGGAATTGCTGTGGGCATTTCGCATGCAGCGCTTTGCCCATCAGGTAGATTTGCGATTACGTAGATAAACTCTGTGTCACTGCGTTTGGTAAAAAAGATATCAGACTTCTGATCTAACTCCAGCAGTGTGTGAATAACTTCTGCGACGGTCATGCAAGCGTCTCCGGGGTTACGACGACATCCCAGCATGCATTGGTTGTATGACGACTACCGTATCGGTCTGTAAAGCTAAGGATGCCGCCATCGTGTGTAACATCAGTACAGTTCTCGTAGCGGTGTCTCATTTCTGTACTACCAGAGTAAAGCCATACGTCTTTTGTCATTTGCCCTCCTGGGTGACCCTTGGTAGACTGAGCCTGAGCGCTTCCCTGTTAGCCTTGGCTTCCGTTTTGATCCTTTCCTTCTCATCGGCCCTGTCAAGCTTCTTCTGGGCTTTCTCGGCCTCACGCTCTACCTTGGCCTTCATCTTGGCGATCTCCTTCTGCTCAGCCTTTTGAGTCTTCTTGATTGCGCGTACACCCTTGGCTTGAGTGCTGATCCATCCCTTCATTTCCGCTAACAATCTAACGAGGTTCAGGCTATTCAAGAAACCCTCGAATGCCTTAGGGAAAAGACTAGCAGGAATTCTCCAGGGTGCAAACTTGCCCGCCTCGTCTCCATTTTTTCCTAGGCGCAAAACGAAGCAGTTCTGAAAGTGCTCTCCATATTCCTCGACCTCAGCATGGTGGTACGCCCCAGCTACTTGTAGGATGTACTCGACATGTAGATCATTGCTGCTTTTCCAATCGACAATGCTGAGCGAGTCCTTGAACCGCTCAGTACAGCAGGCTGGGTCATCACAGGAATCAACCAACGCCTTGCCATCCATTGTGCCGGCATAGCCATGCTCACGCGAGTAGATCTTCTGCTCCGTCTTGATCCAGCGTACGCCGTGCGCTTGCATCCAAGCAAACGCTGCCTGTGCAGCACTGGCCGCCTTCTCATCTTCGGGAAGGTTGCGCAGTTCCTGCACAACACCGTTAGTATGGTCAATCGCGTGTTGGATTGAATCTTCCAAGCACTGATGCGCTAGTTTGCCGATATCCCCGGCTTCGGTCAGCTTTTCTTTGTGGGCCCCCTTGGCGTCCATCACCAGTTTGGTGAAGTCTTCCAAGGTCATAGGTGCTAGCATCAGCGAGCCAAATTCATCCTTGGCTTGTGCCAACGGAATTGTACGCAGCAACTTCTCGGCTGCCATCTTGCATCCCCAGGGGACAAGAGCCGCAGAACGGTCGATAATGCGAAGGACCGTAGTGACACCCTGTAGCTCTACGAGGTTCCCAAGTTCTGCTACTCGGTAGTACTTGTGATCTGTGACGTTAAAGCGTAGCTCAACTGTATGGTTGTAAAACCAGTACGATTCTGGTGCGAGCGGTGTAAACTTTTCTAGAAATGTCCCGAGTGCGTTTGGCGCAC
>OCTA010001825.1_pt1 | contig 19485 bp, 16 predicted proteins | sample 1538991 | NCBI WGS metagenome assembly OCTA01 (sample SAMEA3539302, study PRJEB22396) | soil metagenome | biome: tundra; feature: field; material: soil | place: USA | collected 2010-05 | depth 0.15 m | reverse complement strand
CCAGTCATGACTTTGGCTACATCCATCCAGCAAAAAGAAGGCCCGACCCCCACAAACACTGGGGATCGGGCCTCAAACCCTCAAAAACTTCCGTCTAGGAATCCCTTGATGCCCTGACCAGGCTCCTCCCGAACACCCGAAGGCGTGCTGAGCGTCTGCCCCGCTTCGCGGGCGGCTCGGACGAGCGCTTTACCCAGCACGTGCGCTGAGAGCTGGTCCACGGACGCCGCGAGACGTAACAGTTCCCCCGCCTCGATGCCATCACACGGAATCACTTGGCGGACGTCGGGTGTGCCGACCGTGAGCGTGCCGGTCTTGTCGAACAGCACGGTCCGGGCGTGACCCAGGGTTTCGATCGCGCCGGCGCCCTTGACGATCACGCCCGAGCGCGCGGCCCGCGAGAGGCCGGAGACGAACGCGATCGGCGCGGCAAGGATCAGTGGGCACGGAGTCGCGACGACCACGACTGCCAGCGCCCTGACCGGATCGCCGCTGAGCGCCCACGCACCACCGGCAGCCAGCAGCGTCACGGGAAGGAAGAAGCCGGCATAACGGTCGGCCATCCTCATAAACGGCGCGCGGTGCGCCTGCGCCTGCTCGACCAGGCGAACCAGCGCCGCATACGCGCTCTCCACCGCCGCTCGATCGGCCGTTACCTCAAAGGGCGCCCCGGCGTTCGCGGTGCCGCTGAGCACGCTCATGCCCCTGGACACGGTCACTGGCAATGGCTCGCCGGTCAGCGTGCTGGTGTCGATTACCGCCTCGCCGCTCTCCAGTGTCCCGTCCACCGGGATCACCTCCCCGGTTCCCACCAACACAATGTCCCCAATCTCGACCCGCTCGACGGGCACCTGCACCAGCCGATCTCCGATCCTGAGCCGCGCGAGCTTCGGAGCGCGCTGGACGAGCGCGGTCAGCTCACGGCGGGCACGGCTAGATGCAACATCCTCAAGCGCCGCGCCACCAGAGAACATCAACCCCACGACAACCCCTGCGAGCTCCTCGCCAAGCGCCAGCGCGCCGACCATCGCGACCAGCGCGATCGTGTCAACACCCATGTGATGATCAACCGCCACCGTGCGTACGACCTCAACAAACAGCTCGGCCGCGAGCAGAGCAACAGCCGCCCGCCACACACCGTCTCCCGCCGAACCTTGTCCGATCAGATGAAGCGCGCCACCAGCCACGATCGCGCATACCGCGACCACAGCCAGGATCCGGGCCCGATGCTCGATCAGCCGGCGCAGATGATCGTCACTAGAACGCTGCGCTGCTCCCAGATCGGAGACAAGTGGCCCGACCGCTCGGGGACGGTCGGGCGAACCCGCGGTGGGAGCGAGCTTCATCGCTCGAGCTTCGCGATTCGGTCTGCCACGCGCATCCGTAGGCGCCCGCTCTTGCGCTGGGTGTGCTCGCGGATTATCCGCGACCACCGTTTCGCACAGAATTGCGGTCCGCTTGTGGGAGGTCAGCGAAGGTGCTTGGCTGCGAGTGCGCCCGCGGGGAGGGTCGCGGTCACGAGGGTTGCGCTAATCCCGCGGACGGTCACCTGGTAGCCGCCGGTGCCCGGGTTGATCGTCTCGGTGGTGGGGGTTCCTTCCCAGCGGCCTTGCGCGCCAAGCTGCTGCCCGTCGAGGGTCACGCCTGAGGTTGAGCGCGCCGAGCGGGCGAGCAGGTTTTGGACTGTCACCGGACCGGTGGCCGAGATCTGGAGGGACACACGGGCTGGGTGTGTGCTCTTGTCGATCAGCAGGACATGCAGGGTGTTGCCGCTCACCCGCACCGCCCATGCTTTGAGCCGTAGCGACGGTTGAGCCTTCAGCCGTAGCGGCAGCAGCTGCGGATTTGGCCCCAGTGTCCTTGAGAACAGCGCGAGCCCGTAGAGGAGTGGGTAGGCGACGAGTCCATGGCTGCTGAGTGAGAAGGCCATGTTGATCGCGTCGGCGCGGACGTGGACGGCGGCCGAGCTCACGCCGGCTTTGAGCAGTTCGAATAGCGCATCAGGCGCCCATAGTGCGGTCGCGAACGTGTTGCTGACGCCCTTCCGGCCGCCGCAGGTGACGGAATTGATCTCGGTCAGGCGCACCGGCAGGCCCGCTCGCCTGGCGCTCCGGACGGCACCCTTGGCGGTTCTCGCCATCCCGGCGGTGGCGCTCTCGCTCAGTACCCGCGCGATGGTGGGGAACGTCTTTGATCCTTGGTGCGAGCAGGCCGACAGCGGATATCGGTGGATGGTGATCGCGCGCAGCCCCGGATGCGCGCCCGCGAGCAGCTGGGAGATCCAGTTGAGATTGGTGGCGGGTTCCGAGAGCGCTGGGCCGAACAGCGGAACCCCACGGTCGACACGAGCCAGCGCTTTAGCGTAGGCGCGGAACGATTTGGCGTAGCTGCTCGCGGTCAACCGCTTGGGGAGGGTGGTGGAGCCTTTGCCGCCGCCGGTGGTCTTCCGCCACGAGGCCGGACTGTATATATCCGGTTCGTTGCCGATCTCGAACCCGACGATGCTTTCCGTGGGTAGCGCCGCCTCGGCCGCGCGCGCCCACCGGACCGCGATCTGAGGCGTTGCCGTGACCAGGTTCAGATCGAGAATCACTCGCACCCCGAAGCGATTGACGATCTGGCGGACCTGTCTCAGCCACGACGGCGTTATCTCAAACACCCACTCTGGCAGCTCCTGTGCGGGAGCCCAGCGCGCTTGATCGGCCGAGGACCCGCCGATTCGGAGCACGATCGGACCGTCCGGGGCGAGCGAGGACAGCACCTGCCCCAGCAGCGAGAGATGGTTCGCCCAGACCGGGATCGTCCAGTACTCAGTCGAGATCCCCAGGAACGAGCGCGGGACGCTGATCGTCGCGCCCTGCGCCGGGATCCTCAGCTCGGCCAGCGGCAGCGTGGACTGGCCCGACTGGCCGGCCGCCTCTGGCGAAGCCGGCGGCTGCGAGTTCCGCACAGCTGCCTGATGCCCGCCGGTATCGAGCACCAGCACCGAAACCAGCACCGCCACGAGCGCGGCGACCACGACACCCACCCACACAACGCCATGACGCACACGCCCGGGACTCAAACTGAGCAACTCGCGTGCGCGCAAAACCCTTGCGTGCAGCGTGGACCCACGTGAGCTCATCGTGATCCCACTTTGGCGTCTCGATCCACCGCACGCACCCGTACGAAGCCGCGGTTCGAATGCGCAAAACCACCGGCCCCGCATACCACGAAACGCGCCGCAGGTGCGGCGGGCACGATCTGACCTCATTTTGAGGCTAATGCCGCGACATTCTTCCGTGGCACGTCGCCCTCGGCAACCGCGACCACGCCGCAGCGCCGACGTTTGCCCAAAGACCAACGCCTGAAAGCCCGTTCAGCTATTCTGACGTACATGGCTCATGGCGGGAACCACCACGAACCTTCCGAGCTCGACGCCGAGTTCGCCCACGCAGTCGCTGAGACGATGCAAGCCCTCGCCACGCCGAGTCGGCTGCTTATTCTCGGCAGGCTCCACACCGGACCTTGCCCGGTGAACGAGCTGGCGTCAGCCGTCGGCATGGAGCCCTCAGCGGTATCTCACCAACTACGCGTGCTTCGTCATCTGGGCCTTGTCGTAGGCCGCCGTGACGGGCGCCAGGTTGTCTATGACCTGCATGACGACCACGTGGGAGAGTTGCTCGAACAGGCCATCTCCCACGTCGAGCATCTGCGCCAAGGTCGCAGCAGGTCGGTCCGCAGCGTCGAGCTTCAGGAGGCGTGAGGTGGGTGCGCCGCAGCACGCTCACGTCGACGAGCACCAGCATGTGCATCTTGGACATGACCATGCCCAAGACGACCACGCGCACAGCCGTCAAGAGCATTCCCCCGGCCATGACGACCATGGCCACTCCCACGGCCTTGTTCATGACTCCATCAAGCGCTCGCGCGAGGGCGTGCGCGCCGTGCTCATCTCCCTCGGAGTGCTCGGCCTCGCCGCCGTCGCTCAGACGCTCATCTTCGTACTGTCGGGTTCGGTCGCACTGCTGGCCGACCTCATCCACAACTTCGGGGACGCGCTCACCGCAGTTCCCTTGGGAATCGCCTTCCTGATGCGTTCGCAGAGAGCCGAGCGCAAGGCGGGACTGTTCGTCGTTGCGGCCATCTTCATCAGCGCGTGCGTGGCGGGGGTCGAGGCGGTTCTCCGCCTCATCCACCAGAGTCCACCCACCCACCTGTGGGTGCTCGCGCTCGCCGGCGTTATCGGGTACCTGGGCAACTTCATCGCCGCCAAGGTCCGCAGGCGCGCCGGACATCGCCTCCACAGCCCCGCGCTCATCGCCGACGGCAACCACGCTCGCGCGGACGCCTACGTCTCGCTGGCGGTCATCGCCTCGGCGGTCGTTGTCGCCGTCGGCGCCCCCATCGCCGACCCGCTTATCGGCCTGGCCATCACGCTCGTCATCCTGCGCATCAGCTGGCAGTCGTGGGCCACAGTCCGCGGTCACGACCATCACCGTTAGTCATCGAGCTGCGCGCGACCGCCGACGGGCCGTTGGAGCTTGCGGGCGACCCCGTCGCCGCACTTGTCCAGAGTGCGCTCACGTTGAGCTCACACTCCCATCCCCGGCATTCGGCGCTAGGCATCGCTGGCTGGCCCTGACCGTGGCCGCGATGTTCGGTCTCGCTGCCGGCAAGCGCGACACCGGCGAGCGGCTCGGCAACCCCGTCTCGCGCACCGAAGCGCGCGCGACCGTCATCGACAGCGCGCTCGCAGCGGCGGCGCTCACCTCCTCGTGGTTCGTCGCCGAGGTAGAAGCTGATGGTCGCCGACCGTGCGGTCGATGACAAGTGCGTTCATGGGAGCGCGGTGATCCGCTGGGGCGAGACGGACGCCGACCTCGGCTAGCGCGGGCTGCCGCCTGGCTTTAGCTTGAGGTCGAGGCCCTCGCGGCGAACCGCGTTGCGAGCGCATCGCGGAGGGCCGCCATGTCACTCGGGTGGGTCGATCCACCGAGCCCCTGCATCAGCCGCAGGGTCCAGAACGTTGCCTCGGCCGCCTTGCCCTCGAGCGGCACCGGCCCGGTGAATCGGTCGACCAGCACGTCCTCGATGCAGTCGGCCACGGCCAGCGCCCCATCGGTCCAGTTGGGGTTACCGCTGAGCTGGGACGCCAGCGCGATGTCGCTGGGGAAGGTTCCCTTTGCGTAGTTTCGGAGCTTCTCGGCCAGCAGCCTGGCCTCGTCGTAAGTGACGCGGTACAAGCGCTCCGAGAACTCGAACGCGGTCACGTGAGCCAATGTACGGCGCACCGCGGACGGTCAGGTCAGCCGATGGGAGCCCGCACCGGTGCAGCCGTCGACTCGCGTAGCGTGAGCTTGGTCGCCAGTTCGACATGGAGCGCTTCGAATCGCTGCTCCTCGAGCAGGCGGATCAGCAGGTTCACGGCCATTCTTCCCATCTCGGCCAGAGGTTGGCGGACAGTCGTGAGTGGCGGGGTGACGAGCGATGCCTCCGCGGTGTCGTCGAACCCGACGATCGAGAGCTCCTCGGGCACCCGCAGGCCGCGGGCCCGCGCCGCCTGCAGCGCGCCGATCGCCAGCATGTCGTTGAACGCGAAGATCGCGGTCGGGGGACTCGGCCGCTCGAGCAGTTCCAGCGCTGCGCTCACGCCGCCGGTTGCGTGGAAGTCGGACTCGATCACCAACTCGGGATCGGGCATGACGCCGGCGGCCGCGAGCGATGCGTGGTATCCACGTAGTCGGTCCTCGGTGGCGATCCACCCTCTTGGCCCGGTGATCGCCGCGATCCGCCGGTGACCGAGCGAGAGTAGGTGCTCGGTCGCCTCGCTCGCTCCGGATGAGTGAGCCGCCGAGACCGCCGGGACGCGCTCATCGACCCGTTTCAGCGGGTCGATGATCACGAACCGGTAGCCGTGGTCGTGCAGCGCTTCGAGCTCGTCGCTCGACTCCTCCGGCAGGATCAGCAGGCCGCCATCGGTCGTGCCGTGCATCAGGCGGTCGAGCAGCGACACCTCGCGGTCGTGCTCGTGGTGAGTCGGGCAGAGGACGACCCGCATCTATCACTGGGATCTGCCACAGGCGCTCGAGGACGACGGTGGCTGGGCCAACCGAGACACCGCCCTGCGCTTTGCCGAGTTCGCGGCGATCGTCGCCACGGAGCTCGGCGACGCGATCGCGCTGTGGACCACCGTCTCAGAGCCACAGGTCGTGGCCGATCAAGGCTACCGCCTGGGCACCCACGCGCCCGGACACGCCGACGACACGCTCGCCGCGGCAGCCACGCATCATCTGCTGCTCGCGCACGGCCTGGCGTTGCAGGCCTTGCGGGCCGCGCTTCCGGCGGGCACGCCGGTCGACCTGGATCCGGTCCGGGCCGCCGACGAGGAGGCTCGGAGCGCGGCCGCGGTCGCCGACGCCGAGCTGAACCGGATCTTCCTCGATCCGGTTCTCCACGGCTCCTATCCGGCACTGGCTCGACCCGAATTGCTGCCCCCCGACGCGCTCGTGGCACCCGGGGACATGGAGCTGATCAGCGCGCCGATTGACTTCCTGGGCGTCAACTACTATCGCCCGACCTACGTCAGGCTCGCGGACTGGGCGCAGTTGCGCAGCGACGAAATGCCGCTGGCGGGCCATCCAGGGATCGCTACCTACATCCCAGCCGGAGTGTCGCGCACGCCCATGGACTGGCTGATCGAGCCCGACGGCCTCTACGATCAACTCAAGGCCCTTGCGGCCGAGGCACCAGCACTCACCCTGTACATCACCGAGAACGAGTGTGCCGCCGGCGACTACATCAACCCGGACGGCGAGGTCAACGACTTCGAGCGTGTCGAGTACCTGCACCCCCACTTCGACGCCGCTTGGCGCGCGATCCGGGACGGAGTCAAGCTCGCCGGCTACTTTGTCTGGTCGCTGATGGACAATTTCGAATGGGCATGGGGCTACCAGCAGCGCTTTGGTCTCGTCTACGTTGACTTCGGCACGCAGCGCCGTCTCCCGAAGCGCAGCGCGCGGTTCTTCGCGGAAGTTGCCAGAAAGAATGCCCTCCCCCCGCGCGAGGCAGTGATCAACGCGTGTGATGTGGCTCCCGACTCCCCGCGGCTGCTAGCGGCCGGCGTGGCGGAGTAGTCCTGGTTGCCTGCCAACACGGTGCCCTCGGGCTCGGGACTTTTGGCCGCAACCCCGGAAGCCGGCGCTCGACGCTAGCCGCCAGCGTGGCGGCGGCCAGCTCGCCGTAGAGCCAGGCGTCAGCTCGCGGCGGAACTGAAGTGCTGCGCCATCTCGCGCGGGACTTCCTCGGCGGGGTCTCGCTCGGCCAGCCAGGCGGCCGCGTCAGCGAGCGCCGCGGCGTGGTCGAGCGGTGGGGTGCTATCGAGCAGAGGGCCGAGATCGTTGATCCCGAGGACCGCCATTGTCTCGTCGCGCAGAACGCTCTCTGGCCAGAGCTCGGAATCGAGCTCAGCGAGGATCCGCTCGGCGTGCGCAAGCCACCGGCCGGCCGCCTCGGGGGCGACGCCCGCGGCGTAGCGGGCGACGAGCCACAACGCGAAGGCGGCGAGCGGCTGGACGCTGGGCCGGCGCATGAGCTCCAGCGCCTCCGCCAGCGCCGCGTGCGCGATCACGCCGTCGCGAGCGGATTGGGTGAGCAGCCGCGTGCGGGACGCGCTCGCGAGCATGAACTCGTGTCCGATCGCCTCGGCCTTCTCGGCGCTCAGTGACGCATGCTCGCACGCCGACTCCAGCTGCCCGTCCACGTACGCGTCAAGTGCGAGGAAGTAGTGAATCCATCCGAGGGCCTTGATGCTGGTCTCGGGCGTGATCAGTGCGAGCAGCTCCGGCCTGAGCCGTCTCATCTCGTCACGGTCGCGCGCGTTGAGTGCCTGCCCGAAGAGGTTGCCGGTCGCCATCACGAGCGCCTGCTGGTCGCCGATCTCGGCGGCGCGTGCCGCGAGCCGCCGGTTCCAGGCCTTCGCGCTTGGTCTGTAATTGAGGAACGCCGCCAGCGCCGCCACCTCCCGCTCGCGCCCGACTAGCCTCGTCAGCGGCCGGGGCAGGTTTGACGCCGCGCGCGCCGCCACAGCAGACGCCTGCGCTTGGGGGAGGAGCGTCGGGTCGCGCTCAAGGATCCGCTGCTGCAGTCGCATAAGAAGTTCGCCCGGCTCCAAACCCAGCTCCCCGGCAAACAAACGACGCGCCCGCTGATAGACCTCAAGCGCATCGGCCTGGCGACCCGAGCGATACAGAGCCAGCATCAGCTGACCCCACAAACGCTCCTCAAACGGATGCTCACCGGCAAGCCGCTCCAGCTCCGCCACCAGCTCTCCCGCCGCGCCGGCCGCGAGATTCGCATCCAGCCGTAACAAGATCGCCTGCAAACGCTTCTCCTCGAGTGCCCGGCGCCACTGCGCGACGCTCCCCTCGGACGCCACATCGCACAACGGGTCGCCGCGAAACAACCCCAGCGCCTCACCCAGCAGCGGCCCTGCCTGCCCGCCATCCGCCCTCGCCTGCTCCACCAGCGCATCGAAACGCCACACATCAACCTCAAAGCCCCCCGGCCTGAGCGCATACCCGGCCGCCTCCAGCACGAGCAGCCCCCGCAGCTTCGAGAGATGCACATGCAATGCCGACACCGCGCTCGCGGGCAGACGCTCCTCCCATAGCTCATCGATCAGCCGGTCACGCGAGAGCGGCACACCCCCACCCAGCAACAACAACGCAAGCAATGAGCGCTGACGGCCGCTCGGCAGCGGCACGGCTCGTCCATCCCGCTCGAGCACAAGCGGACCAAGCACCCCAAAACGACAAACGCCGCCGGCCACCCCGCCAGAGCCTAGCTCCCCACCCGCCGCAGAACAAGGCCTCGCTTTGGCGGTTCTTTGGTGCGCCTTCGGCGAGGCCGCTCAGGGTACGGCGCATCAAATCCACGTTCCCACAGGAGGGACAGACAATGGGGCTTTTGAACAAGATGCGCAACCTCTCCGGGTCGGTTCCCAAGGAGCTGCTCGATCAGGGGCTGCTTGGCCGCGGGATCATCGTCAGCGTCCAGCAGACGTCGGTCAGCACAGGAGCGGACTTCGACCCCGCGCATGTCTGCGTGTTCACGGTCGAGGTTGCGCTCGACAACGCGCCACGCTACACGGCCACCTGCCGGCAGGCCGTCAGAGCGACGATCCTGCCGCAGCTGATGATGCCCGGGGCAACGGTCGCGGTGCGCGTCGATCCCAACGATCACAGCCGCATCGCGCTGTCGCTCGGCGAGGAGCCGCCGACGGTGACGATGGCCAGCTCCGGCGATCCGAACACCGGGTCGGCCGCGCGGATCCTCGAGCTGGGCGTGCCGTGCAAGGCAGTGATCGTGCAGAGCCAGCCGCTCGGAATGCGCAGCTCGAAGGGCAAGGACATGTACGCCTTCGTGCTGACGGTCATGGCCGAGGGGCGACCCCCGTACCAGGTCCAGGTTGGCAACCCGGTCCCCGCGGCGGCTCTGCCGTTGCTCTATCCGGGCAACACCGTGCCCGCCAAGCGGATGCCCGACGGTGACGATCGCGAGCTCGTGATCGATTGGGAGGCGGCGCTCGCGCAACTGGCAACCACAGCCGCCTGACCGAGGCGGCCCTCGATGTCCCCGGCGGCCGCGTGCTGCCGTGGCGTCAGCAGACAACCAACCACACATCGATTCAACAAGGAGTTAGAAATGGTTTTAGTTACCGGCAACTGGCGGATCTGGCTGGCCGGAATGGCGGCGTCCCTGGCGATCTTCGCCGTGGTCTACTTCACCGCGATTCAGCCGAGCATGAATACAGCCAACCAGGCGCTCAAGTCCGGCCTGCAACAGACTCAGCAGGCGGTCAATCAAGCCCAGGGGCAGCTTGGCAGCGTCAGCGGCCAGGCGCGCGCCGCCGGCGGGCAGGCCCAGCAGCAGCAGCTGGGCAACACTGCGAAGCTGACCACATGCGTGGCAGCGGCCGGCACCGACGCGACGAAGATCCAGGCCTGCCAGGCCACGTACGCCAACTGAGCAGGAAGCCACGACACGGAGATCGAGGCTTGTGATCTGGTCGGGGGCGCCGGGGGCGAACGAGGCGCCGCACCAGCGGCCCGCGAGGCGCGCAACGCCGAGCGGGCCGCCGGCGCCGATGGACGTGCGGGCGTAAGGTCGGCCGGATCCGGCAGGCCACCGCCAGAAGCGCGGCCTAGCCGCTGCGACTTCGATGCCTCGGGTTCTCGATCACGTCCCGGCCAGGCGCGTCGCATCCCCTGAGCGTTGCGGATGTCGATGCCGAGGCGACGCTCGATACAGGCATAGAAGCGAACACCTCAACCATCGCCGCCGAGACGCGATCGACGCCGACCGCCAGGACGACGTGCGGAACGCCCCCGTCGCTCTCCGAGCCGGCGTTCTCGGCTCCGAACGTCTTCTGCAGGCATCGCGCGACGATGGTGACGCGCGCCTGCGTCGGACCAGCCGCGCTGGTGCTGGCGCTCGAGCCGGTGCTTCGTCCCTGGCCGATGGGCTGCTCGCGTTTGATCAGCCACTTGCCGCTCGACCGGCTCAGCTGAAAGGTCGCGATCGTATGCCCATCGAGGGTGGAGGTGCCGGTTGCGGTGTCTGCCTGAGCTCTCACGTCGATGATCTCGATCTGCTGGCCCCGCACGGCTGTGCGCTCGCGGCCCATCTCCCAATGGGAAGCTGGCGGATTTGCCTATGCCGATCCGATCCGGAGTATCCGCAACGCGTTGAGGGTGATCATCTCGTCTGGAGCGGATCGGCCCCAGTCGACGACCTCGACGTGGCCGCGTGCCGTGCCGGGCGGCTTCCACCAGTAGGCACCGGGCTGCCAGCGGCCGTCCGGGCCCGGGTTCCTCTGAGGAGAGCAACCAGTGGACGGCGTCGCCGGTCTTGTCGTCGATCGTGTTCAGGCGGCGATCGTGGCGTCGAGGCGTTCCCAGAAGTCCTGCTCGCGGTCGGCGATTTCGTGCATCGGCCCGGTAGCCGTCTCGAGCAGGTCCGTTGGGTTCTCGGCCTGCGCCGCCTTGGCGAAGGCGCCGGCGACCTCCTCCCAGCGGTCGCCGATCGCGGTCAGCTCCGTTCCCAATCCGGTCAGGCGGCTCTCGCCGGTGATCGACGCGGCCTCGCCGAGGAAGCGAGCGTACATGTAGCGGAAGATGCCTCCGCCGGTGCCGCCGCGGTGGTCGATGAACATCGCCACGTTGAAACAGGTCCGGCGCAGCGCTTCCGCGTCGAGGACCTCCGGCCACCGCATAGTCTCCCGGATCGCCTTCCGGATCCCTTTGACGCCGACGTTGGCGATCGGTGGTGCCAGCATCCTGTGGCACACCTCGCCGATCGATTCCCGAACGTCAGCCGGGGTCGGTGGGCGAGCGGCGGCGAAGCCGAACGTGAACCAGGTGTGCCGCGGCGGGAATGGTTTGTACTCCGAACCGCGCGCCTTCTCGAGCGCGTCCCATTCGACCGGGTGCAGTTCCCGGTCGCGGTCGGCGACCAGCACCCGTCCGGTGGCCGGGTCGTATCCGGCCACGACGATTACATGCCCACCAAAGTGATACTCCTCGGGGAACTCGAAGTACGGCAGGAACCCCATGTCCAGATACACGAGCACCGGCTCACCCGCCCCCAGTAGCGCGCGCAGCGCGCTCTGGGCCTTGCGGGCGCTCGACGTCGCGTACGACTCGACCGCCACACCGGTTCGCCTGCCCGCCGTCTTCTCCAGGCCCTCCTCCTTGGGACCGGCAAAGTTGGCCCTGCCACCGTAAAACGGGTCGGTGCCCTTGATATGGAAGTACACGAACCCGAGCCCACGGCCGAGCCCTAGCAGGAGGTCCTCGGAGATCGGGAACCCGTGATAGTCGTAGATGTGCCTCAGCGACCCGGTCACGCAGTGGTGGGTCGGATACGTCGCGAAGCCCGGAAAGGGTCGCTGCATCTCGACTGCCTCCTTCGTGCTCGCGATGACGGCCCAGTCAAGCCGAGGGGCCCGGGCACCCAAGCCGACACTACCCCGCCACCAGACACCCCACATCCGAGCTAACCACAGGCTGCGAGCACGGCCAAGTACTAACGCGGTTGCGGCAACAATAGGGCCCGCGAGTGCTCGGGAGCGCTGCGTACGTCTCGCTGCTGGATGCCCGGGAAAGGTGGGAGCCAGTTGGTGTCGGCGGGGCTTGCGCGCACGGGCTGTGCGTGTCCGTAGTTTGGGCCGGAACTGTGCGCTGGACCGCGGTTGAGCGCTTGTGCCGGCGTTCTACCGTGAAGGGGTATGACCGCGCGCTGGACATCTCGTCTCGGTTGCCGTGCGCGCCACGGAGGGCTCGGGAGAGCTGGTCTTGCCTTGCTGAGCGCGGTCGTGCTGGGCCTGTTTGGGTTGCTGTCGACGGTGGCTCAGGCCGCGGGTACGAGCTCGGTGCCGTCATCGGTGTGGATCACGGACGGGATGGTGAACTCGGTGCTGCCGGCGGGCAAGCTCTTGTACGTCGGTGGCCGCTTCACCTCGATTGGCCCCTACACGGGAGGTGGGGTGCCTGTCAGTCTGACGCGTGGGTTGCCGGTGGCGCGGTTCCCCAAGGTCGACGGGGAGGTCTACGCGGCAGTTCCAGACGGCCACGGCGGCTACTACGTGGGCGGCGAGTTCACCATGGTCGGGGGGGTTGCACGCGCGGATCTGGCGCACGTCAGGGCCGATGGCAGCGTGGATCCGGTCTGGAATCCTCGCGCCAGCGCTCCGGTGTCCGCGTTGGCGGTGTCGGGCTCCACGGTGTACGCCGGCGGTGAGTTTCGCTCTGTCGGCGGTCGGCCGCGCAACCGGATCGCTGCGCTGGACGCCAGAACCGGCCGGGTGACCGCGTGGAATCCGGGCGCCAACGGAACCGTGGACGGGCTGGCGGTGTTGGGATCGACGGTGTACGCCGGTGGTGAGTTCCGCTCGATCGCGGGGCGGGCGCGCAGCTACATCGCCGCGCTGGACGCCAGGACCGGTCGCGCGACCGCGTGGAACCCGGGCGCCAGCGGCAGCTCCGATGGCATCTATTTCGGCGTGCGCGCGTTGGCGGTGTCGGGTTCGACCGTTTACGCTGGTGGCGACTTCACCTCGGTTGGCGGCCGTGCGCGTCACCACGTCGCTGCGCTGGACGCCAGGACCGGTCGCGTGACCGCCTGGAACCCAAACGCCGGCGGTCGGGTGAGCACGCTGGCGGTTTCAGGCTCGACGGTGTACGCCGGTGGTCTTTTCCGCTCGATTGGTGGCCGTGGGCGCAGGTACATCGCCGCGCTGGACGCCGGGACGGGCCGCGCGACGGCGTGGAACCCCCGCGCCAACAGCGGCGTCCTGGGCCTGGCAGTATCGGGCTCGACGGTGTACGCCGCCGGGTTCTTCACTTCGATCGGGGGCCGCGCGCGCAACTACATCGCGGCGCTGGACGCCAGAACAGGTCGGGCGACCGCATGGAACCCCGACGCCATCGGTTACGGCGCGACGGTGGTGTCGGTGTCGCGCTCGACCGTGTACGCCGGCGGTTTCTTTAACGCGATCGGCGGCGTGGCGCGCAACCGCATTGCCGCGCTGGACACCACCAGCGATCGCGTGACCGCGTGGAATCCCGGCGCCGGTGTCTCCGTGGATGCACTGGCGGCGTCAGGCTCGATCGTGTACGCCGGCGGTGAGTTCCGCTCGATCGGCGGCCGCGCGCGCAACTACGTCGCCGCGCTGGACGCCAGAACAGGTCGGGCGACCGCTTGGAACCCCGACGCCAGCGCCCCGGTGAGCACGTTGGTGGTGTCGGGCTCGATCGTGTACGCCGGCGGCTACTTCCGCTCGATCGGCGGCAGCGCCCGCAACGGCATCGCCGCGCTGGACGCCACGACCGGCCGGCCGACCGCCTGGAACCCTAACGCCAGCGCCCCGGTGAGCACGTTGGCGGTGTCGGGCTCGATCGTGTACGCCGGCGGCTACTTCCGCTCGATCGGCGGCAGCGCCCGCAACCGCATCGCCGCGCTAGACGCCACCACCGGCGCAGCGACTGCGTGGAATCCCAACGCCAACGCCCCGGTGAACGCACTGGCACTGTCAGGCTCAACCGTGTACGCCGGCGGCAGCTTCACCTCGATCGGCGCCAGTTGCACCTCGATGGGCTGCCGATCGCGCGGCGGCATCGCCGCGCTAGACGCCACCACTGGCGCAGCGAGCGCCTGGAACCCATACGCCGAAACCCCTCTTGAAACCGAGCCCGCGATCGTGGACACGTTGGCGGTATCGAGCTCGACCGTGTACGCCGGCGGCCAGTTCGCCAGGATCGGCGGCCGCGCGCGCAACTACATCGCCGCGGTGGACGCCGTCACCGGCCGCGCGACCCCCTGGGACCCCAAGATGAACATGTTCGGCACGTTCGCGCTTGCGGTATCGGGCTCGACCGTGTACGCCGGCGGCGACTTCGGGATCGCCGCCTTTGGAACGACGCCCTGAGGACCGCCGCTCCCGTCAACCCGGAGGCGGGCGCCCTCAAGCTGACCTCGGTGGGAATGTGGCCGCCCGGTTATCACGTGCAGTCGGGGGTGTAACGGCTTCTAGAAGGAGGGGTGTTTGTATCATGACGACAGGACTCATCCAGTTGGCGCTCCGGCGGGTGCATGGCCACCTGTGGCCGATTCTGCAGACGGCTGTGGCCGCGGTCGGAGCGTGGTACTTGGCCGTGCTGCTGGGTGTCGAGCATCGGCCGGCGTTCGCGTCGATCGCTGCGGTGATCTCGCTGGGCGCGGCGTTTGGGGAGCGGAGGCAGCGAGCGGTGCAGCTGATCGGTGGAGTGATGCTGGGAATCGTGCTCGCGGACCTGCTGCTACGGGCGATGGGGAGCGGACTGCCGCAGATCGGACTGCTGGTCGTGCTGGCGATGCTGGCGGCCGTCATCCTCGGAGGGGGAGAGCTGCTGGTGACCGAGGCAGCCGTGTCGGCGATCCTCGTGGCGACGCTGTCCTCGACGCCCGAGGTGCGTCTGCTCGACGTGCTGATCGGGGGTGGGGTGGCGCTGGCGGTGCATACGCTCGTGTTTCCGCCCGATCCCGTGCTCGGTGTCGCTCGGGCCACGAACGCCGTGTTCGGTGAGCTGGGGGTCGTGCTGCGCGATGCGGCCGGGGCGCTGGCGGCCGGTGACGTGCGCCGCGGTGAGGCCGCCGCGCAGGCGGCCGAGAATATCGAGGTCCATGTGCGCGAGCTGAGGCACGCGGTACTGCTCGGCACCGACACTGCCCGCTGGGCGCCGCTGCGGCGCGCCACGCGAGCGGAGCTCGAGCGCTACGCCCGCACCGTGGGCCACGCCGACCTCGCGGCCCGCAGCGCGCGTGAGCTCTCGCGTAACGTTCTGCATTACGTGCGCGGCGGGCGTCCACCGCAATCCGAGCTCGCGGATGCTGTCCGCGACCTCGGCCTGGCGGCCTGGGAGCTGCCAGCCCAGTTTGAGGAGCCCTGGCGCAGCGGCGACGTGCTGCGCATCGCGCTGCAGGCCGCCGGTCGCGCGACTGCAGCGGCCACACTCCGTCCAGATATCGCTCTCAACTCGATCGCCGGCCAGGTGCGCTCGATCGCGATCGACATCGTCCGGGCCTCCGAGGCCGGCGAGACCGACCGTGGGGCACTCACCGAGGCCTCCACCGAGGAGCTGCTGGCCGCCCTCCCGCTCCCTGAGCCGACCGCGCCCTGACCACAAGATCGGACGGTGTGCGGTGTTCGGCGGGAGCCGCCGATCAGCGATGCTCGCCGGCTAGAGGTCCCATTCCTAGAGTAATCGGCGATGGCTTGAAGAGCGCCCTGCGGGCGCTTCGGTCTCAGGTAGCGGCTCCGTGGCACGCATCGGTGCGCCGGCGGCGGCGTAGGCGTCGATCGCGTCGAGCGTCTCGGCTTCGAGCAGTGCGTGGGTGAGGTTGTCGAGCTGGTCGCGGTGCTCGGTGAGCAGTTGTGTGACCTGGGCGTGGGCGTCGTCGACCAGGCGGCGGACCTCTTCGTCGAGGAGCCATTGGGTCTGGGGAGAGGTTTCGCTGACGCCCGGCAGAAACGGCCCCATGCTCTCGCCTGGCAGCATGCTGATCGGTCCGAGCTTGTCGCTCATGCCCCAACGGCCGATCATCTGGCGTGCGATCTGGGTGAGCTGCTGGATGTCTGATTCGGCTCCGGTGGTGATCTTGCCGTAGACGATCTCTTCTGCCACGCGACCGCCGAGCGCGACGCGGATCTTGGCCTCGAGGTCCTCACGCGAGTAGGACACCCGGTCAGCGTCGGGGGTTGAAAGCGTCACCCCGAGCGCCATCCCGCGTGGAATGATCGAGACCTTGCGCACGGGGTCAGCCTCTGCGGTCAGCATCCCCACCAGGGCGTGACCGGACTCGTGGTAGGCGGTCCGCTCACGATCCGCGGCGCTGAGGATGATCCCGCGCGGCGCACCGAGCATGATCTTCTCAAGCGCGTCCGTGAAGTCGGCCATCTGCACCGTATGGTGATCGCGCCGGGTCCCGAGCAGCGCGGCTTCGTTGGCGAGGTTGGCCAGATCGGCGCCGACCATCCCCGGCGTCGAGGCCGCGATCGCGTCCAGATCAACATCGTCGCCCAGCGGTATCGAGCGGGTGTGAACCTGGAGGATCTTCTTGCGGCCGGTGCGGTCGGGCGGCGCAACGGCGACGCGGCGGTCAAAGCGCCCTGGGCGCAGCAGCGCGGGATCGAGGATCTCGGGGCGGTTGGTAGCGCCGAGCACGACGACCGCTTCGTCGCTGTCAAAGCCGTCCATCTCGGTCAGGATCTGATCGAGCGTCTGCTCGCGCTCATCGTTGGCGCCGGTTACTGACGCCGAGCCCTGGCGTGAGCGGCCGATCGCGTCGAGCTCGTCGATGAAGATGATCGCCGGCGCGGCCTCCTTGGCCTTGGCGAACAGGTCACGCACCCGCGAGGCGCCGACCCCGACGATCGCCTCGATGAACTCTGATGCGGCGATCGAGAAGAAAGCCGCATGCGCCTCCCCGGCGACCGCGCGCGCCAACAACGTCTTGCCGGTTCCGGGCGGGCCGAACAACAGTACCCCGTGCGGCATCCGGCCACCCAGACGCGAGTAGCGCTCTGGGGTGCGCAGGAAGTCGACGATCTCGGTCAGCTCGGCTTTCGCCTCGTCAATCCCGGCGACGTCGCCAAAAGTGACCCGGATCTTGGCGGGATCGACCCGCCGCGCTTGGGAGCGACCGAAGTTCCCCAGCGCACTCATCCCTCCACCCGCCTGCGCGCGCCGCGCCAACAGCACGAACACCCCCACGATCAACAACGTCGGACCGAATCCGAGCAGAATCTCGGCCAGAATCGACGTGCTCGTAGCAGTCGACTGGGCATTGACCTGAACGCCCTTGGTTCGAAGCAGGTCCGTCAGCTCCGCGTTGCTCCAAAATGTCGGCACCTGGGTCGAGAACAGCGTCGTTGCCGTCGCCTTGGCGTCGCTGGACGGATATCGCAACTTGGTCTTGAACGTGCCCTGGATCGTGTCGCCCTTCGACGAGATCGACTTGACCTCGCCGGCCTGCACCTGCCCCAGGAAATAGGGGCTGAACGGCACCTTCACTCGCGGCTGCCCCGCCGGCGCAAACGCCAGCACCGAGATCCAGTTGATCGCCAGCAGCACGAGCAATACCATCCAGAAGCTGCGCAGCCGATGCGGCGGAGTGGGCTTGTGCTGCTCAGGCATCCCGCGACCATCCGGCGCCGGCGCCACCCGCCAACCTTGCTTGTCGCGCGGCATCGGCGACGGCGGAACGGCCTTCTGAGCTCCCGCCGGACCGTCGCGGTCAGGGCGCGCCGTGAACCCCGGTCTACCGTCAGGGTTCATGTTGGCCGGGCGGGGTTGGTCATGACGAGCTCCTGGCGTCGGTGCCATCGAGCAGAGCAAGGTACACCCCCGGGCGGCTCGTCTCGAACGGGAATCGCGCGCGATCGAGCGCGCCGTCACCGTGCAGCTCGTGCACATCCGTGCAGGTGCACGCTGATCGCTGGCTCGGCCGCTTGGGCAAGAGCCCGCATGACCACAACACCAACTCAGCCCTCGCCCATGACCACGAGGCCAGCTGATCGAACGTGGGCGTCCAGATCCGCCCGGCGCGCTCCAGACCGGCTACCAGGTCTCGCCGCGGGGTACACCAAGGTTGGGGAACTCCCCGCGAAGGCGATCAGCTCGACCGGCACATGCCAGAGTCATTCGGCATCCAGGGGATGAACGAGCGCGTCCGCGCACGCTCATCCCCACCGACGGAGGGTCAATTTTCGACCGGCGCCACGGGGGTCAACCTTCGATCGGCCTTGACAGGAGGCGCGTCACTCAGGTCAGGGTCTTGTTGGGTGAGGAGCAGGACCGTGCTCGCCCTTTGTGGAGGATCTTCGCCATGATCTCAACCGCAGCTGTGCGGATTCCTGGTTCCCGTTGGCGGGCACGCGCGGAGTCGCGTGGTCGCTGGATGCCGATGGCTGCGGGAATGGGTGCGCTGCTGCTCGTCTACGCCGGCTGGCAACTGTTCCGATGGCCGGCCGTGGACCGGAGGCTGATCGGTGATGCGTTCTTCTACCCCGTGGGACTGGCCGCGGGCTGCGCGGCTGTGGGAGCTTCACGACGCTGTGCCGACCAGCCGAGGCTGCGGTCGGCGTGGCGACTGCTGGCGGTGGCGGCGATCGTCTACCTGGCGGGCGACATCGCGCAAACGATCTATGAGCTTGAGGGACCGCTGCCTTTCCCGTCGGTTGCGGATGCGCTCTACCTGTCGTTCTATCCGTTGATGCTGTGGGGCCTGCTGCGTTTCCCTGCGGGCCGACGCGATCGTCGCGCGCGGGTGCGCCTGATGTTGGATCTTACGGTCGTGGCAATCGGCGGCGCGATGGTCGTGACGTACGTGGTGCTCGGGCCCACACTGCGCCAGAGCGGCCCCAACGCGCTGTCGAACGCCGTCTCGATCGCATATCCGGTCGGGGACATGATCCTGCTCGTCGGACTGGGATCTGTCCTGCTGCGTTGGACGGCGGTATCGAGCGCACGCGCGCTGCAGTTCATGGTCGCGGGACTGCTCTTCTTCGTCGCCGCGGACCTGGTCTACGGCTACATCCAGCTCCACTCGACCTACCAGGGCGGGGACCCGGTTGACTCGCTGTGGATGATCGCGATCGCGTTGTTCGCGGTCGCGGGAGCTGCGCAGACTGACCCGGAATCGACGGCCGTCGTGGCCGAGGTCAAGCGACGTACCGCCAGCTGGACGCCGTACGTCGCCGTCGCGGTCGGCTTCGGGCTCCTGATCGTCGATCACCGCGACCTCAGCCTGGTGATCGCCGGTGCGCTGCTGGCAACGCTCGTCTCTGTCCGCCAGTTCCTGGCCCAAAAGGACCTCCTTAAGTTGCAACGGCTAGCCAGCTACGAGTCTCAGACCTAATTCGGTGAGTAAGGGCGGCGGGCGGGCGCGGGGGCCGGTTTGACAGTG
>OCTA010001824.1_pt1 | contig 19486 bp, 20 predicted proteins | sample 1538991 | NCBI WGS metagenome assembly OCTA01 (sample SAMEA3539302, study PRJEB22396) | soil metagenome | biome: tundra; feature: field; material: soil | place: USA | collected 2010-05 | depth 0.15 m | reverse complement strand
GTGGCCGGTGACGGGTACCTGAGCCAGAGCCGGATGTCGTCATCCAGCCAGCCCCACGACGCGGCGAGCAGCCAGCCGGCGGTGGCTGCCGCCCCGGCGTCCCGCAGCGCCGCGGTGAGGCCGGGCAGCGCACCGGCCCAGCCCTTGCGGTCCACGTCGCCGGTGTACTGCCACGTGTTCCGCGACCCGAACCACGCGTCCAGGAGGTTCCGGTGCCAGGACTCGCCGTACCGCGCGGCGAGCGCCGCCAGCCCGCCCGCGTGCGCGGGCGTCAGCCACTCGACCGCGAACGGCCGCAGCAGCATGAGCGCGATGCCTGGATCCTCCAGCCCTGCGGCCGTATGCAGTGCCGGTTCCAGCAGCTCAGGACCGGGCGCCTTCCAGAACGGCGCGACGGACTCCGCGGCGGCCCGCGCGGTGACCGGGTCCCCCGCATCCAGCCGGGCTCTCAGCTCGGTCAGCGCCCACGAAGGCGACGCCTCCGCCCGGGCCGCGAAGGCATGCTGCCGAGGCCACACGACGATCGCGGCTCGCCGGTACCAGCGGTCCATCGTGTTGCCGTAGTTTCCCATGTACCCGGTGTACTCGGAGTCGTGCGGCTTCAGGTCCGCCGACGGGGTCGATGCGCACACCTGCTCATCCGGCACATACAGCGAGATCGGCTCACCGCCAGGCATCCCGGTCCACCAGCAGATGGTCAGCTCGGAGGTGATGATGTACGTGAGATCGACGCCGCGGCCCCGCCGCCCCGGCTCGGTGTCCCAGGTCTCCTTGATCTCGGTGAGCGCGAGTACCGCCTCGCACCCCGCATCCGCAGCGGCGGACCGCAAGAGCGCGGCCCGCTCGGCGTCGGTGCCCTTGAGCCGGTCCCAGCTCAGCCCGCGCTGGGTGTACTCGTGGTCCAGCAGGTAGACGAGCCGGTTCGGCGGCTCCCGGTCGTCGCCTTTCCACCGGGAGACCCTGGTGGTGAAGTGCTCGGTGAGGTACCGGGCGGCCTCAGCCGACGGCTCGACCGGAACTTCACCGGCCGGATCGGAGTCCAGCAGCAGGTTGCAGGTAAACGTGACCCGGTACCCGGTCCTGACCGGTTTGACCTCGTGCCGGCAGTCAGCGTAGAAGGCGGCCACCGACACCTCGGTCGCGGACGCCTGGTACGCGACGGTCTTGCCGTTGTGCTCGATGAGCAGTTCCCCGCCGGTGTGCGACGACGGCAGCGACACCACCAGCGTGCCGATCATCGTGTCGTCCTTCTCCGAGTCCTGGTGCGGCAGGAAGAACTGCCCCTTTCCGTACACCAGCAGCGCGTGCGGCCCGGCCCGCAGCCGCGCCCGGGCCGGCAGCCCCAGCTCGTCGCGCACCACGGTCAGGATCGCGTCCCAGTCCAGCCCGGTCAGCGTCACCCGGTCCGGCGCGATCTCCCAGGTGTCCCGCACGCTCAGGTCCATCAGCGTCTGCTCGCCCCGCCCGAACCGGGCCGGCCGCGCGCAGGCGATCATCCGCTTAGCCTGCGGCGCCTTGACCGGGAAGCTGATCGGCCCCGCGCCCGCCACCGTGAGCCGGACGTCCCTCGCGGGCACGGACAGCTGCGCGCTGAACGCACCGGGCGCCTGCGAGCCGTCGAGCACCCTAGCCAGCCGCTCCCCTGGCGTGATCGGCATCCCTGTCCCTCCTGCCAGCAGCGTGCGGTCAGTCAGTCAGGCTACCGGGGCAGAGGACGGCATTCATCCGAACGGCCAGGGTGTTTCGCCGCGTGCGAACTCACAGCACCCCGGCGTGTCAGCCAAGGCGCGCGGCCGGTTCGCGGCACTATATTTTCCTTATGCCAACGCAGCAGCTGCTTGACCGTGTTCGTGAGCTGCGGGACGCCGGGCGCACGCCGAAGGAGATCGCCCGGGCGCTGAAGATGCCGCCGAGCGCGGTCGCGCCGCTCATCAGATCGCTCGCCGCCGCCAAAGGGCGGACCCGGGAGGACGCGCTGATCGGGTGCTGGATCAGTCCGGGCTGGTCATCCAGCGTCCTGGCACCGGAGCGGCCGGACTGGCCGGGGTCGGGCCCGTCGGAACGAACCGGGCACTCGGGGCTGGTGACCGTGCTGGTCGCCCGGGACCGGGGCGGGTCCACGGCCGGGGTGTGCTTCTACCTGGTGGACACCTGGTGCCTGGGGCTGAAGAACGCGGCCGGGCCGCAGTCGATGGACCGGCGGCGGCTGGGCGGGTTCATCCAGCAGATCTTCAGCGCCTGGGACGAGCCGGCCGTGCAGGTGCCGCTGGAGCTGGGGCGGCAGATCGTCTACGGCGCGATCGGGTACGCGCGCGAGCTGGGGTTCGAGCCGCACGCGGACTTCGGGCGGGCCGCCGGGTATCTGGGGGCATGGGACGGGGAGTGCGAGCTGACCTTCGGCCGGGACGGCAAGCCGATGTACATCTCCGGCCCGGACGACGACGGGGAGAGGATCATCCGCAAGCTGCACCGCGGCCTCGGCGACGGGAACTACGACTTCGTGCACATGATCTCAGGCTGACCGCAGGGGGCCAGGGATGGCGTCGCCGTTCGCGGCTCACATCGGACGGTGTTTCACGCACCGGGTTCGTGGCTGCGCCCGATCCCTTCCCGGGGCCGGGCACGGTTATCCTTTTCCTGGATACGAGAGGAGGCGCCACGGATGACGGCCGAGCACGTACAAGGTGACGAGCCGCTAATGCCTATGCCCGCGCTGACACTCGACGCAGCTGATCTAGTCATCGACACATGCTGGCTGATGACGGCGTCCAAGGCCTGCCGGAACCGGGTGGTGCCTGTGCCTGGTCGGCGGCCATGAGCAGGGCAGATCGGCTGGTTGTTGAGCTTGGTACAGAAGACGGCGAACTTAATGCCGTCGGGCGCAAGGACGGTACCTGTTGGTGTCCTCGATCCGTCTGATGAGACCGACGAGGCGGAGCCTGCGATAGTCGCGCTCGCTCTCGGCGGGCACGGGGACCGGTTCCCAGGCTTGAGTTGGGCTGCCGCCGGGCTGGCGGCGCGCTCCGGTCGGCCCTGCCTGCGGGACGCCAGCGCGGTTGGGGCAGCGCGCGTTGCAGTCCTGGCCGCGTCCCGCAGTTATGCGGCGCTGGGCGTGGCCTGGCGCTCAGCCACAAAGAGTCACCCTGGCGCTGCGCGCCAGGGGCAGGGACGACGTGCCCTCCCTCTGCGGCGGGTACACCAAGAGAGGCCGGCCCTGCGGCAATCAGCCCATGGCCGACGATGTTTACTGCGGGACTCATCGCGACAAGGCCGACCGGGGTCTTCCGGTGTGAGATGCCGGCTCAGGCGATAGCTGAACGGTCCACCGGCGAGTCCGACACGTCCCCCATTCTTCAGCCCGGACATGAACCCTGGTCAGAGGTAGTGCCTGCGGTGTGCCTGCACAGCAGGAAGATGCTCGCCACCGTCGAACGCCCGTAGCCGGACGGTAACGCTAGGTCAGTTGGTTGCGCCGGTGAAGTTGACGTCATCGACCGACTCAGCATCCCCGAGTTCGTCGAACTCGACCTGTGGCCAGCTAGGTCCGGTTCCTGCAACAGCGTCTGGCGCGGGCCAGCGGCAGCGGAGCCGGTGAGGCTGGGATGAGAGAACCCCCGCCCGCGAAGCTGCGCACGGGGGCCTCCTGGTTCGCTGGCCTCTGTAACTTCGGTTCTGTAGGTTCCCGGCGCACTTTTCCAGTTGATCTTGGTTGACCTGCGGTTACCCAGCAGTTTTCCACCGGGCACGTGGGCTGCTTACCCGCGAACGCTTCCACTCTCGACGGCCACTGGCTGCACAGAGGCCCTGTCCGGGCCGATGACCTCTTGGTCTCCGCGCAACTCTTCCAGTTGGAAGCCCGGTGGAAAACTCGTCCGGGAATCGGAAGAGTTCACCGGGAACCTACATTCGGTTCGCGTCCCTGCTTTATCGCATTGGTGAACGCGCGCCACCCGGAGGCGGGTACGGTCAGCCTTGGTCCGGTGGGGTTCTTGGAGTCGCGGACCAGCCGCGTGGAGTCGGGCAGGGTGGCCACTTCGACGCAGTTCCCGCCCGACGAGCCGCTCCTTTTTGCCTTGACCCATTTCAAGCTATTACTCATCGCAGTTCACTCCTGACATTGCGTATCAAGGCTGCGGATTCACGGACCGGCAGCGCTGCTGCACGGAGCAGAGACAGTACCGTCATCAGGTCCGCAACCTCGGTCTGGGCTTCTACGATCCTCCCACCCCTGTGACACTCCGTGTATCCGACCGCTGGCGCGTCATCGAAATCGTAGAGGGCTACGGAGCCCTCTACCCCGGCGTGATCGTGTGCGGTGAACGGCAGGACCTGGATCATGATCCCGGGTCGCTCGGCGCTGGCCAGGAGCTTGTCGAGCTGCTCGGCCATCACGTCAGGACTTCCGATCACGTGGCGCAGCACGCCCTCGTGGATCACGCACCACAGCATCGGCGGGACCTCGGCGGACAGGATCTCCTGCCGTCCCATCCGTGCCTCGACCGTGCGCTCCACCACGTCGTCGCTGGCGGCCGGGCGGCCCGCGCGGATGACGGCCCGCGCGTACGCATCGGTCTGGAGCAATCCCGGTACCGCGCCGGGATCCCAGCTGTGAAGACGCGCTGCTGAGCGCTCGAACTCGACCACGGGCGCGAAGAACGCGGGGTAGGACTCCTCGACTACCTGCACCTGCCAGCGCGCGAACGTCCCGGGTGCGCCGGTGGCGGCGTCGCATGCCTGGGCGAAGGTCGGGCTCGGCGCGCGCACGCATTGCTCGACCGCAGCCACCAGCGCGAGGCTGTGGCCGATCCTGTCCGCGAAGTCTTTCTGCGTCAGGTTCAGCAGCGCCCGCCATGCCTTCAGCTCGTCGGCATACCTCTTCGCTGCGGATTCGGACATATTACCCACCATTACACCTGAGAAGAGATCAATACATAATTAGATAGAAGTCTTACACAGCTGACGTCTGCGCTGTAGTGCCTTGAGGAATGCGCTCTCCGCTGCCAGGGTGGCTAGCGGGATCACGTACGCGGCGTAAACCTCCGGTCCTCCTGGCCCGGACGGTCTGGGCTTCCGCGCCGGTACGTGATCCCGCCCCGGACAGACGCCCGGAGGAGCGGCACAGCGAGCGCGGAGGGTACACGTGATGCCGGGTAACGGGGCGGTTCACCAGCCGCAGGCACTCGCACCAGCAGACGGGAAGTTCCCCGGCGTGCCGGCTGCGGCCGGGCGGAAGGGGTTCAAGGCCGAGCTGGACGGGCTGCGCGAACGGATGCGCAGCCTGGGATTCCCCTACGGTGAGATCGCCGCCGAGATCGGCCGCCGCTACCGGGCGCGCCCGCGCGAGGCGTACCGGCTGGCCTGGGGCTGGACTCTGGAGCAGGCCGCAGCGCGGTTCAACGACCATGCCGCCCGGCACAACGCCGATCCCGAGGGCCGCGCGAGCCTGACCCCCTCCAGGCTGAGCGAATATGAACACTGGCCGCGCACCACCCGCAAGCCGTCGGTGTACGTGCTGTTCATGCTGGCCGAGATATATGAGGCCGACGTGATGTGCCTGCTGGACCTGGCCGACCACGAGAGCTTGCCGCAGCAGGACCGGCTGGTGCTGATGCGCCGCCCGCGCGCCGCGACCCCGTTCGGGGAACGAGTCGTCGCCTTGATGGAGGCACGCGGGCTGTCGGCGGCGGAGACCGCGCGGCGTGTCTCGTGCAGCGCGGGCTACCTGTCCAATGTGCTCCACGGCCGCAAGCGGCCATCCACGCGGGTGACCGCGCGCTTGGATGACCTGCTGGAAGCGGGCGGGGAACTGGTCACGCTCGCGGAGACAGCCGAAATCGTGATACAGGACGACGAGCCGGCCGTCGGGGGCAATCCTCGCGGCCAGGCCCGTGACACGCGGGCCGCGATGGCTGAGGGGTTGTCGCTGTCGCTGCCGTATGTTCCCGGCCGTCTGGTGATCGAGATATCCGACCCGGCCATGAACGCCGGGCAGGTCGCGTCCGGGCCGGATTACCCGGAATCGGCGACCGGGCCGCTAGCGCTGGTCCAGGGCTTGCCGCGCCAAGGTCAGGGGGACGGCAGGTAATGACGCGCGCGTCGGTCGTTGCTGATCACCCGTTGCGGCAGGTTCGCCACCGCCGGGGCCTGACCCAGGCCGGGCTGGCGGGCCTGTCGTATTCCTGTATCTCGATGATCGAACGCGGCCATCGCAGGCTCACCCGCCGCGATCATGTCAACGCGCTGGCTGCCGCCTTGCGGGTGCCGGCGGCCGGAATCGCGCCAGGCGTGAGCCCAGGGCTTGACGAATGGGCACCAGCGCCACCCACCCTCATTCCCGCGTTTCCGCCGGTCAGCGACGACATCGCCGTTGCCCGGCACAGGGAGCTGGCCATGCGGCTCATCGGCTATATGCGCAGCGGGGACATGTACGCGGCCGGGGCGTGGCTGCGCCGCATGGCGCGTGACTCCAGCGTGAACCCGTGCCTGCTGCTGGATCAGCTCACCGCAAGAGCGCCATCGTGCGCCGCACCGTCGTGCGCCCGACCCCGAAGGCGCCGATCAGCTCCTTCTCCGAAGAAAGCACAGCGCCGGGTGCCAGCTCGCCGGACTCGATCCGGGACCGCAGCCACGCCGCTATCTGCTGGCAGGGCGGAATCTGGCCCCTGTGGTCGATCTCCGGCGCGTCATGCACCGCAACACCGCAGGGCAGCGGGGCCGTAGCGGATCAGGCAGGTACGTACCGGAACCAGGAACGAGAGATCAGGAGGCGAACGGGTATGGGATGGCCCGCGAGAGGACAAGGCGCTGCCCGGAAACAACCGGAGCCGGACGCCAGACTTGCTGCGATCGCCGGGGATTTCCCCGGCTGGCATCCGTGGCGGTCCTCGGCCGGACGATGGTGGGCCGTGCGGCAGGGACGGGACTGGGCGCCGCCCGGAGCACCGCCTGAGTGGGCCAGGACCGTTGACGGCGACACCCCCGACGAGCTGCGGGCGGCGCTGGCCGCTCAGGAGGCGCTGGGCGGCCGTGCGCGGTGAGCTGACCGGGGCGCCGGGCGCGCTGGCGGAAGTCGTCTCCGTCCGGTTCGGCGACGCCGAGCTGCGCCGGATCCAGGCGTTCGCCGTCATCTACCAGACCACCCCGGCCGCCGTCATCCGCGAGGCCTGCGGCTCCTACCTCTCGCACCAGGTCGGCACGCCCGGCTACCACCAGGCCGTCGATGCCTACTGCGAGCGCGCCCGCCAGGTCGCCGCCGCCCTTGAGCCGGAAAGGACACCGTGATGACGGCCGGTCAGGACATAGCTGCTCAGGACCGGGCGCTGGACGCGCTCACGCTCGCGTGGGGCAGCCAGTACGACGAGTTCTCGGTCTACGACGGTGAGTGGGGCGCGCACCGCAACGACGCCGGGGACGACGACATCATCACCGCGGCCACCCCGGAGGAGCTGAACCGGGCGATCCGGGAACGCGAGGGCACGCCATGAGGTACCGCGAGATGGCCAAGATGGACCTGGCTGCCGTCCGCCAGGCGGTGAGCGACTGGCTCGATGCGCATCCGGACGGGTTGCTGCCGGACCTGGCCGACGATCTCAAGCGCGGGTACCCGGACGACCAGCAGGCGGACATGGCGATCGTGCTGCGCGGCATGGGGGCCGCTGAGGTGGAGTGCCGGGCCTCTCCTGCGCCGGAGATCCCCCCGGATCCTGCCGCTCCCGGAGGGGCGCGGTGACCAGGCGTGCAACGGCGTTCCGCGCTGAAAACTCATGCGGGTGGTTTTCGGGTAAGAGCGCGGTCCTGCCGGTGCGCGAGGGCAGCCCCGGTGTCCAGGTGCATGCACCGGGGCTGCCCCGTTACCTGGCGCGGGGGCGGCGATGAGCAGGTGCCGGGCGGATCACGCGCCGGCCTGGCTGCGGGTCATCGACGGCGGTTTGCAGCCTCGCCGCGATCCGGTGGTCCGCCTCCGCCAGTTCCAGGGTGATCATCCCGGGATCCAGTTCATCTCGCCGGTTACGGGCCGGTTCACGGCGCTGATCCCGCCGGGCACCATCCCCGGCGAGGACCGCGAGATCACCGCCAGGGCCCTGGACCTGTGCGGCCTGATGGACCAGCTTGACGACTTGTTCAGGCTGCCGCTGGAAGGGCCCGGCCGCGAGAGCGGAACACGACAAGAGAGGAACCTCACCCAGCCATGAACGGGACCACCGCCATCACCGGCCTGAGCCCCGTGCAGCGGGCTGGCCCGCCGCGACTCGGTCGCGCGCCTGGACAAGTTCCAGGCTAGGCACTTAGGACGCCACCTTGCCCCGCGCGGCCGTTAGCAACCGCAGCCAGCGCGGCACGTCATGCGCCGCACTGTGGCACCCACCTGGAAGGAGAGCAGATGACCACCGGCACGAGCATCCTGCCGGAGCTGAGGATCGCCGTGGCGAACTTCCGCCCCGGCGGCATCGATACTGGCAGCATGGTGCGCTGGGACCAGGCGGTGCGCTGGGATAAAACGGTCAGCGCGCTGCAAGCGTGGCAGCCGCACCTCGTGCTGTGCCAGGAGATCTCCGCCACCGCGCCCGGCGGCCTGCGAGTTCACCTGTGGACGACGGCGAACACGCTGGACATGATCCCGCTGCTCGGCCCGCACGCTCCCGCCCCGGTCACCGGCACCTACCCCGCCATCCTGGTCGCCGCAAGTGCCGACCTGGTGATCCTGGACGCCTGGCCGCCCGCCTGCCCGCCAGGGGCGGGCACCCAGCCCGCCTGGTGCGAGGCGCTGATACAGGTTCCCGGCTGGACGCACCCGCTGCGCGCCTACAGCGTGGACCTGCGCTCGCGCTCAAGCGTCGAGCAGCGGTCCCAGGTCGATCATCTGGCCGGCCGCATCGCCGAACTCGGCGAACTGGCGGTGGCCGGAGGCAACTGGAATTCTTACGGCCGCGCCGACGCGATCACCCCCGCCGCGCTGGACGTCGCGCCGCTGCACCTACGCCCGGCCCGGATGCGGTACACCCCGCAGGACCGGACGCTGACCCCGAACTACGACGTGCACGACGTGCTGGCCTCCGTCGGCATGGAAGACGTCTTCGCCGTCCTGACGCCCGGGCAGCGCGAGCCGGATGACCTCGCGGCGGCCGGGACCAGCAGCGGCGGCCGGGTAGACCGTATCTACCTGACCCGGGACCTGACCGACGCGGCGGCCGGGTATGCCCGGCAGGACATCGGGGACAGCGACCACCAGGCCCTGATGCTCACCCTGGACGGAACCAACGCCGCCCGGGCCATCCCGCCGGGGCCGCCGTGACCGCCGCCGGCTGCCGTCACGGTTATTGCGCTGATGGCGCCGACTGATCGGCCTGCGCCCCCGCGACCTGCCCGACGACATCCCGCCCGGCCGCGCGTACCAGGCCGGGACCGGCACCGAGACCCAGGTCGCGCTGCTCGCCCCCGACGCCTCCGGCCAGGGCCAGGCCGCCGCCCTGCGGCAGATCGCCGCCTGGGCGGCTGACCGGGACGCCGGGGTGCCCCGCGCGCTGCACCCGTTCCGGGTGGACGGGCTGCCCTCGCGGATCACCTTCGACGACGCGTGGAAGCTGCGCCGGGCCGCCACGACGGACAACCCGCTGTGGGGGCTGGCCGGCGTCGGCGGCGACGAGCTGACCGCCCTCGGGCCGGACCTGTCCGACGGGACGCCCGCCTTCATCGTGGCCGGCCCGGCCCGATCCGGCCGCTCGGCTGTGCTGGCCTCGATGACCCGCTCGTTCCTGGCCAGCGGAGCCCAGGTGATCCTGGTGACGCCACGCCGCTCCCCGCTGCGGTCCCTGGCGCCGCTGTCCGGCGTCGCGCGGTCGTTCGAGCAGTCGGACCTCGGCGAGGACGAGCTCGCCGCGGCGATCGCCTCGCTCACCGCGCCGGGCGCCGTCGTGATCGATGACGCGGACCTGCTCACCGACTGCGAGGCCGGCGGGGAACTCAGCAAGATCATCACCCGCAGCGCCGGGTGCCCGCTGGCGCTGGTCCTGGCCGGCGACCCGGACACCCTGGCCGGCGGGTTCGGCGGCTGGCCGGCCGACGCCCGGCGGGCCCGGCGCGGCTGCCTGACCGCTCCCCAGACCCTCCCCGAGGGCGAACTCATCGGCGCCCGGCTCACCCACGCGCACATCGGCAGCCCGGTCAGGCCCGGCCGGGCACTTCTGAATACCGGCGACGGGAACCTCACCACCGTGACGGTCCCGGTCGGCTAGCCATGAAGATCGCTGCCCTGCTCGTCCCGGATAACCAGGATCTTGCGCTCAGGCGCCGTACCGCGTGGCCTGGTCGCGTCGCGGCCGGGCAGCAGCATGTGCTTTCGCGATGGCCTGGGCGGCCAGCTGCTGGTTCTCCGGGCCTCCAGCTTCGGCTCGGGTTCCCGGGCCATGCGAAGGGCGCGCCCGTCTCGTTATTTCTTCGTGACTCCTGGTTACCGTGGCAGTTGCCAGAATGAGACCGCAGGCCGCTACGTTGTCCGGGAGTGCCATCCGGGGGAAGGAGGACAGTCAGGTCATGGCGCGCGAAGCCCTTCGACGTCGCAACTAGCCCGATATCAGTGATCAGCCGGCTAGCGGCTGGTCATGGACGGCGTGGCTGCTCGGCGGGTGGCCGGAGGCGCCGGCTTGGCTGGTGGCGCCCGCGGTGAGCAGCGCGGCGGTGAACTCGCGGGCGAGTTCCCGGCCCAAGCGCATAGCCTCCGGCAGCGCGGTGATGTCGCTGACGCCGAACAACCGCCGCACTACGCCGCCGAGGGCGCGAAACCCGGACTTCCCGTCTGCGGCGGCGTGCCGGGCGCAGGCCCGCTGGCCGCGGTACACCGTGTCGAACTCGACCGCGAACAGCGGCGCGCCGTCCAGCCCACCCAGCCACAGGACGACGCTCGTCCCGACCTTGCGCAGCGCGGGCGGCGTGACGATCTCCACCATGGAGGCCGGCACCCTGGCCAGGAGCACCGACGGGGCCATGACGATGACCAGCTCGCCGCCGGCCACCTGGACCAGACAGTTCCGCACCCGCCGGCCGGCGACGATCCGGCCGCCGGCACCGCACCGCACTAGCGAGCAGAACTGCTGCGAAAAGGTTTCGGCCATGGTCACGCCTGCGGCTTGATCCGGAAGTTCGTCGCCATGTCATCGGCGATCGAGATGCCCGCCTTGCTGAACATGGGCTCATCCCATGTTGTTATCATCATGGCGGCCTGCGTAGAGCCGGTGGGGCAGATGATCCAGTCCAGCTCCTCTACGATGCGAGTGCGGCGCTTACCCGGCTCGAGCTTGCGGTAGCGGTGTACCCGCAGCGCAGGGCCGGCGGGCACCTCGGTCTCGGTCATCTCGGTCTCACCGAACGACCGCTCGTCCGGCCCGCAGATCTCCCGTCCCCTGGACAGCGTCATCGGGCCTATCACGGGATCCTCACCGACGATGTAAATCTGCGCCTCGCCACGTGGCGGGATGCGGGTGAAATCGGGCCAGAAGAACAACGCAGCGGTGGTAGGCAACCTCTTGCTCCTAAAGTGCGCCGCATACTCCGCCAGGCAGCGGACGAGACGGCTCACCTGCTTGGGGTCGGCAGCCGGGCGGAGCAGTTCGGCGGCCTTCCGCTGGCACCAGGGACCGGGGTCATCGACGGTCAGCACGTCGGCGCCGAACCGGACGGTCAGGTCGACCGGCAGGTAGATGACGGGCTTCCATTGCAGTTCGGTCACTGGTCCCACCTCAGCGTCGCGGCGATCGCGTCGAACAGCTTGATCATGGCCGGGGCCAGCGGGCCGAGCGGCGCGGAGAACGACAGCAGCAGCCACCCGCCGTCGCGCGGCACCGGCACGAACACCTCCAGGGTGGTGGCCTCGATCTCGGACGCGGTGCGCCACAGCATCCGCACCGCGGTCCCGGCGGGCAGGTCCGCCACCCGCACCTGCCGTCCCTCCCCGCCCAGCGAACCGGCCAGCTTCTCGGCAGTGACCGCCTGGGACCCGGGCTGGGGCACCAGGACGATCACCAGCGAGGCGGCCAGCGGTATCCCCGCGACCTGCTGCATGGAAAGGAACATCTCTAGCCCGCCCGCTGCGTACGCTGCTTTGGCCCGGGCCAGCAGCTCCCGCCGGGCTTGCGCCTTGAGGTGCGGCGCATTGTCCAGCCCGGCGAACTGCCGCTCCACAAGCGCGGCGACCGCCCGCTCCCGCCGGCCCGGGTCCAGATCCACCGCGAACCACCCGCCGGGCACCACCAGCCGGTACCCCGCCGTCCTGCCGCGGGTCTGCGCTGCCGTTTCCGTGCCCGTCATGCTCAGCCCCCGCCCGGTCCCAGCGCGGACTTGAGGTTGTCATAGCCCGGCAGCGGGAGGCCGCCGTGGTTGAGGACCTGGTCAAGCTTGGAGGTCAGGTCGGTGCCCACGCCGGTGCCCTGAGTGATCCGGAACAGCTGCCCGTAGCTTTCGATCCGGGACGACATCGCCCACGCCGTGCCCTGGGCGTACGGCATGTCGTCCCCGGCCGCAACGGCGCTGTTCAGCGCCGCGCCGATCTCCGGGCTGCCCATGCCCAGCGCGGACCTGAACCCGCGGGCCAGGGTCCCCGCGGCATCCTCGCCCAGCGCGGCGCCCAGCTTGCCGCCCTGCCACGCCTTCATCGCCGCGCTGAACACCGGCCGGACGGCGACGACCTCCTTCGTCTGCTCCAGCATTTTCGCGACGAACCTCGTCTCAGCCGCTTCGTCCACCGTTCTGGCGGCAGTGTCACCGGCTTCGATGATGTCGGCCACGCTCGCGTCCTCTCCCGCCACCGCCCGGTAGGACGATGCCGCGGCCTCGGAGATCTCGGCGGTGGCCTCAGCCCCGCCGATCAGGCCCTTGCCGATGCCGAAGGTGACAAGCCCGACCGCGTCGATGGACAGGTCCAGCCAGGATCCGTGCCCGGCGGCCAGCAGCACGGCGTGGCAGGCGAAGGCCACCGCCTGTGCGAGCAGGGCGACGGTCTCGAACACCGCGGCGAATTCCTGCAGGCCGGGGATGAACGCGAGGACCAGCGCGATGACGCCGCACACGCTGGCGATCACGCCGGCGATATTGGCCAGGTCGGCGACGAACCCGGCCCAGCGGGAGTCGATGACGTGGCCCGCGTCGTCGGCGGCGTGCTCGACCCAGTGCAGGAAACCCGACGGGTTGTTCAGCCCGTCGCCGCCGATCACGGTGCGGATCATCTTCGCCGCGGCCTGCGCGTCGGCCGACCGCCCGGTGACGGCCGCGCTGATCGACTGCGCGGAGGCGTGCAGCTGGCCGATCGCCGCGTTGTACTTGTCCTTCAGCCTTGCTACCTCGGCGTTATCGCCGGCGAAGGCCGGCAGGTACGCGGGAATCCGTCCCGGGGCCGGCAAGGGCATCGGGCCGGCCGACGGCGGCTTGGCCCCGTGGCCGGCCGGGGGGTAATCCGGGTCCGCGCTGCCGGTAGCATCCAGCAGCAGGTTCCAGGCGTTCCGCCGCTCCGCCTCCGAGCCAGCGCTCGCGGCGGTCCCGTTGACCGCGTTGATCGCGGCGTCGGCGGCGTCCTGGTGGGCCTGCAACTGGGCGGCATACCCCGTGCTGTCCTGCGTGTGACGCCCCAGCGCCATGGCGACGGTGATGAACCGGTGATGGGTCCGGCCGATGCCCGCCGCGGTGCCCGCCGCCTTCCGGCGGAACTCCTGCCCGGCGTCGCTGTCCCACACTTGGCTGGTGCAGATCTGCGGCAGCACCGTGGCCATGCGCTCGATCTCCGCGGCCGCATCGGCCATGTGCTTGCCGAGCGCGGCGAGCTGCCCGGGATCACCGGGAACCGGGTCGCCATCGGCCAGCGGCCACCACTCCCGCGGCCTGCTCACCGGCTGATCCCGCCCGGCCCGGTGACCGGACGTCCGCCCGGGCCGGCGCCAGCGGTGGCCAGCGTGTGCGCCAGCGTCACGTCAGTGTCCCGGTAAGCACGTACCGCCTCGGCCGCGAGCTGCGATAGCTGGTGCATCTGGCCAGTCAGCGCGGTGCGCTTATCGCTCCAGTCAGTGGCGAAATCCAGCAGCGCCGACGCGAGCCCCGGATCCCCCGCCGCCGCGCCGACATCGGCAATCTTCGTGAGGTTCGCGAACTCATCACGCAGGCTCGCAAGCGACCGCGACACCTGCTCGATCCTGGCCAGATCCACCTTCAGGCGATCAGCCACCCGTAATGTCCTTTCAGCGCCGCCGACTTCTCTTCCTTCCCGATGCGCACCGCGCGAACCCAGGTCCGTTCAGTACCGGATACGGAACACCTAGTGGAACGATGCCTGCACGCGGCGGGTTCAGCGCGTAATCCGGCCGTAAGACATCCCGTGACAGGGAAGCAATTGTGAGACTCAACATGCTGGCTGGACAGGCGAGCCCACTGTGCCAGCAGCCGGCAACGGGTCACTGCCAAGGCCCGGCGGGATGGCCCTGGCGGCCCGGGGACCGTCCAGGGTGAGCATCAGGGCCTGGTGCTCGCTGGCGTAGGATCGCGGCGTGCGATCCGGCGACGAGGCTGAGGGCGTGTGGGAGAAGCTGCGCGGTACCCGGTGGGATCCGCCCGCGGCCGGCATCCGGGGTCGGGGCGCGCCGCCGAAGGGCTCCACGGTCATGCCTGACCTGAACAGGCAGGTCATGGCTGTCTGCCGCAAGGCGTCTCGTGAGTTACGTGACGGCATGGGACGGTGCGGCCGAAGCGCTATCACAACGGCAACGCACCCCAGCCACCATGGATGGACCTCGGACTGTCCTCCGGTGTACCTACCGTTAACCTTCCACGGACATGGTATACACCCGGAACCGCATCATCCGAGGTCACAGGCCTTGTGCGGATCGCTACCTGGAAGCTCGGGTCCACGGTACGATTCGCGCCGCAGGCGTGAGTCGCAATTCAGCAACGGCTTGCCCGAGCCGTTGGGCCAGAGGAACCCCGGTGACCGGGCCGGGGCGTACGTCGAACGTAAGGTCGTCCGACGCGACCGTGGCGCGGTAGCGCTTGGTCAGCTCGCAGGCCTCTATCACTTCGCCGACTCCTTCGGTGTGGGTCTACGGGGCTTTAGCGGTAGCTGATCGCACTGGTGGTCCTGCTCTTACCCGCGCGCGGTGACTTTGTATCGCTTCCGGATCACGGCGCGGAACAGTGCGGCCACGATAAAGACGACGAGGGTAGCGATGGCTTCGAAGACAAGTCCCGCGATGATGTCGGCGACGGCGGCCACGTCACTGTCCAGGGGAACCGGCGGCGCCGCGCCCCCTACCATCGGGTGGTTCCTCCCCGCCAGGTAAGCGGCGGCGTTGATCTGCACGGACACGAAATAGGCCACGTAAAGGAGCAGCAGCACAAGTCGCGCTGCCCACAGCACCCGCAGCGTCCCGGTCAGAACCGGATGCCTGCTCACCGGGGCGCCAGCTCGGTCGTGCCGCTGTAGGTGCGGTTTGCACTCCAGGCGGGCACGTCAGTCCCGTCACGCCAGGGAAAAGACTGACAGGGCTGGGCTGGCTGTACCCGGCGTGCGTAGCGGCGCGCGCGGACGAGGATTGCCAGCGGGACGATAGCCCATCCGAGGGCAACGGCGAGCCACCAGTAGCTGATGAGGTGGTTGCTGGCAAGGACGTAGACGACGAGGCTCCCCAAGGTAACCGGGGTCATCGCGACGGCGAACGCGACATGCATCTGGATAAGCCTTACCCCGGCGGATGCGGGTGTTCGCGGCATGAGCTTTTCTCCCTGCGTGATGTGTGCTTTGATCCGGTGTCCTACATGGGGCCTTTCGTTGCGAAAGAACGGCCGTCAGCGCGGGATGGTTCAGCCAGCCAGGGCATGTCAGGGGCGCGTCTGGACTTAGGGGGCACGAAGGGGGTCGCGTTGTTTCAGCCGCATGGCCCTGGACCAGCTCAGCCAGGACACCACCAGGTAACTGCGAGGTGTCCGCCGCCGCCGGCAGGCAGGCAGACAGGCAGGTCAGCCGTGCCGCAGCTCGAACCAGGTCACCGTCCGGCCGCCACGCCTCCGTCACCCCCACCGCGAGGCCAGCCCCGCCACCAGCCCAAGCCCCCGGCCGCCTTCCGCGTCACGGTCAGCGGGGCGCAGCTGCGGCACCCCGGGGCCGCTCCTATCGGTGACCTCGACCCGGACCACGCCGTCCCCGGCCCTGACCGCGACCGTGACCGTCTCACCCGGAACGCCCGAGCCGCTGAACCGCACGCTATTGCCGAACATCTCGCTCACCAGCAAGACAGCCACATCCCCGCACGGGTGCCCCGGGCCGAGCACACCGAACACGAACGCGCGGGCGACCCGCGCCCGCTCTGCCCGCCCGGCAAGCGTCACGGTCTCCCGAACCGCCAGCCCAGCCATCAGCGCACCCGCCTTCCCGGCCGCCCCTCATCCCGGGGGAAGCCACCGGGCCGCCGGGCGGACACACGGGGATGCACGCTCGACTCAGCGGCACACGTCAAGCCGGAACACGCCGCCAGCCCGGCCCGTCCGTGGCCGTCCGTGGAAAGCCGACGGTGCACACCGACCGTCCTGGCGGCCGGACGCCGTCCGCTATATGTCCGTGGACACCGCGACACAGCGGTCCACAGCGCTACAAGGTGACACATGACGGGACAGAGAAGAAACGGCCCGCATAGCCGAGAGTTCCCAGCTAGCGGGCCGTTTTCGCAGGTGGTGGCAGGTGTTGGGTTCGAACCAACGTAGGCTGAGCCGACGGTTTTACGGCCCGTCGCTCCTAGCCGAGGCTGATGCCGCTGACCAGCACATACGCCGTTCGAGGCTCCGTCCCGGGACGCCGCCGTCCGCTATATGTCCGTGCGCACCGGGCTAGGCCACGGACGGGGCCGGAAAAAGCCACGGACGGGGCCGGTGAGAGCGGTTACGCTGACCGTCCGCCCGGCTTCTTGCCTCTGTGGACGTCAGGAGCCGCGCTTAACCGGCTTCGGTGACGTGGCCGTTGGCGACCGCGATACGACGGGTGACCGCGACCGCCTCCAGCATCCGGCGATCGTGGGTGACCAGGAGGAACGTGCCCGGATAGGTCTCGAGGGCGCCTTCGAGCTGCTCGATCGCGGGCAGGTCGAGATGGTTGGTGGGCTCATCAAGGACCAGCAGGTTCACGCCCCGGGCCTGGAGCAGCGCCAGGGCCGCCCGGGTCCGCTCGCCCGGCGACAGCGAGCTCGCCGGGCGCAGCACGTGGCCAGCCACCAGTCCGTACTTGGCCAGCAGTGTCCTGATGTCCTCTGGGAGCAGGCTCGGGACCTGCGCCGAGAACGCCTCCAGCAGCGGGACCTCGCCGTCGAACAGGCTGCGGGCCTGGTCCACCTCGCCGACCTGGATGCCGCTGCCCAGTGACGCGTGACCCGATACCAGCGGCAGCCGGCCGAGTAGCGCTCCGATGAGGGTCGACTTGCCGGCCCCGTTCGGGCCAGTGATGGCGATCCGGTCGGCCAAGTTGACCTGGAGGCTGACCGGGCCAAGGCGGAAACCGCCGCGTTCGATGACCGCGTCGCGCAGCGTGGCGGCCACCGTACCGGATCGGGGCGCGGCGGCGATCTCCATTTTGAGCTGCCACTCCTTGCGCGGCTCGGCGACGACGTCCAGGCGGTCCAGCATCCGCTCCGTGGCCTTGACCTTGCCCGCCAGCTTTTCCGAACGGGCGACCTGCCGGTGCACGATGTGCTTGTCGTTATCGGTCGCCTTGGCCCTGGCTTGACGGACGCCCTTGTCGGCCCAGCCGATCTGGGTCCGCATCCGTTCCTGGAGCCCAGCACGGGTGCCGGCGTACTTCTCGTAGGCCTCGCGGCCGTGCTCCCTGGCGATCTGCCGCTCCTCCAGGTAGGCGAGATAACCGCCGCCGTAGAGGCGTACCTGCTGCTGCGCCAGGTCGAGTTCCAGGACCCGGTGCACGGTGCGCTCGAGAAACGCGCGGTCGTGGCTGACCAGGACGGTTCCGGCCCGCAGGCCCCGCACGAACCCTTCCAGGATCTCCAGCCCGGCGATGTCCAGGTCGTTGGTCGGCTCGTCGAGCAGGAAGACGTCGTAGCGGGACAGCAGCAGCGAGGCGAGGTTGACACGGGCCGCCTGGCCGCCGGACAGGCTGGTCATCGCCTGGCTGCCGGCGTCGGCGGGCAGTCCGAGGGTGGTGAAGACTGCGGCGGCGCGCTCCTCTAGGTCCGCACCGCCCAAGGCGAGCCAGCGCTCCAGTGCGGTGGCGTAGGCGTCGTCCGCTCCCGGCTTCTCCTCGACCAGCAGCGCCGTGGCCTCGTCCAGGTCCTGCTGCGCGCGGGCGACGCCGGTGCGCCGGGCGATGAAGCCGTTGATGCTCTCACCCGGGCGCCGCTCCGGCTCCTGGGAGAGGTAGCCGACGGTGGCGGCGGGCGGGCTGAGCCCGACTTCGCCCTGATCCGGTTGGACCAGCCCGGCCAGGATGCGCAGCAGGGTGGACTTGCCCGCGCCGTTGGCACCGACCAGGCCAGTGATCTCGCCGGGGGCGATAACCAAGTCGAGGCCGGAGAAAAGAAGGCGGTCGGCATGGCCGGCGGCAAGGCCCTTGGCCGTGAGTATCGCGCTCATCGCCCGCTCATCTTAGATGCGGGCCGGCGCGCCGCCGTAATCATTTCCCTCCGGCTACGCGTCTTGGTGGCGGTCGGTGCGGGGGCGCAGGTGTGGCTGACGCTGGCCGACCGGGGCGCGGCGGGTCTTTCGGCTGCTGGGACAGTCAGAGGCGCTGGGGCGGTGGACGGGCAGCGGGGACGTGCCGGGGATCGTGTCCACTGGCCAGGGGCCGGCCTATATCCATCAGACTGCGGAAGCGTCGGGTGATGGCCGGGTGTACCAGGCGGGCCGGGATCAGATCGTAAATGATCTACGAGGGTGACTGATTCGGGCGAGGCGCTGGAGCCTCGATCGCCTACTGTGCACCAGGACGCCACGGCAACTGGTGGAGCCCGGGTGTATCAGGCCGGGCACGACCTGACCATCAACATGAGCGGGCCGGTTTACCGGGTGGAGAGTTTCCCGGTGATGCGGTGGGCCGGGCTGACGGTAGAGCAAGCTCGGGCTCAGCCGTCGCGGTTGCTCGTGGCCCGCTTTGAGCTAGTGCCGTTCGCCGGCCGGGCCGGTTTGGTGAGGGACCTGTCAGGATGGCTGGGCGCTGCCGGGCCAGTGTCGGTGCGGCTGGTGCACGGGCCGGCGGACAAGCCAAGTCCCGGCTGGCCGCGCAGTTCGTCCGCTACCACGCCGAGGGGTGGGTGGTGTGGCAGGCTCGGCAGGCGTCTTCTGCTGCGCAGAGCGAAGCCCCTCTGGGGGTGCCTGCCGGGACGGCGGGGTTGCTAGTGGTTGTGGACTACGCCGACCGATGGGCGCCGTCCCGCCTGCTGGCCCTGATCGCCGACATGTACGCGTCTGATACGAGAATGGTCCTCAGCTGGGCAGGCGGAAGCGGACCCTGGCCGGTGAT
>OCTA010001823.1_pt1 | contig 19490 bp, 17 predicted proteins | sample 1538991 | NCBI WGS metagenome assembly OCTA01 (sample SAMEA3539302, study PRJEB22396) | soil metagenome | biome: tundra; feature: field; material: soil | place: USA | collected 2010-05 | depth 0.15 m | reverse complement strand
CTGCGCTGCTCGGTAGACACGTGACCGACTCGCGCGACTGACGGCCGATCAGTCGCACGCTGTCTCGTTCGCACGTGAAATCTAATCATTCGAGTTGGCTGTGCGCTAGTTGTGTGCCGGATTGCAGGTCAGGCATTCGCAACGGCGGCACCCAGGTCCTTCTGGATCGGGAATGATAAAGGACGTTATCATTCACGATAACGGGAGGCATCATGGCGACGGAAGATCGTCACTTCACGCATTCGACTTTACGCGAGCGCATTGTCGAGCACGTCTTTGTTGGAGATGTGCTACGGACACTCTGGCGGCTCGGTGTTACCGATGTGGAGATTCTCCGGCCGGAGTTTGATGCGCACGGCTACGACGTGGTCATGAGCCGTGGCTCCATCGTTCGCCACGTCCAGCTAAAGACCCAGGCCGCGGGTAAAGTATCGGTCGGTCGTGCCCTGGCTGAAAAGCCCAGCGGATGCGTCGTCTGGATCGGCCTTAATAAGGATACGCTGGAGCTGGGGCCGTTTATGTGGTTCGGCGGTGCACCGGGCCAGCCGCTGCCGGATATTTCAAGCTACCCGAATCCAAAGCGAGCGACGCACAATGCCGAGGGCGTGCGGCCCGTGCGCAAGAATCATCACGTGCTGCCGCCTGCAGCATTCACGAAGCTGAAAACGCTGGATGAGATTGTCGTGCGGCTCTTCGGGGAGATTCCCGCAGGATGACATCCCCTACCCTCATACCCTTCGTCGGGCCGGTTGAGCTGGTAACACTGAGCACCAAGCTCCCCGCCTTGTTTCTGCTCGACGTGAAAGCATTTGAGCGTTTTTGGGAATTCCTTGCAGCCAACATCCGCAACAAGAACACGCGGCGGGCCTACTACAAGGCAGCGTGCAGGTTTTCCGACTGGTGCGAGGGTCGCGGACTGTTCGATCTCGCGACGGTGAAGCCGATTCATGTCGCGGCGTTCATCGAAGAGTTGCAGACGACACACTCTAAACCCACCGTTAAGCAGCACCTGGCTGCGCTGCGCGGCCTTTTCAACTGGCTCGTCATCAAGCAGGTCATTCCCGAAAATCCGGCGATGTTCGTCAAAGGTCCCCGATTCAGCCGTCAGGTGGGTATCACGCCCATCATGGAGGCCGATCAGATGCGGCATCTGCTCGACTCCATCCAGGTTACGCGTCAGATCAAGGTGCCGACGAAACACGGCGGGGGGGTATAAGGAGGTGGTGGATTTAAAGGGCCTGCCTGATCGCGCTGGTATCGCCATCATGGGCTACACGTTTGCGCGCGTGAGCGCCGTGGTCGGATTGACGCTCGGCGACCGGCTCGAAGGAAAACGCGGCCGGCTGCGGCTGATGGAAAAAGGCAACAAGGAAAAGCTGGTCTGGCTGCACCGCGAGGCGAAGGAATTTCTGGATGCGTATCTGGCGACAGCAGGCATAGAGGACGCAAAAGCGCCGTTATTTCAGACACTGGATAAAGCGCACATTCTGTCAGGGGAAGTGCTCAGCAGGCGCGATATGCTGCGCGCCGTTAAGCAGCGCTGCAACGCGGCGGGACTGTCGGATTCATTCTGCAACCACACATTTAGAGGCACGGGCATCACGGTGTTCCTCAATAACGGCGGTTCACTGGAAGCGGCCCAGGACATGGCGAATCATTCGGACTCGCGCACGACTAAACTTCATGACCGGCGCAAGGAACTCGCTAACTTAAGCGAGATCGAGCGGCGGATTGCTTTTGAATAGAGACTTGTGGGGAGGCTGGCGGTTGCCTCAGTTCGCGAATTGCTAACACAGGAGTAATCGAGAATGGTGACGAAATGAAGACTGACAGCATGCTCACCCGTTTTCAGGGAGAGGACGGGCGGCGAAGGCTCGTAGATCTCCTGAAAGCGCAAGCCGTAGTGGGAGGCGACGCGACCTTGGCGCACGAGCTCGCTGATGTGAAAAAGGTTCGTGAACTGCTCCCAGGAGAGATTCTCATCGAGCAGAAGAGCGCAGAAAATGAGCTCTTTTTCATACTCTCCGGAACTTGCCGAATATTCGTGAACGGACGTGAGGTCGCTATTCGTCACGCCGGGCAGCACGTAGGCGAGATGGTGATTGTCGATCCATCCTTAAGAAGAACTGCAACCGTCATAGCCTCGGAACCAACTATCGTGGCCTACGTGGACGAGAAGACTTTCTCGCAGATGGCCGATAAAAATCCGCGTCTATGGCGCGCGTTGGCGGTCGAGTTGTGCCAAAGACTCAATGAGCGTAGGAAGTTTCATGCAGAGCCAAACACCAAACCGATTCTCTTCATCGGCTCCTCGAAGGAACACCTTCCGGTTGCAGAGGCCCTTGCCTCCGGCCTTCCCAAGACTCTTGCAAGCGGCACTTTGTGGTCCGATGGCGTATTTGGCGCATCATCGTTCGCCATAGAGAGTCTGGAAACGCAAATAGGAATTGCGGACTTTGCTGTGCTCGTAGTCGGTGCGGACGATCAGGTTACCAGCCGAGGTGTTGCATCGGACGCGCCGCGCGACAACGTCGTCTTCGAGCTTGGCCTATTTATGGGTGCGCTATCAAGATCGCGCACATTTCTGCTCACCCCAATGGGACGCAAGGTAAAGATTCCGACAGATCTGCTGGGCTTGACGACGCTTCAATTTGATCCCGCTGCGTCGAATCCGGCGGATATGGTAAAAACGGCGCTTGATGACCTAACCAAGATCATTGCTGATAAGGGGCCAAAATAGGGAGTCGCAACTATGGCGGTGAAGGAAGAATTGCAAGGGGCCGTCGCAAAGATCCTTCGGGAGCAATGGACTGTTCGAGACGGTCGGGTAGTCCCAGTTCCGGACGATTTGGGACTTGGGAACGACGCCGTCAAGTTTGAGGCGACAGTTCTGTATGCGGATATGGCCGACTCGACCAAACTTGTGGACAGCGAGACTGCGCAATTCGCGGCAGAAATCTACAGGTGCTACCTCGTGTGCGCTGCGAGAATAGTTAAAGCCAATGATGGTAGCATCACGGCTTATGATGGCGATCGCATCATGGCAGTCTTCATTGGAGACACAAAGAACACGAATGCTGCAAAAACGGCTCTGCAGATAAACGCAGCTGTGATCGACATTATCAACCCAGCCATATCTAACCAGTACCCTGATAGTACCTATCGTCTTTCGCATGTCATAGGTATCGACACCAGCCCTTTGTTCGTCGCCAGAATCGGGGTGCGCAATGACAATGACCTCGTTTGGGTTGGACGGGCCGCAAACTACGCGGCAAAGTTGTCTTCGATCAACGAAGGCAATAGGGTTTTCATCACAAGCGACGTGTTCAGCAGACTTCGTAAGGACGTTAAATACGGCGGAACTAACGATGAGTTGATGTGGAAACCCCGGCTTTGGTCCCAGATGAACAACATGAACATCCACAGCTCCGCATGGAAATGGGCGGTCTAATTTAAACGGTAATTAGATGAAGAATCAGCTTCCGCATATAGACAAACAAACCTAGCGCCTTCGTGACGTATGCCTTCATCTATCGGACCTCACACTTTCATTGCAACCGAATTGCCAGGACAGTACCATTGTTAATGTGTCGGCTTCGGAGGCGAATATCCCGATGACCGATTACTCTTAACTAACAAAGGCTGGGACTCATGGCGACTCGCACCTGGAAGAAAGAGAGAGCGGCAGATCGCATCGGGGCTAAAATCAAAGAGCTGCCGATAAACGACATCGAGATCAAGGAATTCGTGCGCGACACGGATCTCACGAACCTGCCCCGCAACGTCGCATATCGTATCGATGGCGTCCACCTCTACGCAGATATTCTGAATCTTTCGGACATGCTGCACGTTACGGAAGTGGAAGGAGAGACGTGCCACCGCCGGACACTAAGATTTCTCAACCTGCATTACCGCGCGGTCCACCGAATCCTTCAGAGTGTCGATGCGATTCTTGTTGATTTTCACAATCAGCGCCTTCACACAGTTGTAGCAAAACCCTACGACTCCGAGGCAAAACGAGTTCAACGAGCAGTTGCTATAGCACAATTGATTATCGATGTATTGGCGCGGACGGGAGAAGATGCCGATCATCCAGAGGCCAAGGTGCGCGTCGGAATCGATACGGGCAAGGCGTTGGCGGTCAATAACGGAAGGCGCGGTCACAGGGAGCCCCTTTTCCTTGGAAAACCGGCCAATCATGCCGCAAAGCGGGCGGGCGGCGGCAGTTCGGTAGGCATTTTTCTGACGAATGAAGCAAGAGCCGTGCTCGGACTCAAGAATGCCGCGAACGAAAACACAACCGCGCTCAGCGCGCAGGAGATAAAGGATTGTCAGGACAAGGCAAAGCTCGGTGTAACAGCTGACGAGATCGTCAAGGAATGGAAGGTTCTCCGGAGGCAACTCCGAGGCGTTGTCGCTGGCGGGTTATATACATGCCGTTTCAGGGGACACGTCCAAGGCGGAAGGACATATTCGGCAGATGTTGGAGCGAAAGAAGGAGCGTTACGTCCCTCCCTATAATCTTGCGTTAGTGTTTGCTGGACTCCGTGAACCCGAGTCGGCGCTTCATTGGCTCGGCCAGGCCTAAGGGCATGGTTAATTGTCTTGGCGTTGGCGATCTTCACATTCGTCTAAATTGGGTTCGTCAATCGATTGCCGTTCCGGTATTGAGTGCTGTCAACTCTCAGATAAGCCCTTCACTCAAAAACCGTCGTTTAGGACAAGGATATGACTAGGAAACAACAATTTACCATTCTTTGTATTTTGTCCCATCGAGCCCTGTTCCTTCCGATTTAGTATAGACGTCGAACACGTTCTGCCCACCCCAGGAGTCGGATTCAGGATCGTCCTGCATCGACCGCAAGCCCCATTCCCTACTATTGGTCATGGGGTCTATCGGAACAGAGCGCAGAAAACGAATCTTCTTGCCGCCCTGCGCTTCAACTCCCTTGACTAGCGTCTCAATATCGGGTGGATAGCCGTAAGTGTCCACTTTTATTTGAAAGGCGGCGCGATCCGCCTGGTCCTTGTAGCGATCGATGGCGTCACGCATCTCCCACAGCGCTCTGCGAAGTTGTTTCTCTTTCTCACGCTGAATCGTCACTCGCGCTAGCGGGAGCGCCATCAGTGTGAGAATCGAGAGGATGGTTGCTGCGACTATCAGTTCAAGGAGCGTAAAACCACGTCTGCGTTTCGCGCTCTGTCTGCGATTGTGGATGAGCATCCTCATGAGTTTACGTCGTCGATTTTACTCCATGGGTTTTCCCCAAAGGGTGCACGTGTCGCTCGAAATGCTTAGGTATTCGGATTTCGTAACAACCGGGTTGCTTTTTGCCTCGTCCAAGAACTTTCCCTTGGCCGCTCGTCCTCCCGAACGATTTTAAGTTGTTTGCCCTACGGTGACCATACCGAAACTCACCTATGGGGAGAAGCGCGAAAGCGCTCGCTGTTACGACATCCGAACACGATATCGCAGCCCTCGATTTTTCCTTGACACTGTTTTGTAGCTAGGCTAGATTCTCGTCCCAATTCTCTCGTGACTTTTCTGGGTGAATTAAGCACAACCTACTTGGGGAGGACGTGTATGTCGGGCAAACAGGACTTGCGCGTTTCGCTTTTGTTGCTCTGTCTCTTGATCACGTTGGCCCTGGACCGGGCATCGCTGGGCCAGGCCGATCCGACCGCCGGTATTCTGCCGTTCTCCGTCAACCTTGGTGGTCAGTACGATTCGATAAATCCGGCGACGGGGAATATCATGCTCACCATCCCAGTCATGAGCAAAGCAGGGAAGATTCCTTTTTCCTTCAACCTGGTAGGCAACTTTAACATCTTTCCGGCTGCCCCCAACTGTCCAGGTTGTTACATTTGGCAGGTTCCTCAGCCTGGTTATTACGGAGCTTGGAACGGAGGACTGAATGGTCTGCCGACAGGAGGGCTGGGCTCTAAGTTGTACTTCACGACATCGAACGCGAACTGCAATGGCAGCAATGACGAAATTACGGTGAGTAACTTTACGCTGACCGACCAAACCGGGGCTTCCCATGCCTTTAACAATTCCGTCACCTACGGACCCTGCGGGAACTCCGGCGGCGGCACAGGTCCCACCGGTGACTCATCCGGATATACTTTGAGCGTAACTGCGACGGACCCACCCCAATACTCTCTCTATGATCGATCTGGAAACGTACTCACCTTGGCCCCCGGATCCTTCAATTACATGGTCGTCTCAAGCTTAACCGATCCTGACAACGTCGCGATGTCAGTCGGCACCCAGATTGGAAGCTCTACAGTCACGAGCACTTACACTGATACCCTTGGCTTGACAGCTCTCACGGCAACTGTGGGGCTGAGCCGCGGCAGTTCGACTCCTGACACCTATACCTACACGGACGCGAGCGGAAATCCGCAAACAGTAACGGTCAAGTACACTCTCTATCCTCTGAGGACCAACTTCGGTTGCTCTAATCCTCAGGACGTGAACGTTGGCAGCCTATACTTCCCCACCAGCGTAGTGCTTCCGGACGGAGAAACTTTTACACTTTCCTACGAGCCTACTCGCGGGTAATACGGGTAGCATTACCGGTCGTCTTGCTCAACTAACGCTACCCGGCGGGGGATCGATTACGTATACATATACGGGGGGCAGTAATGGCGTCACCTGCGACGCTGGTTACAGTTATCCAATCCCGATTCTCACCCGCAAAATAAACGATGGAAACGGGCATATCAACACATGGACCTATACGGCTTCTGCGATAGACACATACTTTAACTTCTCGGTTACGGCACAGGATCCCTTCGGAGATAGTACGGCATATCATTTCTACGGAACGCTTCCAACCGAGACAGTCGTAACAGATGTTAATCTTGGACTACTGAGCACTACCGTTACGTGCTATAACGGAAATAACACCTCCCAGTCGGGCTGCATCGCTCCGCAAAAGTTGTACGCCATTTCTGGCTTCATTAAACAGACTGACGTTTACACCTCGCTGGGCACAGCTGCGCCATCGCTCGTGGAAACCCAATACGACGGGGATGGGATCGCCTACAGTAATTCCTACGGAAACGTAACTGTGGTGAAACGATACGGTGGCGGCGCAACGTACCCGCCCTCCGGAACGCCGGTCTCAACCACGACTACCAGCTACGCCAATATTGCTAGTACAACCTGCGGTCCAGCCGTATATATTCATGACCACCCTTGCAGCACCGCAACTACAGGTTCAGCAGGAACACTTAGCCAGACAAATTACATCTACAATAGTTTCGGTCATGAAACTAGCAAGTCGACTCTGGTCGCCGGCTCAACATATTTGAGCTCTTCGGCGACTTATAACCCTAACGGAACAATTGCGTCGTCGACAGATGTCAATAATAAGCCAACGTACTTCTATTACAACGGAACTGGAGGGTGTAACAATCTGTTGCTTACGTCCACTCTTTTGCCAGTGGATGGCCTAAGCAGTTCGCAGACGTGGAGCTGTACAGGCGGGGTTTTGACTTCTACAACCGGTGCGGATGGGGGCCTTACAAGCTATGGGTACGTCGATCAGAACGGAAAGCCAGATGGACTCTGGCGACTCTTATCAACTACTGATCCGCTGAATAATACGACTTGGAATACATATTCGCCCTCTGGCACATCCCCAATGACGTTAGAGACCGCTATGACTTTTAACGGAGGAGCTTCAGCGGTCGACAAGCTGACAACATTTGACGGCTTGGGTCGCCCAATTTTGTTGCAAACAAGAGAGGCTCCTGGATCGGGGAATTTTGATACCGTTTCCATCGGATACGACGCCGATGGGCGGGCTGCAAGCAAAGGAATTCCCTGCGTGTCTACGGCCTCAGTCGCGTGTTCTTCGGCGACGACGGTTACCAGCTACGACGCCCTGAACAGAACGCTACAAGTTACCGATGGCGGTACCGGATACACAAGTTACAAGTACACACCAGGCGGCTCCTACCTCGACGTGCTAGTTACCCAAGGACCTGCACCAGCCGGGGAAAACACAAAGAGGAGGCAGCTTGAATATGACGGGCTGGGACGGCTCACATCGGTTTGCGAAATAACCAGCACGCTCAATGGTGCCGGAAACTGCGCCCAGAACACCGCACAGACTGGCTATTGGACCAAATACACCTATGACGGTCTGAGTCGGCTGACGAATGTTAGTCAAAACGCCCAAGGCACAACCCAAGCGCGCCGCTACGTTTACGACGACTTGAGCCGTCTTACCTCCGAAACCAATCCCGAGAACGGCATTAATCCCGTCCCGAACGGCACCAAGAGCTACACCTACGATTCGGACTCAACCTGCGGGACTTCCAACGGCGATCTGGTGAAGCGTGTGGATGCGGTAGGCAATGTTACTTGTTACGCCTATGACGGAATGCATCGAAACACCAAGATCTCATATCCTAGCGGCCCATACTCCGCCGTCACTCCTACGAAGTACTTTGTTTACGACGCTGCAACCGTCGACGGGCAAAACATGGGTTACGTCAACGGTCGATTGGCGGAGGCGTACACGGGTTCCCCAACGTCCAAAACGACGGATATCGGATTTACGTATTCTCCCAGAGGAGAGGTTAAGTCAACGTGGGAATCCACGCCCCATTCCGGCGGATTCTACCAACCCACGGCTGCCTACTGGGCAAACGGGTCGCTCCAGAATTTATGGATTTCACAGATTCCGGATATATCTTATAGAGTCGATGGTGAAGGACGGATGTTCACGGTCTCCGCCAGTTCAGGTCAAAATCCGGTGACAAATGCGTCTTACAATCCAGCCAGCCAGGCAACGGGCGTGACTTTCGGCTCGGGCGATTCAGACGCCTTCACCTTCGATCCCAACACCGGCAGAATGAAACAATACAAATACAGCGTGAACGGACAGGCTGAGATCGGAAATTTGGGGTGGAACGCGAACGGAACGCTAGGCACTTTAGGCATCACTGACCCAATCAACGCCGGCGATACGCAGAATTGCACGTATGGCTACGACGATCTGACTCGCATCGGAAGCGCGAACTGCGGATCGGTTTGGGGCCAGACCTTCGCCTACGACGCCTTTGGCAACATCGACAAGGCGGTCACTACCACGGGGATCGCCTGGCAGCCAACCTATAACATCAAGAACCAATATCAGTCGCTACCGGGATTCACTCCAAGCTACGACGCCGACGGAAATTTGCTGGCCGACAGTTTTCACAACTACACGTGGGACGCTGAAGGAAAAGTGTCTGCAATTGACTCTATCGCCTTCACCTACGATGCTCTGAGGCGAAACGTAGAACAGAATCGCAGCGGGACCTACTATCAGGTCGTATATTCGCCCCTGGGCGCGAAGCTGGGAATGTTTATCGGTCAAACGCTGCAGGAAAGCTTCGTGCCGCTGCCCGGAGGAACCCAGGCCGAGTATATGTCCTGGGGACTGAGCGACTACCGCCATCCCGACTGGCTGGGCAGCGACCGCTTGGAATCGACCACGTCTCATGCGATCGTTTCCGCAGCCGCCTATGCTCCCTTCGGGGAGCCGTATGCTGAAAGCGGGAGTTATGGCGACCTTTCCTTCACCGGAGCGAACAAAGACACCCTATGGCTGGATTACGATTTCCTATACCGTGAATATGATCCAAAACAGGGCCGCTGGATTTCGCCAGACCCGGCGGGATTGAGAGCGGTCGACCCCACCAATCCGCAGTCTTGGAACCGCTATGCCTACGTGCTAAACAATCCCTTGTCGAACACAGATCCGACAGGCCTGGACTGTGTGTACGTCAACGATAACAACAATGGGATAGAAAATATCGATCAACAGAGCAACAACTCAGAATGCCAGCAAAATGGTGGATACTGGGTAGACGGGGGAGTGCAGAACTTCTTTATTAACTCCGACACAGGCGAGGTTTGGCTGCAAGGGACAACCGACGGCTTGAACACAACGTCAGCATACTATAGCGGACAGGCCGCAAACAACGATCCGTGCGCGAACACAACCCTGTCCGCTACGGGCGTAAATATCCGCCAAAATATCGCTGCGGCAAATCTTGCTGTCTCATCAGGGTATGCCGCTGGCAGTATCATTCCCTTCGGCCCTTCCAATCCCATCGGCGGACTTATTGGAGCGCTATATAGTTATGATCAATTGGTCCACACAGGAGGGCCGCAAGATGTTAAGAATCAGCTTGGACCGGGAACCCCCCAACAACGGGTTGATGCGGGAAATATAAGCTTCGGTGTCACTTGTCCGTTCGGCGGTCCCTTTTGCCAATTTGCTGCAGGTGTTGCTCAGACCTCATCCGGATATCCAAATCCTAACGGAACACTCCTCACCGGATTTGATACGCCGTCCGACAACGCAGGCATTCGCGTGGGACAAGCCATGAGAGCGGCGGGATGCCATGAGTAAAAACAAAAGACTGTTGGCGGGTGTGATTTGCGTTCTCGGCGCAGCGCTGGTCGTGATTGCTTGCGGACTATTCCGCGGCCACTTCGATCACGGACAATTCGAGGTCAAAGAGACGAGCAGATCATCCGCAGCGCGCGTCGCGATGGTTGCGAAACGCTCCGACCATGAAGCGATGAGCGGGGATCAGTACTTCGTGCTTCTTGGGGACCACGTGTTTTCTCCATCTGAGCTTAGGTCGGCATACTACGGACGTCACGTAGTATTTGCCTCTGACGGTGGTTGCTTAAGTGTCCGTTGGAGCGATCCACACAACCTAACAGTCATGTGCCGCGAAGGATCTATCGATCCAAGTCACATTGCCGTTCAACTGCGCCAAGCCGGGGACGTGGTAATTAGTTATGTGAACATTCCTGACAAGAATTCAGTGGCAAGGTAGTCCCGCAAACAACGGGCCTAATCCCAACGCCGTCGCTAACTCGATGCAGCAGTACGTCAAAGCGCAGACTTCAAACGGGACGGCTTCCATCAGACGACCTTGGGCGAGTGGTGCCGCGAGGTGATCCTGTAGGGAGGGTCGGCCAGCGATTCAGAGCGGCACGATCCGGCGCTGGCCGAGATTGTAGGTCGGCATGACAAGGGTGCATATTCCATCCCTTCCTGTTCTCACCCCCCAAGCTGTTTGACCCATCTTTCCGACCACCCTGTAATAATCAATTTCCCTGGTTCGGAAATCAGGTGTTTGTTGACGAGTTTTTCTGCCTGATCTACCCGCTAGGATTCAGCGACTTGCAGACGCTGTCGGAGAGACCTTTTCTGAACGCGGCTGCACGGCCTTGTCGAGAGTGCCGATACCTACACCCAGCTTTTCCGAGATCCTCCGCCAGGAAGCGCCGGGGGCGCGAGGCGCGGCTATCCTGGCAGTGTCAACGACAGCGTTCCGCAGATCGCGCCTGGGGTGACTAAAATCGCAAAACCGGGGGTTACGACTTCTTGATGCCTGCGGCTTCTCCTCTGAAGAAGTCACCCACGGATCGGGCTGCGCCGGCCGAGAACACGTTCGTGCTCTTGGCCAGAGAGGCGTAGACACCCCGGTAGTTCGCAGGATCATAGCGGACAGCGTTCGCCATCGACACGCCAAGGCTGGCGCCTTGCGCGAAGGCATCAAGGTTGGCGCCCAGGAATACAAAGGTCCAGTTGCCTGCCGATTCCTTGCTCCGGATCAGTTCTCGGACGGCCACCAGCGTCCATTCGCGCGAAGAGTTCTCCTCTCCATCCGTCATGATGACTGTGATGATCTTGTCGAAGCCGTCGGTGCCCACTGTCTGCACCGTGTTGCCGACTGCATCGTATAGCGCGGTGTTTCCACTGGGGCGGTAGGTCTTGTCGTCGAGCTTCGCGACTTTCGCGAGCGGCACCGCCGTGTATTTCATTTCCACGACTGTGTCGAACAGCGTCAGCGAGAAGCCATAGTCAACCGCCGGCTCCTTCGCGAGTTCGTCGAGGTAAAGATTGAAGCCGCCGATGACATCCTGGACCTTGGTGTTCATGGATCCTGACTTGTCGAGGATGACGTTGACGAGAACTCGCTGCTTGCGGCCCAATTGGGCGGACTGGGAATTGTTTGCGCTCATTTCTTCTTCTCCTTGCGGGCAGCGGTCGGCGACCGGACGTAGGTGGTTTGCCGCGTGAAGCCCAATTTGTCGAGCAGGCGCTCGCTGGGTTCCTTGTGACGGTTGAAGACGTTGCTGAGATATTGCTTAGACAGGTCCAGCTCGGCCGCGAACTCGGTCAGCGTCTTCTCGCCCTGGACGCGCTTCATGATGGCGAGCAGGTCTTCGATGGTCGTCGCCTTGTATGCCATTCTGGGATACATTGTATCCCACTTGGGGATACAGGTCAATGGTGGGGAGTCCGCTGTGTCTATCGGTTGCGTGCCGCCGTCCTTCACGGGTGATCGATCAGCGAGAGCATCCTGCACGAACTTGCCCTCGGCGTGACGCTGGACGCCTTCCAGGTCGACCCGAATGGTCACCTGCGCTGGATATTTCCGTAAAATTCGAGCGATTCATCGAGAGTGCAGGTCGCAGTGTACGGAATATCTGTGTTGAAATAGTTCTTCCCCGTGAAATTGATCCTCCAGATTACGAATTGAGAGTCCTCCTTGGTGAACTCCTGAGACCATTCATCGAACGAGACCGACGCCAAATTGTGGGAATTAGCCAGCGAACGCACATAGGCCCTGCATTTCTCCGGTAAACCGGACTTGAGAAGCTCGGCCTTATGGCCTTCGCTGGACGCAGCTTGTGCCGAAGAAAGTTTCCACCATTCCGGCGTGTATCCCTCGCCTCCCGTTATGCGCTCAGATTCGCCGTCTTTGCCCACGTGGCAGAATGTGACCTCTCTCGTGTGGACGACCTTGCCATTGCCCGTATCGTAGCCGCTCCAAGGCCAACTCATCCATGTGCCGTTTTCGTCCGCCTCAAATGTGTATGTCCCCAACACTGTTTTCTTAGTGTGGAAATTCTCCCATTGTTCCGAGATGGCACCTCGGCATAGTTCGGCCAGCGCACCCTCTCCGGTGTCGGCTTGCGGCCTCGGCGCATCGGGAACCGCCCGGCTCGTGGCGACAGGCTGAGTCTCAGTTTTCGGCCCACTGTCCCGGTCACACGAAATTATGAATAAGCAGATGCACAACGGAACGAGCGCCTTCAGAGTCTTCATGATCTTCTCGTTTCCAAGCCAGGCCCAAAGTCCCATAGTGGCCCACCCCACCGCATGCGGCGACGCATTCTTGGCTCACTGTCGTCGTCACATGTGCCGGGTCAGCGTGTAAAACATAGACGACAACACTCTACGTTCACTATCTGCTCAAGTCTGTGATTGGCATCATATTGATGATGTCCTTCGCACTACACCACCTGACGATCCGAAGGAGTCCGCTAAGCCGACCTTGCCGTCGTAGTCGTTGAGCGGCTCGCTGTCGAGTTTGCCGAACACAAGGCAGCTTCTGCTCGTCGCAGCGGCTGACGCGAACCCACATCCACTCGCCTACACTGCTGGCTCCCTTTGCGAACTCGACCTTTACGTAGTTACCGCGATTGTAGGCGGGCATTTCAACGACCTTCCCATGCCAGCCGGAAGCACGTTATGCGAGAGCCGCTCGACGGCCTTGTAGAGAGTGCCGATAAGGCTCGACGCTTTAGGTTCGAGGACGCCACTGGGCAATCGCGTTTCGTATGGCGCTCTCAATTCGAATTCCCCGACGGCTGAAACCCAGTATAGGGATGATCTCATCGATGATCTGGTCATCAGTTCTCAACTGACCATCTGAAGCGATCCACCTTATCAATTGAGCCAATTCCCCCGCGCGATATTCGCTGATCGAAGGTCGTACCGGAATCGAGGGTCGCGGACCTCGTTTGGGAACTGCGGAGGGTGTGCCATGATTAAGACCGTTGCCGTGATTGTTTAGCACCACTCCCCCATCGAGCTTGTCCGCAAACTCCACAGACTCACTGAATGCTCTCAGCGCGCGTTGAATCTCGTCCTCCTTCCGCATAAACCAGTCGGTCGACCAGATGCGGTGAAACCGCCACCCCAAATCCTCAAGCTGCTGTTGTCTTAACCGATCGCGATCTCTGGCTGTATAACTCGAGTGGTACGTCGCGCCGTCACACTCGATTGCTAGGACGTAACGCCCAGGCTTTGTGGGATGTTCAGCGACCATGTCTATCCGGAAGCGTGACGCGCCCATTTGCGGAATAAGCGTAATCCCTTTCACAGACAGACAATCGAAGACCTCAGCTTCGAAAGCGTTCAGCGGTTCTCCCGTAACCTCGGCGTCACCGAGTCGCTTGCCGTTGGTGGATGCGTATTGCAGATAATTTCTCAGCAGTTCTACGCCGCTCCCCGGCCGAACACGTGCCAAGTCGAGGTCCAAGTGGCTGAAAGAAGACACGACAGTCAATCGCTGGCGCGCCCGTGTTATAGCGACATTCAGCCGTCTCCGGCCGCCTTCTGGAAGCAACGGGCCAAAACGTAGCGGTAAGTTGCCGGCCCGGTCCTTGCCGTAGCCGATGCTGATTATGATTGCGTCGCGCTCGTCTCCTTGAACTCTCTCCAGATTCTTCACAAAGAATCGTTCACCTTTGTTGGGGTCAAAAAAAGCTCCAAGCTCTGCATGGTTCTCCAACGCTTGGTCGAGACCAGCCTGAACTCGATTCATGTGCCGGATACCCATCGTAATTACTCCCAACGTCTGTTCCGGATTACTCCGGGCATGTTCGAGTACGAGCGCTACGACTTTCTGCACTTCCTGTGAACAGCTGTCTTCTTGGCCGTCGACACCAAACTCTTGTTCAACTACCACGTGGCTGATCGCGGGCGGTCCTCCTGGTCCGGGAAAGGTGACCAATCGGCCCTGGTAGATGTAGTGGTTTGAGAAATTGATTAGGCTCTCGTCTCTGCTCCTGTAGTGCCAATCGAGATAGGAACCGTTCAGGAATGAATTCATCGCGTCGAGTAGACTTTCATACCCCTCGGTGGCGACAGCGTCCTCATCAGACGCGTATTCATCATCGTCGGCAGCGGCGAAGAAAGTGGTCGGTGGCAATTGCTTGCTGTCTCCTGCGACGACGAGCTTGTTCCCCCGGAGGATCGACGGAATCGCATCTTCCGGCAGGACCTGGCTGGCTTCATCAAATATCACGAAGTCAAAATACTGGCGTCCGCTGTCCAGTAGCTGACTAACCGACAGCGGACTAGCCATCCAGCACGGACAAACTGCCGTGAGAACATCCGCCGCTTGAGCGAACACTTTTCTCAAAGGCAGATGACGCCTCATCTTAGTCGCCTCTGCTCTTATCAGTTGTTCCCCGACTGGGTTGGCATTCATTGTTGCAATGGCGCGTTCCCCATGAGCCCGTCGGACACGGTCCGTGGCGAGGCTGATGCGCTCTTCATCAAGGCGTGTAAAGTCGCCAACGTAACGATCGTGAGTCGACCCCATAAACCCACGAAGCTCAGGATCTTGCTGGCTGACGGCCTCCAGAGTCGAGGAGAGCCACGCGAGCGTGAATATTGAAGGCCAGGACTTGGCGTCCGGCTTCCGAGTCCTGATCTCGTCAACGAGCTTGCCGGCGCCGGCGTTTCCAAGTCCATTCTCGATCTGAGTGAGTTTTGGGATCTGGAACGGAGTACGCTGATCTGCGATAAGGGATGTGATCAATTGCGCGAAGGAATCTATCGACAGCTGAGGAACATGCTGCAATGGCAGGATCCCATTGAGCGCTGCGGCCTGGTCACATGCATGCCTGAAATTCTGGGTGTGTTTTTCGGCATTGTCCAGGGTCACGGGTATAGACTTGCCACCCGTCCAAGCACGCCACGTGCGCAATTGATTGGCCGCCCCGAGGACTTCCTTGCAAAGGTCAGCTGTCGACGCCTTCCCGGCGATACGCAGTGCGAGTGCTGCCTTACGCGCCTGACGGTGACGTCCATTGGAACACCAAGCCCACGCAGCAGAGAAGCCGCCATTCTTTCCCGGCGCTAGGTCCCGCAAAAGCGATTCCAAATCACGCGCGTAGACATCGGGCGAGTAGACCAACAAGGTGGCCTGCACCGCTTCCAAGAGGTCGGCCAGTTCACTGGATTCGACAATCGACGCGGGTCGGCGAAGGCCCGTCCGCGCCACATCCTCCACGGATTCAAGGAATCTCGGCAACGTGTCTGCCTGCATTTGTAGCGTAAGATCGCGCGCTCTCTGGACCGCATCACCATCAGCCAAGGCGGCCCCGGTCCAGGGTGACGGGTCGGTTCTTAAGAAGAGAGAGGCGAAGCCGCCGGCGTCGGTAAGCAGGTCCGCAATCTGACGATCGGCCGGTGGCGTTAGCCTTGAGAGTTCAGCCCCGCGCCAGCGGGTCGATGTATGCACCGAACTCGCAAGTTGCAGAACGATACCCTGCATCTCGTAGACGCTCTTGCGAGTCGGCTCTCGCAAGGAGTGCATCCTTGCCACATGCGCATTCAGTCGACTCCGGCGGTCCACAAGTTGCGTGTGGACTTGTTGGCAATCAACAGGCACAGCAGTGCGGACGACCTGCAGTGTCTGCGCCACTTGCTGCATCACTTTTCTGGGAGACAGGTCGGCCCCATGCAGGACGATCGCTAAGTGTCCCAGCCCGACCTCTTCCAGGCGGTGTTTCACTACGTCCAGAGCGGCCTTCTTCTCGGCAACAAAGAGGACGCGTTGTCCAGTGGCAGCGAGGTTTGCAATGAGGTTCGTAATTGTCTGGCTCTTACCAGTCCCTGGGGGACCGTGGATGACTCTGCTCTGGCCCGCTAGAACGGATGCGATCGCGCTTTGCTGGCTTGAATCTGCGTCCAGCACGGAAAATTCATTCTCTGGCGGAATCGTGTCAAATTCTTTTGGGTCGGGATCCGTTTGCTTAGCGTTGACGTCAGTCTTTGCTCCGCCGTCGCCCGCGATTGCCGCAATTACGGAATGCGTGGCCAAGTCGTTCGCCCGCTCTTGCAGATCTTTCACCATGGCCATCTTCTGAAAGGCAAAATTCCCGAGGATGGTCTTAAACCCGATCTCGAATCCATGGGTCTCCGCCATGCGCCGCTGAATCTCTCCACAAAGGCCCTTCACGTCGCAAACGGTGCCCTCATCCATATCGCCGGCAAACTTCGCTAAGAGTTCCTCGGGGTGTAGCGTGAGTTTGAATTGTTCCTGTAACACGTGCAGCAGGGCAAGGTTGAGCTGGAAGGCTCCTGTGTTGGAAAGATGATAGGAATTACTCCCCTCCCGCTTGCTTAGCCCAACGGGCAACAGGAGGACGGGAGCTTCTGCCGTCCGTCCGCTGTCCGTTGCGGGCCAAGTCGCCATTCCGAAGGTCAGGAACAGCGTGCTCAGTCCCTTTTCTTCCAGGTTTTCCAGCGCACGACGGGAGATGTCTCGGAGGGACCTGTTGATGACCTCGTCCTCAAGATCCGGCAATAACCTGCTGGCAGGGACACTCTCCCCGATGAGCAGGTCCCGAAGTTTCTCGGCGGACGCCGACGACAGATCCAGCGTCCCCGTCTTTAGAGGTCGGTAGTAAAGAAGATTATTGCGCCTCGATAGATCAATCAGCTTCCTGATCCAGACCTGGCGGGCCTTCTCGACGACTTGACGTCGGGAGTCAGAGATCCTGGGCATCGCTGCGGAGTCAGATCGAGATTGGTGGTGCGCTGGACTACTCAACAGGTTCCTCAGAAATGGCGGGGGATGCCATAGCGACGCGATCCATCAGGTTAGACCCTTGAGTATACGTCAACACCAGTTAGGTGAGTCACGCCTTGGCCCTCTAAGTTACCGGTGATGATCGAAAACGTAGTCTGCTCGCCCTCAGCCTTCAGTTGTTCGGAAATCGTATTGTTTACGTTCTTCCTGTGCGACAAGCCTCAATCTGGGATAGCATTGTGGGTCTCCCCCCCTGAAAACCTATGCTTACTGGTGAGATCCGGAGTCAAATCGATCAAATCTGGAATGCCTTCTGGTCGGGCGGGATCTCCAACCCGCTCGAAGTCATTGAGCAAATCACCTATCTTCTCTTTCTCAAGCGGCTGGACGAACAGGAGATTGCCGAGGAGTTGAAGGCAAATCGGGAAAAGAAGCCGATGCAGAAGCGGTTCTTCCCCGAGGGTAACAGAGGCAGATTTTTCGGCAGGCCATTCGATAGGAGACTTCGAATCGATGGCACGCCGAAGGTTTCAAGACCCCGTACCGAAAAGGTCCGGGCGTTGGTGGTACTTGCTCTTCTGGCAAGACGTTTTCGCGAACGGGAAGAATACTCGCAAACGAAAACGACACAAACTTGCTCCGGCTGATCTCCCGGAGCGTGAAGCCAAAAAGATGGCCGCAGAATTCTTGCGACCGATGAATCAGGGGCTCGCACCCGTCGGCTCAGCAACGAAGTTTGAGGAGTATGTGGAAACGATATACAAAACTACGTTGCTGCCGCTGATGGCCAAAAGTACCCGTGATCGCTATCAGGGAGTCATCAAGAACTACCTACAACCGGCGTTCGGGTCAAGGTGCTTGCGTGACCTGACGCCGCTAACCCTGCAACAGTATTTTTCTAATATGGACGGGAGCCTGTCCTACGAGTCGCGCGACAAGGTTCGCGACGTGATGTCCAGCATCCTGGCGTCAGCCGTGACCTACGGTTTTCTCGTCAAGAATCCTGTCGACGGCGTGAGGCTTGCGCCCGACAAGAAAGGGAATCGGGTCAAACCGTTTATAGACCCGCAGAAGTTTTTTGCCTTGCTCGCTCTAATCCCGGAGCCATACGCAACCATGGTATTTGTTGCTGTGTACACGGGACTCCGAGTGAGTGAGTTGATCGGGTTGAAGTGGAAGAACGTGCACAGCGACTCCATCAGCGTCACCGAAAAATGCTGTCGGGGCGATTGGGGGGCACCCAAAAGCAAAGCCAGCAATGCAACCATCGCGGTGAATCCGAGCGTGATTGATCGAATTCACCGGCTCAAAACTGTCACCGTTGAGGTCAAGGCCGGCACCGGGTTACGGCGCTATTCCGCCGTAAAAGGAACCGGCCCCGATGATCTCGTATTCGCTTCGGTCATGATGGGCCGACCGATGCGGGACAACAACATCCTGTGCCGGTTCATCAAGCCCGCTGCCCGAAAGCTCGGCATCGGCTTCGTGAATTGGCAAGTCTTCAGGCGATCACACGCGACCTGGCTGAAAATGGCTGGCGCCGACGTGAAGGACGCGCAAGCACAAACGAGGCACTCGCGGTCGAGCACCACGCTGGATATTTACCAGCAGTTCGTGCCCGAGTCGCAGCGTCGAGTAGTGAACAAGCTCAGCGAATTACAGGGGACGGGGTTCGTGAATTAGGCTGTTCCGAATCCTGTTCCATTACTGTTCCAATAAACAGGCGGCAAAAGTGAAGAAAATGGCGACAAGGTTTGGAGATTCAACGAGATCGCAACGGCTGTGTCCAGCCCTGAAAAGGCTGGCGTCGGCGGTTCAACTCCGTCCCTGGCCACCATCATTCTTAA
>OCTA010001822.1_pt1 | contig 19495 bp, 16 predicted proteins | sample 1538991 | NCBI WGS metagenome assembly OCTA01 (sample SAMEA3539302, study PRJEB22396) | soil metagenome | biome: tundra; feature: field; material: soil | place: USA | collected 2010-05 | depth 0.15 m | reverse complement strand
GTCGCGGTGGCGCGGGCGGTGGTGGTCGCGGTGGCGCGGGCGGCGCAAGCGCCGCGGACGCCTCCCCGGCCAAGGACGCGAAGGGGGATCTGTGACGCTGGCTCTCCCCATCATCGACGGCGACGGCTTCGACGACTGGCACTGGCAGCTTCGCAATCGGATCACCGGCAAGGACGAGATCGCGGCGCGCCTGCCGCTCACCGCCGACGAGGCGGCTGGGCTGGACGCGGCGCCCGGGCAGTTCCGGGTGGCGATCACGCCGTATTACTTTTCACTCATCGATCGCGACAACCCGGCCTGCCCGGTGCGGATGCAGGTCATTCCCAGCGCGCGCGAGCTCCAGAACGAGCCCGGCGATCTGGCCGATCCGCTGGGAGAGGACAGCCACTCGCCGGCCACCGGGATTTTCCATCGCTACCCGGATCGCTGCCTCCTGCTGGCGCTCGACCGCTGCGCGATCTACTGCCGCCACTGCAACCGGCGGCGTCTGGTCGGCAAGGAGGAGTCGCCGATCTCGCGCGACGATCTCGAGGAGGCGCTCGACTACATCCGCCGCACGCCGGCGATCCGCGACGTGCTGGTCTCGGGCGGCGATCCGCTCACCTTGTCAAATGCCCGTCTCGAGCAGATCCTGGCGGCGCTGCGGGCGATCCCGCATGTCGAGATCATCCGGATCGGGACCCGGGTTCCCGTGGTGCTGCCGATGCGGGTCGACGACGCGCTCTGCACGATGCTCAAGAAGTACCACCCGCTCTACATCAATACGCACTTCAACCACCCCAAGGAGCTGACACCGCTGGCGCGCGCCGCGTGCGAGAAGCTGGCCGACGCTGGTATCCCGCTCGGCAACCAGACGGTGCTCCTGCGCGGCGTGAATTCGTCGGTGCGGGTCCTGCGCAAGCTGTTCACCGAGCTTCTGCGCTGCCGCGTCCGTCCCTACTATCTCTTTCAGGGAGACGTCGCGGCGGGGACGTCGCACCTGCGCACCTCGGTCGAGACGGGCATCGCGCTCATGCAGGAGCTGCGGGGCCACATCTCGGGCCTCGCCATTCCGCACCTCGTGATCGACACGCCCGGCGGGATGGGCAAGGTCTCCATCGGACCCGACTATGTCGTCGCGCGGGGGCCCGACAAGTGGACGCTCCGAAACTACGAGGGGAAGCTGGTCGACTACCCGCAGCCCGCCGACAAGGACGCGACCTGCGCCTACGATGAGGTCTATTTCTCCGGCTCGCAGGCGCCGCACGGCCATGAACACACTCCGTGACGTAGCGAAGAAGGCGCGCGTCTCGCCCATGACGGTGTCGCGGGTGGTGAACGGCGCGCCGAGCGTGCGGCCCGAGACGCGGCGGCGGGTCGAAAAGGCGATCAGCGATCTCAACTTCATCCCCAACGGCGTGGCCCGCGGGCTCAAGTCGAACAAGACCGGCTCGCTCGGGTTGATCGTTCCCGACATCGTGAACCCGTTCTTCGCGGTGGTGGTGCGCGGCGCCGAGACCGTGGCGCGGCGGGCCGGCTATCGCCTGCTCCTCTGCATCAGCGAGAACGATCTGGCGCTCGAGCGGCAGTACGTGGAGGACATGATCTCCCATTGCGTCGAGGGCCTCCTCATCGCGCCGGTCGGCGATCGTTCGTTGCCCAACATCGAGCTGCTCGTGCGGCGCAAGTTTCCGTTCGTGCTCATGGACCGTTCCGTGCGCGGCCTCGATTGCGATCTGGTGCAGGGGGATAGCGTGGCGGGCGCGCGGCGGTTGGTCCGCCATCTCATCTCCATCGGCCACCGCCGGATCGCCGCGATCGTCGAACCCGACAACGTCTCGACGGCCCGCGAGCGCCTGCAGGGGTACCAGGAGGCGCTCGCCGCGGCCGGAATCGCGCCGGATCCGGAGCTGGTGGCCGAGACCTCCGCCGATCGGGCCGGCGGGTATTCGGCGACCCACCAGATTCTGAGCCTCGATCCGCTTCCGACCGCGATCCTGGCGGTGAATAACATGACCGCGCTCGGCGCCATGCAGGCCATCCGCGAGCGCGGGCTGACCGTGCCGGCCGATATCGCGCTGGTCTGCTTCGACGACGTCGAGCACCTGGCGGTGCTGTCGCCGTTTCTCACCGTCATGAACCAACCGGCCGAGAGCTTCGGGACGGTGGCCGCGCAGCTCCTGCTCGATCGGATCGCGGGGAAATCCAGCGAGCGGCCGCGGCAGGTGGTGCTCCAGCCGCACCTGGTGGTTCGGCAGTCTTGCGGCGCAAAGGCCGGACCACCCGGCGGCACCTGAGCCCCCGACGGGTCAGCGGCCGGGCGCGCGGCAGATCCCGATCTGGACGCTCATCCTTCCAGGCCAGCCGAGGGGCAGAAGGGCGCCAGCGTGCAGCCGGCGCAGTTGGGCTTGCGGGCGAAGCAGACCCTCCGCCCGTGCCAGATGAGCTGATGGCCGATGCGGATCCAGACCTCGCGCGGGAAGACCTTCATGAGGTCCAGTTCGATCCCCTTGGGATCGGTCGCACGGGTGAGGCCGAGGCGCATCGCGAGGCGCTGGATGTGCGTGTCGACGACGACCCCTTCGGCGATGCCGAAGGCGGTGCCCAGGACGACGTTGGCGGTCTTGCGCGCGACCCCCGGCAAGGTGGTGAGCTCGGCGATGGTCCGGGGGATCTCGCCGCCGAACCGATCGAGCAGGATCGACGCCGTTCCCTTGAGGCTCTTGGCCTTCTGTCTGTAAAAGCCGGTCGAGCGGATGATGCCCTCCAGCTTCGGCAAGGGAGCGCGCGCCATCATGGATGGGGTGGGGTAGCGGCGGAAAAGCTCGGGCGTCACCTGGTTCACCCGGTCGTCGGTGCACTGGGCGGAGAGGATGGTGGCGCAGATGAGCTGGAAGGGTGTTTCGCGGTCGAGCTCGCAGTCGACGTCCGGGTAGAGCTCCTCGAGGCCCTCGACGATCGACCGGATCCGCGCCGGATCGGGCGGCCACTTGCCGCGCGTCGGGCGCCGATTTGCCTTGGTAATTACCTTCACCCTGAGGCGCGCCATGCGCCGGCGTTATAACATCGGCGTCAGACCATGGACGAGACGCCCGAAGAGATGGACCAGATCCGCCGCGAGGCCGGCGAAATCAACGTCAACGGCTACCGGAACCGCTTCCGCCTGCTGGGCGCCATCGGCATGGGCGCCGCGATGGCCGGCCTGGTCTGGCTGATCCTGGCCATGCTCGACGGCAAACGGAATCCCTGCGAGCGCGTGCGCGACCACTTCTGCAAGAAGGATCCGGCCGGGATCCAGTGCACGAGCTACCGCGAAATCATGGAGGAGTCGCTCCACGACGACAGCGCCGCGATGCGCTCCAACATCAAGGCGCAATGCCAGACGAAGATCGAACGCCTCAAGGAGGACGACGGGATCGACGTCAAGTAGCGAAGATCTTGCCCGGGTTGAGCAGCTCCTGGGGATCCCAGAGGCGCTTGAGGCGCCGCTGCCAGTCGATCACCTCCGGCGACTGCTCCCAGGCCATGTAGCGCGCCTTGGCGATGCCGATGCCGTGCTCGCCGGAGAGCGTGCCGCCGAGATCCAGCGCGGCCCGGAAGATCTCGCCCAGCGCCGCCTTGATGCGGGCCGCGACCTCGGGATCGCGGTGGTTCTCGTCGGTGAGCACGTTGACGTGCAGGTTGCCGTCGCCGGCGTGGCCGAACGTCGCCATGAGCAGCCGCTGGCGCGCGCCGATCTCGTCGGCGCGCCGGAGCATCTCGGCGATCGAGCCGGGCGGCACCACGATGTCCTCGGAGATCTTGTAGGCGTGCGCCTCGCGCAGCGACGGCGAGACCAGTCGCCGCGTCTTCCAGAGGCGCTCCCGATCGGCGTCGTCGCGGGCCACGATCACCTCGCGCGCGCCTTCGTCCTCGCACACCGACCCGCAGCGCAGGACCGCCGCCTCCATGGCGTCGGGCTCGCCGTCCAGCTCGACCAGCACGATGGCGCCCGCCTCGGCGGGAAACGCGAACGACGCCTTGGCGCGCACGTGATCGATGGCGGCCCGGTCGAGCAGCTCGAGCGCGCGCGGCCGGTAGCCCTTGCGGATGATGGCGCTCACCGCACGTCCCGCCGCGACGGCGTCCGGCATCACCGCGATGAAGGTGCCGACCGCCTCGGGCCGGCCGATCAGCTTCACGGTGATCTCGCTGGTCACGCCGAACGTCCCCTCGCTGCCCACGAACAGCGCCGTGAGATCGTAGCCGGTCACCCCCTTGGGCGTCCGGCGCCCGAGGCGCATGGTCTCGCCGCCCATCAGCGTGACGGTCATCCCCAGCGTCCAGTCGCGCGTGACGCCGTACTTGAAAGCGCGCGGGCCTCCCGCGTTCTCGGCCACGTTGCCGCCCATCGAGCAGAAAGCCAGGCTGGCCGGATCGGGGGCGTAGAACATCCCCTCGGCCTCGGCGGCGGCCTGCAGATCGGCGTTGATGACGCCGGGCTCGACCACCGCGATCCGGTCGTCGACGCTGACCTCGACGATGCGTTTCATCCGTTCGGTCGAGAGCACGAGGCCGCCCCGCACCGGCAGCGCGCCGCCGGTCATGCCGCTGCCCGCGCCCCGTGGCGTGACGGGGATCCGGTGCTCGGCCGCCAACCGCAGCACCACCTCGATCTCCGCGCGCGACTCGCAGAGCACCGCCGCCTCCGGCGGAAACACCCCCAGCCGCGACTCGTCCTGCGCGTAAGGCTCGAGCGCCTCCGCCGAGCGCAACACCCGCCCAGCCCCGAGCTCCCGACTCAGCAGCTCATACGGATCAACCACGACGACCCCTCAGAGGATCGGAGGTAGGCTTTGCCTGCCGGAGAAAACGCCCGTCGAGCAATTCCGGGTTCGGCTCTCGTCGGGGGTGGGCCCGCGGGAGGGGCGCAGCCCCTTCCGCGCTCATTAGACGCTGAAGGAGCTGCCGCAGCCGCAGGTCGATTTGACGTTCGGATTGTTGAACTTGAAGCCCGCTCCATGGAGGCCCTCGACGTAATCGACCTCGGTGCCGAGCAGGTACATCAGGCTCATCTCGTCGCAGATCAGCTTCACGCCCTTGATCTCGAACGGGCGGTCGGTCTCCTGCGGCTGGTCGAAGTAGAGGTCGTACGAGAAGCCCGAACAGCCGCCGCCCTGGACCTTGAGACGGAGCGCGTAGCCCTCCTCGATGTTCTCTTCACCACGGATTTCCTTGACCTTTTCGGCCGCCTTGTCCGTGAGGAGCACCATCGGCGCATCGTCTTGCGCGGGGGGGGCGTCGTTTTTGATCTCGGTCTCGGCGGTGCCTGCGGCGACTGACATCGATTCTCCTTTTTGTCGGCCCGTGAAAAGTCACAAAAGTATATTCGACGGCGGCCGGCATGCCAACCGTTGAATCACCCGCTCTGATGTGTCACCTCGGCCGGCAGACGGCGCACAAAAGCGATCTTCCGGAAAAGGTGAGGCCCAACGCCGCTTTTCCCGCGCGCCATTTGCAAAAAAGTGCGGGGTGAGCTAGTCATCGGGCGCCGGTCGGCATTAACCTTGCCTCCGCGGGCGCTGAGTGCCAGCGCAAAACATCCCCTCAGACTTTTGGAGAAATCGAACATGAACGAAATTAGGAAGCGGGCGTTCGTAGGGATTGTCGGGCTGGTTTCGGCCGGGCTCTTCTCGATGGGCTGCAGCAGCAGCAGCGGCTCGACCGGCGGCGGCGGCAGCACCGGCGCGGCCGGACACGCGGGCTCGACCGGCGCCGGCGGCTCCAGCGCTGGCGGTGGGACCACCGGCACCGGCGGAACGGCCCCGGCCATGGGCTGCCAGGCCTCCGACGCCCCGACCAGCGCGACGATCGCGGACTTCGCCTCGTCCGACGGCGGCATCGAATTCATGACTGCCGCCGGCGGCGTCGGCGCCATCACGACCTACGGCGGCATCGGCGCTCCGACCTACAGCGAGGCCGGCGGTCAGCTGACGATCACCCAGGCGCGCGTGGCGACCTCGGCGGCTCAGTACGTCGGTCTGGTCCTCTATTTCAACGGCAACTCGGCCGGCACCGACTGCATCGACGCGCACACCTATACCGGCGTGCAGTTCGACCTCAGCGGGACGATCTCGGGATGCACCTTGCAGTACTCCACCAACGACAGCGTCCACGAGGTTTACGCGGCGGACGACACGAAGGGCGCCTGCGCCTCCGGCTGCTACGCAGAGCAGCTCTCGATCAACTCGATCGCGTCTGCCCCGCCGGCCACGATCAAGGTGGCCTTCGACGACACCACGCTCAACCCGGGCAGCCCGACGACACCCATCGATTCGACCAAGATCACCGGCATTCAGTGGCAGTTCACGATTCCGGCCCTGACGGACGGCGGGAACCCGGAGTGCGACGCCACCCTCAACATCGACAACGTGAAGTTTTACTAGTAGCCGCCACTTGATCTAACGGGCCTGGCCGGTCTTCCGATCGGCCAGGCCTTTTTTGCGTCCGGCGGGCGCGCAGTCTATTCGTTCGGTAGGCTTTCCCGCCCGTCGCGCTTGCGCCGGCGGGGCATTCCCGCGAAAATGCCGCGCCTTACGGCCGGGAGCTGTCACCGCGCGGTCGCGGCGACATCCAAGGATATCGGGGGAACGAGCACCATGAGCTTCGGAAATCTACTGAAAGACGTCAAAGCGCAGATCCGCGAGACCGACGTAGAGAACGTTCGCAAGAGCGTGGAGGCCCAGAAGGGGCCGGGCGGCGACGGCAACGGCGCGGGACCGATCCTGATCGACGTGCGCGAGAAGGACGAGTGGGCCGAGGGATACATCCCGGGCGCGCGTTCCATCCCACGTGGGTTCCTGGAGCTGCGCATCGAAGATCAGGTGCCCGAGCACGGCGCGGAGATCGTTCTTTACTGCGCGGGCGGCACGCGGTCGGCGCTGGCGGCCAAGTCGCTGGCCGACCTCGGCTACACCAACGTCAAGTCGCTGGCCGGCGGCTTTACGGCCTGGAAGCGGGCGGGCCTGAAGTTCGATCGCCCCTTCGTGATGACGCAGGAACAGAGCATGCGCTACGCGCGGCACACCATGCTGCCGGAGGTGGGTGACGCGGGGCAGGCCAAGCTGCTGCAGTCCCGGGTGCTCTGCCTGGGCGCCGGCGGGCTGGGCTCGCCGGCGGGGCTCTACCTGGCCGCGGCCGGCGTGGGGACCGTCGGGTTCGTCGACGACGACGTCGTCGATGCGTCCAACCTGCAGCGGCAGATCCTGCACTCGACCGATCGGATCGGGATGTCCAAGGTCGAGTCGGCCAAGATCGCGATCAGCAAGCTCAACCCGGACGTCAAGGTGAACACCCACCAGACGCGCCTGTCGTCCGACAACGTGCTCGACATCATCAAGGACTACGACGTCATCGTCGACGGCGCCGACAACTTCCCGACCCGCTACCTCATCAACGACGCGGCGCTGAAGCTGGGCAAGCCGGTCGTCGACGGCAGCATCTACCGCTTCGATGGCACGGTCACCACGTTCCTGCCGTTCAACGGACCCTGCTACCGCTGCTTCTATCCCGAGCCGCCGCCGCCCGACATGGCGCCGTCCTGCCAGGAAGCCGGCGTGCTGGGCGTCCTGTGCGGCGTGATCGGCTCGCTGCAGGCGGTGGAGGCGATCAAGGTCCTGCTGGGCATCGGCAAGACGCTGTCGGGCCGGCAGCTTCAGTTCGACGCGCTTGCGCTCAAGTTCCGCGAGTTCAAGCGGCCGCACGATCCGACCTGCCCGGTCTGCGGCGACGGGAAAAAGGCCGAGGACATCGAGCTCATTGACTACCAGCAGTTCTGCAACGTCAGGACCTAGGGCTCTGGACGACTTACAGTTCGCGTTCGCGAACGGTGCCGGTCAGGCGCCCCGCGACGAATCGCGCGACTTCGCGCTGGGCGTGGACGGGTTCCGTTACGGGGATCTGTACGACCCGGCGCGGCTGGCCGCGCTCGACGAGCGGTTTCGCACCGAGCTGGCGGCCGGCGACGCCATCCTGGCCGAGCGGTTCGGCAGCTACCGGGCGGGCGCGGTGATGAGCCCGCCCGAAGAATCGGCGCTGCTGATCGACGTCGCGCGCCCGCTGGGGGCGTTCGTGGCGCGCCTGTTCCGCGTCGAGCCGGCGCGCAACGCGCAGATCGAGACGGCGGCGCGCGAGGCCGCTATCTTCCGGATGAAGACCTTCATCGTCCGGCGCGCGAGCAAGAAGTATCCCGAGGACAAGCTGCCGCCGGAGGATCCGGCGGCGTTGCGGGCGGCTGTGCACGAGCTGTGCGGCAGCTCGTTTCGCAGCCTCGTCGTCGAGGGCGACGAAGAGCTGACGACAGCGACCGTCCTCGACGCGCTCCTGGCGCGCGAGAAGACCGGAGGGCCGGTCCCGGAGATCGATCTCTTGGAGCGCTGGGCGGCGGTGTACCGCTTCGTTCCGGAGGCGCACGCCGCCCTTGCCGGCTGGGTGTCATTCCATACCCCGCACCTGGTCGACTACGACGATCTGGTCCAGCTGCGTCGGCCCGAACCGACGCTGGTCAACATCACCGAGGGGCCGGCCGAGCATCGCCGGCGGCGCGACGGATTCGCGCTGACGGATGGCCGGATGTCGAGGCTCGAGGTCGCCTCCGAGGCCGACTACTGCATGTACTGCCACGAGCGCGAGAAGGATTCCTGCTCGAAGGGGATGCACGACAAACAGGGGGGCCTCAAGAAGAACCCCATCGGCGTCGCGCTGCGCGGCTGCCCGCTCAACGAGAAGATCGGCGAGATGCACGTGCTGCGGCGCGACGGCGATTCGATCGCGGCGCTCGCCATGGTCGTGATCGACAACCCCATGCTGGCCGGCACCGGGCACCGGATCTGCAACGACTGCATGAAGGCCTGCATCTTCCAGAAGCAGGAGCCGGTCAACATCCCGCAGGCCGAGACCGGCGTCCTCACCGACGTGCTGGGGATGCGGTGGGGGTTCGAGATCTACGGCCTCCTGACCCGCTGGAACCCGCTCAACCGCGCCTGCCCCGTCACGCGTCCCTACATCGGCAAGAACGTCCTCGTCGTCGGCCTCGGGCCGGCGGGCTTCACGCTCTCGCAGCACCTGGTCAGCGCCGGGTTCGGCGTGGTCGGGATCGACGGCCTCAAGATCGAGCCGCTGCCGGCCGATCTGCTCGGCGGCGATGCCTGGCCGCCGCGCGCGGTCGAGCGCTGGGAGGAGCTGGCGACGCCGCTCGACCAGCGGCGGCTGTCCGGTTTCGGTGGCGTGGCCGAATACGGCATCACCGTCCGCTGGGACAAGAGCTTCCTGACCGCGATCTACCTGAACCTGGCGAGGCGGCCGACCTTCCGGGTCTACGGCGGCATTCGCTTCGGGGGCACGCTCGACGCCGACGAGGCCTTCGCGATGGGGTTCGACCACGTCGCGATCGCGGCGGGCGCCGGCAAGCCGACCATCATCAACATGAAGAACAACCTGATCCGCGGCGTGCGAAAGGCCTCGGACTTCCTGATGGCGCTGCAGCTGACGGGCGGGTTCAAGCGCGACTCGCTGGCCAACCTGCAGGTCCGGTTGCCGGCGATCGTCATCGGGGGCGGTTTGACCGGCATCGACACCACCACCGAGGCCGCCGCGTACTACCCCGTCCAGGTCGAGAAGTTCCTCGAACGCTGGGAGTCGCTGGGCGCGCAAGCGGACGGCGGCGACAAGGCCCTGCACGCGCTCTACGACGACGAAGAGGCGGAGATCGCGCGCGAGTTTCTGGAGCACGGTCGCGCCGTGCGCGCCGAGCGGCAGCGCGCCTTGGCGGCGGGCGAGGCCCCGAATTTCGCGCCGCTGGTCGAAAAGTGGGGCGGCGTCTCGCTGGTCTACCGGCGCGGCCTGGCCGAGAGCCCCGCCTACCGCCTCAACCACGAGGAGATCACCAAGTTTTTCGAGGAAGGGGTGCGCTTCGTCGAGAAGCTCTCGCCGACCGCCTGCATCCCCGACGAGCGCGGCGCCCTGAAGGCGGTCGAGTTCGAGCGCCTGGAGGTCCACCTCGGCGACCTGAAGCCCACCGGCGAGAAGGTGACGCTGCCGGCGCGCAGCCTCTTCGTGGCGGCCGGTACCTCGCCCAACGTCACCTACGAACGCGAGCGTCCGGGATCGTTCGAGATCGATCCGCGCGCCAAGGGGTTCAAGAGCTTTCGCGCCCGGCGTCGCGACGACGGCACCCTCGAGCTCGACCCGGTGCTGCCTGGCGAGGTGGGGTTTTTCACCAGTTACCTCCGCGACGGCCACACCGTCAGCTACTACGGCGACAACCACCCGATCTATGCGGGATCGGTCGTGCGGGCGATGGCTTCGGCCAAGGACGGCGCGCCCCACGTCGAGGCGCTGTTCTCGGACGACATCGCCGGGCTCGATGCGGCCGCGCAGCCGGCACGCGACGCGGCCTGGCGGGCGTTCGCCGCGCGGCTCGACGACGACTGGCGCGCGACCGTGGTGCGCGTCGAGCGGCTGACCCCGACGATCGTCGAGGTGGTCGTGCGCGCGCCGGCCGCCGCACGCCACTTCGAGCCCGGGCAGTTCTTCCGGCTGCAGAACTTCGAGGCGCTGGCGCGGGTGGTCGGATCGAGCCGCCTCGCCATGGAGGGCCTGGCCCTGACCGGCGCCTGGGTCGACAAGGACGCCGGGTTGCTGTCGCTGATCGTCCTCGAGATGGGCGGCAGCTCGCGCCTGCTGGCCGGCCTGTGGCCCGGGGAGCCGGTGGTCGTGATGGGGCCGACCGGGACGCCGACGGAGACGCCGCCCGATGAATCGGTGGTCCTCGCGGGTGGCGGCCTCGGCAACGCGGTGTTGTTCTCGATCGGCCGCGCGCTGCGCGCGTGCGGCAGCAAGGTGCTCTACTTCGCGGCCTACCGGCGGCGCGAGGACATCTACAAGATCGCCGAGATCGAAGCGGCCGCCGATCAGATCATCTGGAGCGTCGACGGCGGCCCGCTGCCCGAACCGCGCCGCCCGCAAGACCGGGCATTTCTCGGCAACGTGGTCGACGCGATGAAGGCCTACGCGGTCGGTCAGCTCGGAGAGGAGCTGGTCCCGCTACCGACCTGCCACCGCATCATCGCGATCGGGAGCGACCGGATGATGGCGGCGGTCAAGAACGCGCGCCACGGGCTGCTCTCGCCGTACTTCCGGAAGGATCACATCGCGATCGCGTCGATCAACTCGCCCATGCAGTGCATGATGAAAGAGATCTGCGCGCAGTGTCTGCAGCGGCACTTCGATCCGGTGACCGGCAAGGAGACCATCATCTTCTCCTGCTCGAACCAGGATCAGCCGCAGGACTCGGTGGACTGGAAGAATCTGGCCGATCGGCTGCGCCAGAACACGGTCCAGGAAAAACTGACCGACGCCTGGGTCCGCCGGTTGCTGACGCGCGCCGAGTAGCCGGGTTCTCCGCGCGCTGGACCGCCGAGGCTACGCCACGACACGCTCGCGCTTCGGTGCCCATGGGTGGGATGCGCCGGACGTGGCTGAAGCTGGTGCTGGGTGCATTCACGATCTCGATCCTCCCGCGCCGACTGCAGGCAGCCGCGCGCCACGTGCTCTGCATCCAGCCGCTCGGCTCGGATCTCCCGGCCGAGGACGTCGCGCTCGTCAAGACCGCTCTCGAAACGATGATCGGGCTCGAGGTCCGGATCCTTCCGCGCGCCGATCTCCCCGCCGCCGCCTTCTACCCGCCGCGCCGCCGCTACCGGGCCGACAAGCTGCTCGACTTTCTCGACACCCGGCTTCCGCCCGACGGCGCGCGGATCCTCGGGCTCACCGGCGTCGACATCTCGACGACCAAGGGAAAAGTCTTCGACTGGGGGCTGCTGGGCCTCGGGCGGATCAATGGCGCGTCGAGCGTGATCTCCGAGTTTCGCTGCCGCATGAAATCGAGCGGCCCCACCCAGTCCCGCCAGCGGCTCGCCAAGGTCGCCGTCCACGAGACCGGTCACACCCTCGGTCTCGAGCACTGCCCCAACGTCGGTTGCCTCATGGAGGACGCCGCGGGACGCGTCGCCACCTGCGATCGCGAGTACGACTTCTGCGGCCGCTGCCGCAAGCTGCTCGCCGCCGCCGGCCGCCCGCTGCCGACCGCGCCGCGGATTCCCTGGCCGCGGCCTTGAGGGCGCGGCGGTGACTCGACCGCGCCGCCGGGTTGATTCAGTTCTTCTGCAAGTGAACGGCTACGCGCGCGGTTTCACCGGTGGTCGCGTCGGGGACGTTGATGAATCCGAGCCGGTTGCCGCCGAGGCGCCGCTCAAGACGCGCTTCGGGGCGTCTGAATCGGCAGATCGGGTGTACATTCCGCGATTCCTATGTTGCGTGGATCGAGATCCCTCGCCCGGCCGGCTGCCTGCGCGGCCGCGATCGCGCTCGGCGGATGCGCCCCGAGCCTTTACCGGCCGACGCAGCCGCGTCCCGCGCTTGGACCCGGCGTGGTCGTCGACGTCGCCTCGATCCGGGGTGCCGCCGGTGTGGCGGAGGTTTCGATCCGCACCGAGCGGCCGACGCTGATCGGTCCCTTCTCCTGGTCGTCGGGCGCCACCGAGGGCTGCAGCGCCGACCAGGAGCTCGCCGTCGGCCGCGAAGCGAAGTTCACCCCCGAGACGGCGCTGCTGTCGCCCCAGTTCGAGACCAATGGAAGCGACGTCGTGTTCGTCAACCTGGGCAAGGGCCTTGGGGTCGCGGGTCCGGGCCTGTTCCTCGACGTCAAGGTGGACAGCTCCGGGGCGCAGGGATGCCTGCGCCTCCCGCTGACCGCCGCCGGGACCGAGACCCTCTGGCAGGCGGGCGCGGCCCCCTGGGTCGTCAGCTTCGGTCTCCGCTTGGAGGATCCTCTGAGCACGCTCGAGGGGACGGGCGGCCGAGTCACCACGGAGCTCCGCGTGCTCCGTCCGGTCGGTCCGGTGCGCGCGTTCGTCGGCTTCACTCTGGGCGGCGCCACCTGCCGAGGGGCGAACTGTCCGCCGTTAGATTCTTCGGCCGACGGTGAGGACACCGAGACGCCCGGGGTCTTCTTCCACTTCGGTGGCGAGGTCGGTCTGGAGCGGCGGATCGGCATCGGCCGACGGTCGCTGGGCGTCACACTCGGGGGCAGCCTGACGTATTTCCACCTGGGCGCTCCCCCGGGGTACGCGGACGGGAAGAATCTCGGGGTGGGCGGGCCTTTTGCGGCGCTGGCCCTGTTCGGGCCGGCCGGGGACATCGTGCCGGGTTTCTCACCCGCGGCCCGGCGCGGCTCGTCCGGCCCCGAGATCCTCGTTGCGCGCCAGACCGCCTTTGGCCGCGGGCCGACCGAGACCGCCTGGCTCGTCGGATTCGGATGGCGATTCGAGTTCACCAACTAGCCGCCGTCGGATCGATGGAAAACCGCCGCGGCTAGAACCAGCCCCCGACCGTGCTGGAAGCGCCCAGGAAGATCCGGCGGTTCGAGGCGCTCTCGACGGAGTGAAGCAGGTCGGTGTACACGTCCGGACCGAATCCGATGAAGAAGTGCTGCGCCAGGTGAAACAGAAAGGGGGCGTAGAGCTGGACGAAGACCGCGTTCTCGGTGACCTCGGTCGACGGGCCGAGCGGAACCGCGAGGCCGTCGATGCTGACGGTGAAATTGAATGAGGGCGCCTCGTAGGTCGTTCGCGTCTGCCAGACGCCCAGCGAGAGCTTCGGGCAGAACGAGACCCGATCGCCGAGCCAGAAATTGAAACCGATCTGTCCGGTCACGCCGAGCGACAGGCTCTTGCTCTCGATGCCGATGCCCGAGGTGCCGTCGCTATAGCGGATGAACGCGGAGGCGCCCTCGAAGAAATTCTGGGTGCTGAAGTAATCGAACGCCGGCTCGATCCCGAAGCTGGTGGTCGTGTTGTCGCCGGTGCTGTAGCCGAGGTGGCCGAAGCTCGCGCTCAGCGCACCGCTGAGCACGAACTGCCCCGGGTCGCCGAACCGAGCCTCCCGCTGCTCCGAGGCGCCGCGCGGGGCCGCGGCGCGATCGGCGCGATCGGCGCGATCGGATAGCCCCGTGCTATCCGGCGGGGCTATTCGCGGCGGCTCCTGCGCGGGCGCGGCCGGGACCGGCGCGGGGGGCGCCGGTTGCGCGGCGGGTGGCTCCGCCTGCACCGAAGGTTCGTCCGACGCCCCGACCGGCGGCGGCTCGCCGGCGAGGACCATGGCCCCAGGCCAGGAAATGAGGACGGCAACGACGATCGACGCGGAATGACGGCGGCTCATTCCGTGCAAATTATCATTGCCGACCTGCGCGGCTCTCGAGATCTCGCTCTCCGGGCCGGCGTATGCTCTCCCCGTGCGGAGGTTCCTGGGCGCGATCTTTCGTGGGTTGGTCGCCGCCTTGGTGCGCCTCTACTATCCGGCGCGCGCGGTGGAGGGGGCCGAGCGGATTCCGTCCGGCCAGCCGCTGATCTTCGTCCTCAACCATCCGAACGGTCTCCTCGATCCGATGGTGCTTCGCGTGGTCACCGGGCGGCCGGCGCGATTTTTGGCCAAGAGCACGCTGTTCAGCAACCCGCTCAACCGTCTGGCGATGGACGCCTTCGGGAGTATTCCGGTCTATCGCGCGCACGAAGCGGGCGCGCGCGGCGGCGATGCTTCCCGCAACGACGCCAGCTTCGCGCGGTGCCGGGCGGAGCTGGCGGCCGGGGGTGCGCTGGCGCTGTTTCCCGAGGGCGTCTCACATTCCGATCCGCAGCTCCGGCCGCTCAAGACGGGCGCGGCGCGCATCGCGCTTTCGGCCGAGGCGGAGCACGACGGAAAGCTGGGCCTGACGGTGGTGCCGGTGGGCCTCTACTACGAGCGCAAGGCGCGGTTCAGGTCGTCGGTGTTGCTGGTGGTGGGCGAGCCACTCGCCGTGGCGCCTCTCTTGGCGGACTACCGCTGCGACGAGCACGCGGCCGTCACCACGCTCACCGATCGGATCGAGGCGCGGCTGGACGAGGTCGTGTTGCAGGCCGAGACGCGCGAGCTCCTGGAGGGGATCGCGCGGGTCGCGGCCTGGACCAACCAGCCGGTGGAGGCGGAGCCGTCCGATGCGCTGGCGGCCAAGCACCAGCGCGCGCGGCTCATGGTGGCCGCCTACGGTCGGTTGCGCGCGCGCGATCCCGCGCGGGTCGAGGCCATCGCCGCCGAGGCGCGGGCCTATGCGCGGTCGCTGCGCCGTCTGGGCGTCCGCGATCCCTGGGCGCTCGAGCTCCGCTCGCCGACGCTGGGGGCGGTCGCGGGGGCGCTCGCGACGCTGATCGTCGCGGCGCCGATCGCGGCGGTGGGCGCGGTGCTGGGGTGGATTCCCTATCGCCTGGCGGGCCGGATCGCGGCCCGGATCACCCACGATGAGGACATCCTCAGCACCGTGAAGTTGCTGGCGGGGTCGGTCTTTCTGATTGTCGCCTGGTCGGCCGAAGCGATCGGCGCGGCCTGCGCCTGGGGATTTTTTTGGGCGGCGCCGGTGTTCGCGGCTGGCCCAGTCTGCGGGTACGTGGCGCTGCGTTTCGAAGAGCTCTGGCGGCAGGCCGTCGAGGCGTGGCGGGAGCTCCGGTTGCGGGCGTTTCACCGCCAGACCGCGCGGCGGCTGGCCGAGCGGCGGCGGGCGCTGGCGGATGAAGTCGCGCGCGCCTTGAACGACGCGGGCTGAGCCCGGGTGGCGCGATCTCCGCGGCGTCCGGTCGGGCGCCGTCAGGGAGGTTCGACGCCCAGGAATCTCAAGAGCGTCGCTTCGAAAATCTGATTCGAGAAGCCGCCGCCGAAGTCGAAGGCATGCTGCGCGTAGGGGATGAAGAGCGTTTCGTGCGGGACGCCCGCGCTGGCCAGTCGGGCCGCCAGCAGATCCATGTGCGCGTGGTTCAAGAACTGGTCGCGCCCGCCATGGGCGAGCAGCGTGCGCGGCGCAGCCGGCGTGACCCGCTCGACCGGCGACAGCGCCCGATAGCGATCGCCCTCGGCCTCCGGGGGGCCGCCCAGGAAGGCCCGTTGCCTGGCCCGGCTGTCGGCCGCGCGCGGGTTCGAGGGGTGCTCGTATCCCCAGATCAGATCGGTCGGCGCGTAGAGCGCGACGACGGCGTCGACGGAGGTGTCGCCCACCTCGCAGCTGGGCGGCAGCGCCGGATCGGCCGCCGCGTAGGCGGCCATCAATACCAGGTGGCCGCCCGCCGACCGTCCCAGGAGCGCGAGCCGGGCCGGGTCGATGTTCCAGTCGGCGGTGGCGGCGTGGCGCTTGACCCAGCCGATGGCGCACTTGACGTCGCCGATCGCGCTCTTCCAGTTGGGTTGGGGCTGCAGGCGATACTCGACGTCGAAGACCGTAAAGCCGAGATCGGCGAGACGCCGGCTGGCCAGCGGCGCCTCGCCCCGCTGGCCGGCCGACCAGAAGCCGCCGTGCACGACCAGCACCGGTCGCGCGGGCGTCGCCGGCAGGCGGGTCGGCAGGTAGACGTCCAGGCTGAGCGTGCGGCCATCCTCGACGGTGAGGTAGGGGACCGTGAGGTTCGGTTGTCCCGGGCCCGCGCTGTCGATCGGCGCCCGCAGCGCGCGCCGCAGGTCGAGCGCGACCCCGCGGTCGCGGGCCAGGTGGCGCGCTTCGACGATCGGGTAGAGGCCGATCGCGATCGCCGAGAGCGCGAGCAGGGCCGTGAGCGCCGCCGGCACACCGGAGCGCTGGCCCCAGCGCAGATCGCCGAGCGCAAGCGCGAGCGCCAGCAGGCCGGCGCCCACCAGGAACGCGCTCTTCTCCGAGGTGACGATGGCGGCCAGCGCCAGCGTCGTCGACGGCGCTGGAAGGACGATCAGCGCCGCGGCGCCCGCGGCGACCGCCGCGAGGAGCAGGGCGAACAGGCGAACGATTCCCATGCCGCTCCCCTCGTTCCCCTTGCCCCTTGCCCTTGCTTCGTCTAGCCCGGCCGGGTGGTCTCGCCGCGGAAGCTCTTGTGGCGCAAGCCGACGGCGTTGTAGACGCGCAGCTCTTCGGCCTTACCCTTGACGCGGACATTGGGCAACGGCACGGCCGCCACCTCGTCCTGCACCTTGCGGTAGGTCGCCTCGGAGAGGATGACCTGGCCGGGCTCGGCGACACTGCACAGACGCGACGCCGTGTTCACCGCGTCGCCGATGGCGGTGTACTGCAGCGCGCGGGAGCTGCCGATCGCGCCGGTGACGACGATGCCGGTGTTGATGCCGATGCCGATCTTGATCTCGTTCTGGCCTTCGGCGGCCCGGGTGTGGTTCCACTCGGACAGGACGCGCATCATGTCCAGCGCGCATTGCGTCGCCTTGAGCTCGGCGCTCTGCATGGGGACGGGCGCGCCGAAGAGCGCGATCACCTCGTCGCCCACGAACTTGTCCAGCGTCCCCTCGTATTTGAAGATCACGTCCACCATGAGCTCGAAGTATTCGTTGAGCATGCGGACGATCTCTTCCGGCTCGCGCGATTCGCTCATCGAGGTGAAGCCCCGGATGTCGGAGAACAGCAGGGTCACCTCCGAGAGCACCCCACCTTTTTCGAGCTGCAGCTTTCCCTGGACCACCTGATCGACCAGGTTCGGCGAGAGCAGGCGCTGGAACTGGGCCCGCGTCTTGGCCTCGTGCTCGATCTTGCGGACCAGCTGCGAGTTGTGGATGGCGACCGCGGCCTGGCTGGCGGCGCCGCCGAAGATCTGGAGATCCTTCTCGGTGAACGCGTTGGTCGCGATCATCGAGTCGAGGTGCATGATGCCGAGGAGCTCGTCCTGGTGCAGCAGCGGTACGGTCATGGTGGACCGGATCCCCTGCATGATGACCGAGTGCGCGGCCGAAAAACGGCTGTCCATGGTGGCATCCGACGACAGCACCGAGGCTTTGTTGGTCACCACCTCATTCAAGATCGACTTCGACAGGACGATCTGCTCGTTCTTGCCGTCGCGGGTCTTGGCGATCTTGGGCAGCGGCACGCCGTCCTCCATCAGCAAGATGACCCCGCGATCGGCCGGGATCAGCTCGAAGGCCTTCATGATGATCTGCTCGAGCAGCAGCTCGAGGTTGACCTCGAGGCCGATCGATCGCCCCAGCTCGTGGCCGAGCCGCAGCTTCTCGTAGTCCCGCCGCAGCGCCTCGACGTCGAAGATCTCGGCCTCGGGCAGGAACTCGCGCGCCGACGCGAGCGGCGCCTGAATCTTCTGGCGGATGAGCGCCGCCTCGGCCGCGGCCGGCGCGATGGTCACCTTTTGCAAGAGCGAATCCTGCGCCGACTTTTCCTGGAAGATCAGCGAGGTCGCGCCGAGCATGATCTCGTCGCCCTCGAGCAGGATGTGCTCGCTGACCCGCTCGCTGTGGAGGAACGAGCCGTTGAGGCTGCCGAGATCTCGGAAGAGATATCGTCCGTCGGGCTGGCGCAAGATCTGCGCGTGTTCCTTGGAGACGATCCGGTCCAGGATCTGGAGCGTGTTGTCGGGGTGGCGGCCGATCGTGTTGATGGCGCCGAGCTCGTACTCGCGTCGCTGGTCGTTGCCGCTAACGATGATTTTGGCCATGGCCCGCGTGACGCCCGGAAGGGGCCCCATCATACCCCGCCAGCCGCCCGGTTTCCGAAGTAAAGTGGCGGCTTCGACCGAGCCATGTCGACCCTCACGCCCACGCCGACGCCGCTTCCGCACCCGCGCCCCGACGAGGTGACGCAGCCGAACGCGGTCCCGGGAATGATCCCCGACGACGCGCGGCGTGGCCTGGCCCGATCGCCCGCCCAGTGGGAGGCGGAGGCCCTCGCGATGATCGAGGAGGCCGACGCGCGGGAGGGGGTGGCCTCCGGGGCCCTTCGCTACGCGGCGGCCCGACTGTTCGAGGACGGGGTGGGGGACGTCGCGGCCGCCATGGAACATCTGCAGCTGGCGCTCGACCAGCCACCGGAGACCACCTTTCCGCCCGTCCTCCGCGCGCTGCGCCTGCACGCCGTCGAGGCCGCCAGCTACTGGGCGGCCATCGATCTGCTGGACATCGAGGCGAAAGCCGCCGGCGACGTGGCCGCTCGGGCCGACCTGGCCATCGAGAAGGCGTACCTGCTCGAGCATCGCTTGAATGCGCCGGCACGGGCGCGGGTCGTGCTGGAAGAGGCGCTCGCGCTCCGCCCCGGCCATGCGGCGGCGTTGCTGGCGCTGGAAGAGAGCGCGTTGCGGGCCGCGGCGCAGGCGACCGATCCCGCCCATCAGGCCCTCCTGGCGTCGGTGTTACAGCGCCGCCTGGCGGCCGCCCGCGGCAGCGGCGAGCGCGGACGGCTGCTCTGCCGCCTGGCGCTGCACGCGGAGGCCGATCCGGCGCGGGCCGCCGAGGCGCTGGCGCTGTGGTTGCGGGCCCTCGACGAGGACGCCGGGTTGGGCGCGGCGGCGCTGGCGCGCGCGGGGACCGTGCGGGTGGCGGTGGCGCTCGGCAAGGACGCCGAGCTGGCGCGAGCGGTTGCGCTCGAGGCCGACGCAGATCGGAAGAGCGTCGTGTAGGGAAAGAGTGTAGATCTCGGTGG
>OCTA010001819.1_pt1 | contig 19505 bp, 15 predicted proteins | sample 1538991 | NCBI WGS metagenome assembly OCTA01 (sample SAMEA3539302, study PRJEB22396) | soil metagenome | biome: tundra; feature: field; material: soil | place: USA | collected 2010-05 | depth 0.15 m | reverse complement strand
CAGACCTCCGGCGCGATGCGGTGACTTCTCGTCCATCGGGCTGGAGACCCGCATTTGGTCAAATCGGCGCTGCCGCAGGACACCTTATCAACCAAGGTGTGGGAGTCGGCGCAACCTGCTTCGCACGTTATAATGGCGCGCACCGATGACGCTGACCTCTGGCACTAAGCTCGGTCCGTATGAAATCCAGTCTCTGCTGGGCGCAGGCGGTATGGGCGAAGTCTACCGCGCTCGCGACACGCGGCTGGGACGTGATGTGGCTATCAAGGTTCTGCCTGCGCATCTCTCCTCTGATCCCGACCTCAGACAGCGCATGGAGCGCGAGGCGAAGGCGATTTCGTCGCTGAATCACCCGCAGATTTGCACCTTGCACGATGTCGGCTCGCAGGACGGCATCGATTTTCTCGTCATGGAGCACTTGGAAGGCGAAACGCTGGCCGACCGCCTGCATAGGGGAGCGCTTCCGCTTGCGGAGGCACTGAAGATAGGAAGGGAGATCGCCGAGGCACTCGACAAGGCGCACAGGCGTGGCATCGTGCATCGCGATCTTAAGCCGGGGAACATCATGCTCACAAAGAATGGGCCGAAGCTGATGGATTTCGGTTTAGCCAAGCCGTCGCCGGGAGTGAGTTCGGGGTCCTTGGCCAGCCCATTGACGCCGAGCACTCCGACCATGACGGTGGCCGCGCTCACCGCAGCGGCGTCGCCTTTGACGCAGAAAGGCACAGTAGTGGGCACATTTCAGTACATGGCACCGGAAGTTCTGCAAGGCGCGGAAGCGGATGCAATATCCGACATTTTCAGTTTTGGTTGCGTGCTGTACGAAATGGTAACCGGGCGTCGTGCATTCGAGGGAAAGTCACAGTTTAGCGTGCTGGGCGCAATCCTGGACAAAGAGCCAGAGCGCATCTCGACCGTCATTCCCGATTCGCATCCACGATTAGACGAAACCGTATGGCTGTGTCTGGCGAAAAATCCCGACCAGCGCTACGGCTGCATGCACGACGTGCAGATTCAGCTGGAAGCGCTGGCAGAGGGTCCTAAAGTCGCGAGTCTTCAAGCGCCGCCGTTGAAGCCTGCATCGCCCAGTTCGCGCCTGCCATGGCTGATCGCAGGAATCGCGGCGCTGCTGGCAATAAGCGTAGCGATAGCCTACATCTTACAAACGCCGAAGTCCGTGCCGGTCATGCGTTCTTCCATTCTGCCGCCCACAGATACTTCGTTCGTGACCATGCTGCCGGCCTCCGGTCCGCCGGTGCTCTCGCCCGATGGAGCCCTACTGGCGTTCACGGCACGCGACGATAAAAGTAAGGTCTTATTGTATGTACGATCGCTGACCTCCCTGACGGCGCAGCCTTTGCCGGGGACTGACGACGCCATCTATCCCTTCTGGTCGCCGGACGGCAAGCAGATTGCCTTCTTCGCGGCCGGCAAGTTGAAGAAGATGAACGCCGACGGTGGGCCGCCGCAGGACATATGCGACAGCGTCAGCGGACGCGGAGGCACCTGGAGCAAGGATGGCGTGATCGTGTTTACGCCCTCGTCCAACCAGAATTTATTCAGCGTACCAGCCGCGGGCGGAACGCCCGAACCCGCCTCGAAGCTCGATGTGGCCAAAGGCGAGAACAGTCACCGCTGGCCGGGGTTCTTGCCCGATGGCAAACACTTTCTCTATTGGTCGCGAACCTCCCGTCCAGGCGAGTCTCCGGTGCTGTATATCGGCGAGCTCGGATCGTTGAAGGCCAGACTGCTCACCAAAAGCGAGACCATGGCCCAGTACGCCTCCGGCCATCTTCTGTTCCTGCGCGGACAGACCTTGATGGCGCAGCCCTTCAACCTGGGACGGATGGAACTCAGCGGCGAGCCCCAGCCTATTGCCGAGCACATCGCCGTGAATGGAGCGAGCGTCCGGGCGATGTTCTCGGCCTCAGAGACGGGAACGCTGGTGTACCAGTCCGGCGAGGCTTCCACCGGATGGAACCTTGTATGGTGGGGTAGAGAGGGAAAACAAATGGAGGCGATTGCGCAGGCCTCTCGCTACATCGGACCGTCACTGTCGCCCGACGGCGCCCGCTTCGCAGTCACCATCTTCGTTGGAAATCAAGGAATCGCTGACATTTGGGTTTTCGATCTGGCCCGCGCAACCCGCACCCGCCTGACCTTCACCAACGTCACTACCAACGCCAACCAGGGCGGGGCGACCTGGACGCCCGACAGCAAGACCATCTTTTACAGCTCTGTCTCTAAAGGAGTGTTCCAAATCTACGCCAAGGCCGCCGACGGCAGCAGTTCCGAGCGCCTCGTCCTGGAAAGCGCTGATGCTACCGCATACCCGAGGAGCGTTTCACCCGACGGCCACTATCTGGTCTATCAAAGGCGGCTCAACCAGAATGAAACCGGCGATCACATCTGGGCGCTGCCTTTGTCTGGTGATGGGAAGCCGTTTCCCATTGTGCAGGACGCTTTTGACGAGAGGGCGCCAACAGTTTCTCCCGATGGAAAGTGGCTGGCATATCAAAGCAACGAGTCGGGGCGGCCTGAGATCTACATCACCGCCTTTCCCGCTGGCGGTGCAAAGTGGCAGGTCGCGAGCAATGGCGGGACGACGCCGAAATGGCGCCGCGATGGCAAGGAAATGTTCTTTCTCGATCCGCAGGACAGATTAGTTGCGGTCGATGTGAATACGTCCGGCAACGCGGTGAAGCTGGGCGCGCCTCACACTTTGTTTCAGGCGGTTGGAATCCAGCGTGACTTTGGTCCTTACGACGTGACTGCGGATGGGAAGAAGTTTCTCATCAACAGCGGGAATCTGAAGGAAGGCACCGAACCGGTAACGCTGGTGCAGAACTGGCCGGCGGAGTTGAAGAAGTAACCCGCTTCCTTACCTCGACTCGTCGAATTGTCCGATCCCCCGAGGGACGGGCTATAAAAAAGTTGCCGGCGAGATTTCCAGTTTCCATTTAGTCGACAATCCATCCAGAGTGGTCAAACCGGCTCGATGCACTTTCTTCAGACTATAATGGCGCCACACTGAATGACCCTCACCTCTGGTACAAGACTCGGTCCCTACGAAGTCCAGTCTCCGCTCGGCGCGGGCGGTATGGGAGAGGTTTACCGTGCGACGGATACTCGTCTCGATCGCACGGTTGCGATCAAAGTTCTAGCTTCGCACCTCTCATCCTCGCCGGAACTGAAACAGCGCATGGAGCGGGAGGCCCGGACCATTTCCTCGCTGAACCATCCGCACATCTGCCATCTCTATGACATCGGCTCGCAGGATGGCACCGATTACCTGGTGATGGAGTTCCTCGAAGGTGAAACCCTGGCCGAGCGGCTTCGCAAAGGTGCGATGCCACTGAACGAGGTCTTCAAAGTCGGGATTGCCGTGGCAGAAGCGCTAGCGATCGCGCACCGAAGTGGCATTGTCCATCGCGACCTGAAGCCTGGGAACATCATGCTGACGAAGACCGGGGCCAAGCTGATGGACTTTGGGCTGGCCAAACCGCTGGGAGTGCAGACTTCAGCGTCGGCGTCGGCACCCTCGTTCACTGCGGCAGCCACGTTAAGCGGGCCGAGCCCGCTAACCCCACTTACTACAGCGGGCAGCATCATCGGCACCATCCAGTACATGTCGCCGGAACAAATTGAGGGAAAGGAAGCCGACGCCCGCTCCGACATTTTTGCGTTCGGCGCCGTTCTTTACGAGATGGCAACGGGGCAGCGGCCCTTTGAGGGGAAGAGCCAAATCTCGCTGGCGTCCTCCATTTTGGAGAAAGACCCAGAACCGGTCAGCGCCATCAAGCCTTCGACTCCTCCTGCCTTCGAGCATGTTCTGACAACTTGCCTGCAGAAGAACCCAGAGGATCGATTTCAGACCGCGCACGACATCAAGCTGGAACTGCAATGGATTGCCGCAGATCGATCATTGCCCGCTGCGGCTGCCTCGCCGCAAGCGCCTTCAAATACGCGGGAGCGCCTGGGCTGGGCGATTGCGATGGTCGTTGTCATTGCCGTCGCGCTGGCGCTGGTCGCCGGGAGTCTCCTCCACCATTTCCATCCATCGGAAAAGAGTATCCGCGCCGTCATCAATCCTCCCGACAAGACCACTCTCAATCTGACCGGCGATGCTGCCGGACCGCTTGTCTTCTCCCCAGACGGCGCATCGATCGCCTTCGCAGCGACAGGAGAGGACGGCAAGACCGCGCTATGGATTCGCTCCATGAACTCGCTGGACGCGCGTGCGCTTCCAGGCACCGATAGCGCGATCTTTCCCTTCTGGTCGCCTGACAGCCGTTCGCTTGGATTTTTCGCCGACGGCCAGTTAAAGACCATCGATCTCAATGGCGACTCCGTGCAAGCGGTTTGTGCCGTACAGATCGGGCGCGGGGGCGCTTGGGGACCGGACGGAGTGATCATTTTCTCTGCCGGCCCGTCAACTCCCCTTATGCGGGTTAGCGCCGGCGGCGGAACTCCGACTATCCTCACCAAGATCGATCCTGCTCAGCACACCTCGCATCGCTGGCCAGACTTTCTGCCCGATGGCAAGCACTTCCTGTATTTGGCGATTCATCACGATCCCTCCAAGTCAGCGAACAACACGCTCTATTACGCGTCGTTGGATGGCCGCGAAAATCGTCCGCTATTCCATTCTCAATCAAACGCCATTTACGCCAATGGTTATCTTTTGTTCGCGCGTGGCGACCAGTTGATGGCGCAACCGTTCGACCCCACCCACGGAACCTTGAGCGGCGAGCCACAGAGCGTGGCCAAGGGAGTGATGAGCGACGTCACCACCTGGCACCTGGATGCGTCAGCAACAGCCGATGGATTGCTGGCCTTCGGCAGCGGCGGCAGCGGCGACTTGCAACTGATCTGGATGGATCGCAACGGGAAACAGATCGGCACGGTAGCCGAGAAGATCACGAACCTGCAAGTGGCGCGGATCTCCCCACAAGGAGATCGCATCGCTCTGCAGATTGACTCCGGTATGAACGACATCTGGGTGCTCGATTTGGCGCGTGGGGTTCGCACTAGGCTGACGTTTGGCCCCGTCGCGAACGCGTACCCGACCTGGTCGCCCGATGGCAAGTGGATCGCCTACATGTCCAAGCGCGGCGATCAGTTTGGCCTCTATCGCAAGCGCTCCGACGGTAGCGGCGCCGAAGAGGTTCTGCTCAGCGCTGACGCGCAGATCGCGCCCGACAGTTGGTCGAGCGACGGCAAGTCCTTGATCTATACGCAGCGCACCCCGGAAGGCCAGGGGCAGATCTGGGCTTTGCCGCTCGAGGGAGAGCGCAAACCGTCGATGGTGTTGCCGCGCGGTTCCGGTGGACAACTTTCCCCTGACGGCCTTTGGCTGGCCTACCAGTCGAGTGAGTCCGGTGTGAATGAAGTATATGTGGTCGCCTTTGGCGGCGGCCAAGGCAAGTGGCAGGTCTCGGCCAATGGAGGAATGCTTCCGCTATGGGGCAAGGACGGCAGAGAGTTCTACTATTTGGACGGGAATCAAACTCTTCTTGCGGTGCAGGTCAGGGATGCCGGTGGCGCCCTCGAATTCGGCGCCCCTCAGAGCATCGTCAGCCGATGGACCGTTCTGGGAAAACCCTTTTACGACGTCACTCCCGACGGAGGGAAAATCCTGCTGGACCGGGTTTCGCAGCAGGTCAGCCAATCCATCACCGTGGTTACGAACTTTACGGCGGACCTGAAGAAGTAAGCGAACCCGCTCGTTTACCGTGATCGCCTAAGCCTCGCCACCGGATTCTGATCGATTCACGGGCAACTCTTACCTAATGCACTAAGGTAAGGGTTGCCGACCAACCGCCCAGAATCCTAGTAAAGCTGTTCGGGGACTACGGCCAGCACGGGGATGAAAGATACTCCCCACCAAGAATCACGGAGGTTATATCCAAAGTGCGCGACGGACGGCCCGATCCCGCGCATATCAGCACAAGTCACATCGAACGCCAGAACCTAACGATGCGAATGCAGATGCGCCGATTCACGCGGCTCACGAATGCTTTCTCGAAGAAATTGCAGAACCTACAGGCCGCCGTGACGCTCTATTTTGCTTGGTACAACTTCTGCCGGGTTCATCAGACCTTGCGCGTCACTCCTGCCATGGAGGCTGGGATTGCCGATCATGTCTGGACTGTCAGTGAACTGCTCATGTGGGCCGGGAATCCGGTATAAGGGAATTCGTGGAACAGGTTCCCCGGTGCGCGTGTAGAGACATTCTGGGTTTAAGTAGTATCCTTGCTCATCTTTTAGAACTGTCTGAAAATGCACAGGTGACCTCATGGCAACCAACAGAAAATGCTTGAATTGCGGCTCTGGAAATTTGACTGCGAACAAACTCGGCATTCCTCTCAGACCTCAAACGGTCGCAAGACCACAAACTGAGTTCGCGGTCATCGCTTTGGTCTGTGATGAATGCGGCTTTGTGGCTTTGTTTGGGGAAAAACAATTCTCAGCAACACAGAATTAGCCCACTACCCAGAATCGTCGGATCGGCTGTAACGTGCCACGCAGGCTATAATTGCGCCGACCCATGGATCTGACCTCTGGCACAAAGCTCGGGCCGTATGAAATCGTCTCGCCGCTCGGCGCCGGCGGCATGGGGGAAGTGTATCGGGCACGAGACACGAGGCTCGATCGCGAGGTTGCGATCAAAGTCCTTCCCTCTCACTTAAGTGAGAACCCGGAGTTTCGTGCCCGCTTCGAGCGCGAGGCCAAGACCATCTCTGGCCTGCAACATCCCAATATCTGTGTGCTCTATGACGTCGGCCGCCAGGATGACGTCGACTTTCTGGTGATGGAGTACCTCGATGGCGAGACCCTGGCCACGCGCCTGGCACGCAAGCCATTGCCGCCGGGAGAAACTCTGCGCATCGGAATTGAGGTCGCCGACGCGCTCGACAAAGCACACCGCAGCGGCATCGTGCATCGCGACCTGAAGCCTGCTAACGTGATGTTGACCAAAAGCGGGACAACGAAGTTGCTGGACTTCGGACTGGCCAAGCTGCACTCGTTTGCCTCCGGTGCGCAGTCTGCCGCACCCGCGTTCTCCGCAGTGGCCACTGTTGCCAGTATGGCCTCCCCCGTCACCATGGCGGGAACGGTGGTGGGCACAATGCAGTATATGAGCCCGGAACAGATTCAGGGGAAAGAAGCCGATGCGCGCAGCGACATCTTTGCCTTTGGCGCGATGCTGTACGAGATGCTGACTGGTAAGCGGGCCTTCCAAGGCAAGAGCCAGCTCTCGGTGGCGAGTGCAGTGCTGGAGAAGGACCCGGAGCCGATTTCGGCGGTCCAGCCACTCACGCCTCCCGCACTGGAGTACCTGGTGCGGATCTGCCTGGCGAAGGACCCGGACCAGCGTTTTCAGAATGCACACGACCTGAAACTGCAATTGCAGTGGATCACGGTTGGTGGCAGTCAGGTGGGAACCCCGTCCGTGGTGGTCGCGCAGAAAAAGAACCGGCAGAAGATCTTGGCCGCCGCGACGGCACTGGGTTGGCTCTTGGCCGGGGCCGCAGTGGTGATGGCGGCGATCTATGAGAAGAGGCTGACCTCGGCTGAGCAACTGGTGCGAGTACAGGTCGAGCCGCCGGAGGGCTTTGATTTCGACTTGGTGTTGAGCGGAGCGCCGGCCTTATCGCCGGACGACCAACAGATCGCCTTCGTCGCGTTGAAGGATGGGAAGAGCATCATCTTTGTGCAACGGCTCAGTACCGGGAAGGCGGAGCCGCTGGCAGGCACAGAGACAGGTATCTTTCCCTTCTGGTCTCCAGACGGAAGGTACTTGGGATTTTTCTCCAATGGCAAGCTGAGAAAGATCGAGGCCGCTGGAGGACCAGTGCAAGCGCTGTGTGATGCATCCGACGGACGCGGCGGCACCTGGAATGAGCAGGGCACCATCCTCTTCGCGCCCAAAATTAACGGTCCGCTGCAGCGGGTATCCGATGGGGGCGGCGCGCCCGAGGAGGCAACTCCAGGAAATAAAGACGATAGCCAATTTACCAACCGCAACCCGTACTTTCTCCCCGATGGAAAACACTTTCTTTTCATACAGCGGACTGGGAAAGACGCGGCGGGAAGTGTGTATGCCGGATCGTTGGACGGGGGTGAAACCAAACAGATTCTCCCGGTTGGATCGAACGTTGCGTACGGTAACGGCTACCTCTTTTATGTAAAGGACAGCACTTTGATGGGGCAGCGGTTTGACGCGGCCGCGATCCGCTTCCAGGGCAAGCCTATCCCGATCGCGGAATCGATCGACTATTACAACCCGCGCAACCTCGCATACTTTTCCGTATCTCAAAATGTCATGGTGTATCGCAAGGCCGCCGTGGAGAATCGTGAGTTGGTGTGGCTGGATGCGACGGGTAAAGAATTGGAGCATTGGGGCGAGCCGGCTCCTTACGATGGAGGAACATTCACGCCCGCTAGTCGCATGGCCATTCTGTCTCGCGGCAACCTCGATGGGCGGGGGAACAGTCTGTGGCTGGCGGACACCGAGCGCAAAACGATCACGCGGGTCACTCCAGATTCAGACCTGGACCAGAAAGGAGTAGTGTCCGCCGACGGGAAGAGTGTATTGAATACGTCCACCACCGGCTACCACAGCGTTGTAGTGGAGCGTCCCCTCATCTCTTCCGGCAAGGAGGAAAAACTTGCCGAGCTCGGGGATTATGTCTTCGCGGCGAGCGAGTCAAGGGATGGGCGATATGCGTTTTTCTCTATTCAGGATGCCAAGACTAGCTTCGACATTTATTTCATGGATCTGGCGGGCGATCGCAAGCTGGTGCCGGTGCTCAATACTCCCTACGCCGAGCGCGACCCGAAGCTGTCCCCCGACAACAAGTGGCTGGCCTATACCTCTGATGAAAACGGGGCTTTGGAGCTCTACGTAACGCCCTTTCCCGGTGGCGGTTCCAAGTGGCAAGTCTCTAGTGGCGGGGTTGTCAAAACCGACGCCAATGCGAACGCGGAGGACTGGGCGCCCGACGGCAAGAGCTTGTACTATCGCTACGGAGACAAGGTTTACATCGTTGAAGTCCGTACCGATGGGAGCAAGCCGGAGTTCTCGGCGCCTAAAGAATTGATGACTATTCCCCAGGGTATAGATCTTATTTCCATTCTGCCCGACGGAAAGCGTATCCTCGCGATCCGGTCGGTTGGGCAGCGCAGTGCATCCCCGCAGAATCTGGTCCTCAACTGGCAGCACTTGGTGCGGTGAGGGGCCGCTGACTGCGCATCCGCAGAGCGGCAAGATTCAGAGACACTCCGAGCTGCCATGAGAATTCCTAAGTCGTGACCAAGTGTCGAGCTTATGTTGCAAAAGACTTCCCACTTGGCGGTTGGCGCTAGTGCTTTTTCGGAGGCGCGCCCCGTGGTGAGGTGAGTGGAGCAGAACAGAGGATTGGGGCGCGCGTTCGAAAAAGCACTAGCGTCATCCGACCGGAACCGGTGCCGACGACGCCCGCGGTCACCGTAACTCCCAGGTCAGGACTGTCCGATCAGACATTGGGCCCCTGCTGCTTGGGCTTCGGGCCACGCTTACGAGCGCCGATATTGAACTGCTTCATCACGCGACGAATCACCTTCTCGCTGATTCCGAACTCCTCCTCGATTTGGGCGTAGCCCACATCGGGCCGACCGACGAGTACCTCTCTAGCTGGGTATCAAAGCTGAGACGAGCACGGTCGAGCTTGTCTCTCAAATTGATCTGCTCGATCTGCATTTTCGCTCCTCACAAGGGGTGATACCGAACCTAGCTCAGCCTTCTTCGCGATGCAGGAGAACGGCGCCGGGTCGCGGTTCTCCCTATGGGGCTAGCGCTTCGTCGATACCGGAACTGATCGAACAGCGGAAAAAAATGACTGTCATCCATCGCAACAACGCCGCTTCTGCCTACAACCGCAAAAAACAGGACAATCTGGCTCATGGGCCGACGGCGCGGCTCCTGAGCGGATGTGCTGCTCTTTAGCGCCGGTCGGTTGACGCGATCAGCGTCACTTTGTCGTTTTCGCTCTCCGCTGTTTGCGTATGGTCTTTGTGGCCCTGAAGCCGGCAGCCAGCCTGTTTCCCAGGCTCCCAAACCTCAGACAGGAAAGCGCGGCCGTCACTGCGCGTGAACACCAGCCTCGCATTGTTCGGCTCCTCGCTGCCAACCACATCCGTCACCATGGCCCTGTACAGCCGTCCCTCCGTACTCCGCACTACGAGTACGTCGATGGTGGCTTTGCTTGGGACGGAGTTGAGCAAGGATTGGAACTGGTAGGTTCCGGCTGGGAACGTTTGGTTTCCGACTGCAAACTCGAAAGGAACTTTGACGGTGAGCGCAGAGCGGTGTGAAGTTTGCGCGTAGCCGACGCTCGGGTACAGCGACAGGCCAAAGGCAGCGGACAGCAGTACGGCTGAGATCGTGAATTTCCGTTTCATAGATTCTCCTTTTTTCGTCAGTTCTTCTTGAGCGCCACTGCTGAGATCGCGAACCTTAATGTTTTACTTGCCGTCTTCCGTCCCCACGATCCAAACTCGGCCTCTATCTAGTAACGCGAAGAAACCACGGAAAAAGGTCCACATTTCTTTGGTAAGGGCCGGCGGCGGCGCTGGTTTTCGGCACCAGCAAGCTCCAAATGCGCGAAAACAAAGGCGTAAACCTCGTTGGTTTAGCATTCGACTGGGTATATACTTCAGGCCCGTAGAGATCGCGATCTTTGGGGTGAATCGGGAATGCTCGCGAGCTCATATCGGACCCTCCCTCGCTTTCATTGTTTTCTATATTTCCTAACTTCGAGTGATCGCGACTTGCGGGGGTCATCCACGCCACAGTGGTTTCTGTCATCGCGTACAAGACTGTTATGGATGCGCCAAGAGATGTAGCCACCCTCCTCGGTGAACTAGACGTTGGCAATGACCGGGCCGTTGCCGATTTGGTAGTGTTGCTCTACTCGGAACTGCACAGTCTGGCGTCTCGCTACCTGCAACGGGAGCGCCGTGAGCACACCTTACAGACAACCGCCCTGGTGCATGAGGCCTATCTTCGCCTGGCCGATCAAAGAGAAGTTCATTGGAAGAACAGGGAGCAGTTCCTGGGCGTCGCGGCACAACTGATGCGCCGTATCCTGGTTGACTACAGCCGTGGCCATGACGCCAAAAAGCGCGGCAGTGGCTTTGAGAAAGTTTTCTTGGAAGAAGCGGCCGGCGTTTCCAAAGAGAAGGCGGTGGACGTCATTGCTTTGGATGAAGCTCTGACCCGACTGGCCGAATTCGATTCGCAGCAAGCCCAACTTGTGGAGTTGCGTTTTTTCGGTGGTTTAAGCATTGAGGAGTCGGCTGGAGTTATGGGAGTTTCCCGGACGACTCTTAAGCGTAACTGGAACCTGGCAAAGGCGTGGCTTGCGCGTGAGCTACGCAAAGGCGACCAGAAAGATGCCTGAAAAGTGGGACCAAGTGAAGGAGCTGTTCACGTTGGCCCTGGAGCGAGACCCCGAGGAGCGAAGTGGTTTTTTGCGTCAAGCCTGCGCTGGCGACGACTCCCTGCGCACCGAAATAGAATCGCTGCTGTCGAGCTTCGATGGCGCCGCCACCTTTCTTGAGGATTGTCCCGCCGCTGATCTGCTGTCCGCGCAGTCGCGTGCGATGGCGGGAAGAAGGATTGGGGCGTACCGCATCATCCGCGAGATTGGGCAGGGCGGCATGGCGGTGGTGTATTTGTGCGAGCGCGACGACCAGAACTATCGGAAGCAAGTTGCGATAAAAATGGTCAAGCCCGGAATCGACACCGAGCAAGTCCTTCACCGTTTCCGCAATGAGCGACAGACACTTGCGGCGCTGGACCATTCCAACATTGTGAAGCTCCTCGACGGCGGCAGCAGCGAAGATGGTTCCCCGTATCTGGTGATGGAGTATGTGGAAGGCCTGCCCATTGACCAGTATTGCGATCTGAACAAGCTCTCCATCGACGACCGTCTGCGGCTCTTTCGCGAGGTCTGTTCCGCGGTGCAGTACGCGCATGAAAAGTTGGTGATTCATCGCGATCTCAAGCCTGGCAATATCCTGATCGCAAAAGGCGGTGTGCCCAGACTCCTGGACTTTGGCATCGCCAAACTGCTGAATCCCGAGTGCTTCCAAACTGCACTTGTCACTCGAACTAGCTGGCGTCCAATGACTCCGGAATACGCGAGCCCAGAGCAGATTCGCGGGCATGCGATCACGGCCGCAGCCGATGTCTATTCGTTGGGAGTATTGCTGTTTGAATTGCTGACCGGCCATCGGCCGTATCTCTCTGCTGGCCAGTCTCTTTTGGAAATGGAGCGCCTGGTTTGCGAAATCGAACCCGAAAAACCGAGCGCTGCCATCAACAGGAAAGAAGAAAAGGTATCTGGCGATGGCGATGCACGAACTGCAATTACTCCGGAATCGGTGAGCGTCCAGCGCGGCTTGCAGCCGGCTGAACTGCAGCGCCGGTTGCGCGGCGATCTCGACACAATAGTGATGAAGGCCTTGCGCAAGGAGAGCGAACGCCGGTATGGTTCAGTCGAAGCGTTCTCGCGGGACATCGAGCGGGCCCTGACAGGCATGCCTGTCAGGGCCCGCAAATCGACGATCGCCTATCGTAGCGGGAGATTCCTTCACAGGCATAAGGAATCATTGGCTGCGGTTTTGGTGGTTCTTGGCATAGTGGCGGGCATAGCGACCTGGGAAGTGCGCAGGGTCTCACGCCAAAATGCCGCTGTGTCGGAAGCCAGGAACGCTCAGGTTCAAGCGCGGCGTTCCATGGCCATCTTAGGCTTCAAGAATCTCTCCAATCGCCAGGACACAGCGTGGCTGTCAACCGCCTTATCGGAAATATTGACCACCGACCTTGCGGCAGGCGAAGAGCTGCGCATCATACCAAACGAGATCGTTGCGCGCACCAAGATCAACCTCAGTCTTCCCGACGCAGAAAGCATTGCCCCCGAGACCCTGGAAAAGCTCAGCAAGAATTTGGGCAATGATTTCGCCATTCTCGGTTCTTATCTCGACTCAGGCAAGGCGGAGGGCGGGCGGATCCGCCTCGACCTTCGCATCCAGGACGCAGGCAAGGGAAACACCATCGCGACGGTCTCGGAGACGGGCGACGAGGCACAATTAGTGGATCTGGTCTCACGAACTGGCGCACGCTTGCGCGAGCGACTTGGTCTTTCGAAGGTCTCGCCACTCGAATCCCAGGAAATCGAGGCATCGGTCGCCTCCAATCCGGAAGCCATCCGGCTGTATTCCCAAGGACTAGCAAAGCTCCGAACTCTTGATGCGCTGTCCGCCCGAGACCTGCTGACTCGAGCGGTTGCTGCCGACCGCTCCTATCCTCTCACTCACTCGGCCCTAGCCACAGTTTGGCTGACTTTAGGCTATGACTCCCAGGCACAGCAGGAAGCGAAACTCGCGTTGGATGCCTCCGACAAACTGTCACGGGAGGACCACCTGCGAGTGGAAGCCCTTTACTACGAGACCAGCAAGAACTGGCCAAAAGCCATCGAAACATACGCCACTTTATGCAATCTCTTTCCCGATAACTTGGAGTACGGATTGGCACTCGCCCGGACTCAAAGCTCAGGAGGAAAGGGGAAAAACGCCCTAACCACGCTAGCAGCGCTAGCCCGAGTGAGTGCGCATGCGAAAGACGATCCCCGCATCGATTTGGCAATCTCGGAGGCCGCTTCCTCGCTGGAAGACGACACACTGCGCCGGGATTCAGCGGAGCGTGCCGCGGCAAAGGGAGCTCAGCAAGACGCCAAGTTGCTGGTGGCCCGGGCACGGAACTCGGAATGTCGCGCGCTGGCTAATCTTGGCGAGAACGAAAAGGCAAAAGCTGTTTGCGAAGAAGCGAGACGAGTCTTTGCCGAAGCGGGAGATCGTGCGGGAATTGCGCATTCCTTGCATAACATGGCAGAAGTCCCGCTCAATCAAGGCGACTTGGTATCGGCCGAGAAGCTTTACCGTGAAGCTCTTGACATTCTGCGAGAGGTGGGCGACAAAAAGGCGACCGGCAGCGAACTCCTCAATCTTGGCCTGATTTCCGTAAAGCGCGGAGACTTCGCGACTGGCCGCAAGCTGTATGACAAGTCGTTGGAAAGCTATCGAGTAGCAGGTGACAAGACCGGAATCGCGATGGCGACAGGCAATACCGGCATGCTTCTCCGCGCGCAGGGAAGATTACAGGAGGCAATCGCGCATTTTCAAGAGACTCTGAGATTGTCCAACGAGTTGGGAGATAGGAGTTCCGCCGCGCTTGCCTTCCAGGCGATCGGCGAAGTAATGGCAGAGAAGGGAGATCTGGCCGGAGCGCACGAAATGTATCAGCAAGCATTGGCGATCCAGAAGGAGATCGGCGAAAAGAGTTACTACGCATCTACACTCGTTGATGAGGGAAAGGTTCTTAAGGAACAGGCCGAATTGGACAAAGCACGGAACACTTATCAAGAGGCGCTCTCTATTCAGCAGCAATTGGGAGAAAAGAACAGCGCCGCTGAAACTAAGCTGGCACTTGCCGACTTGGACTTTGACTCCGGGCGAGCCAGTGATGCGGAGCAACTCGCTCGGGTGGCTCTGCAGGAATTTGAAGCGCAAAAAGAACCGGACCAAGAGATTTATGCGGAGGGCCTGCTGTCGAGATCGCTCCTTGAACAAGGGGAAATAGGTGAGGCGAATGAAAACATTGCAAAAGCACTGGAGTTATCGAAAAAGAGTCCGGATGTGTTCAGTCGGTTTTCCTTAGCTCTTGATCACGCCTACGTACTGGCAGCTACGAAAAATATCACCGCCGCTGAAAACGCTGCCCGGCAGGCACTCGGTGAGACCGAGAGACTCGGACTCCTCCGATTGCGTCTCGAGGCCTCTCTCGCCTTGGGCGAGGTTCAGATGCAAAGGAAAAACCCTGACATGGGCCGCAAGCGCCTTGAGGAAACGGGAAAAACGGCACGTTCAAAGGGTTTCGAGCTTATCGCACGGAAGGCAAGTGCTGCACGACAAGCAACCAACCCTTAGGGGTTGCCACAAGCGATTCTGGGCAGGTTTTCTAATACCGCTGCCGCAGTGTAGTGGGAACAGTTCTCTGTCGGTCCCGTCGATCATGACGATATCAAGCCGTCGCGACTCGCCATCGGGACGACAGCGGAAGGAGACTGCCAACTCCCGAGTCGTCGGCCAACAGGAAGTAATCCAAGCCGCCAACAGGAAGGCAATCGTCCCAATTGGCGATAAATCGCCTCTCTGACAATGTCGGCGGTGTCAAGCAGTTTTTGAGCACACGACAGCATGCACTCGAAGAAGAGCGCCATTTCGCTCTCGATGAAAAGGCCAATCCAACCAAGGCTCGCTCGCAATCAGTATTCAGGTCTGGAACTCAGTCCGACCCAAGCATCTCTTCGGTCTGCACAGCGATCATGATTACTACTTCGAACTCCTCCATGAAGAGGAGCGGGACGCCCAATCAATTTCTCGGTGTTCTACTGCACACCATGGCGATTTCCGGGCTGTCCCGCGTGCGAACCGAACTTGACCCACTGCTGATAGTCCCATCCCTGGCGCATCATCCAGTACAGACGAACCGCCAGTCGGCGCGCCATCGCGACCTTGGCAATCTTTCGCCCGCGGCGCATCATCAGGTGGAGATACTTGCTGCGCCACTCCGGCAGGCTGCGCACCGTCACTTGCGCCGCTTCCACCAGCAAGAAACGCAATATCGAACGCCCCGGCTTGGTGATATGGCCCAGCCGTCGCCGATTGCCGCTGGAATCTTCCAACGGCACCAGTCCCAGATAGCTCGCGACCTGTTTGCCACACTGAAACCGTTCCGCTCTCCCGATGATCAGCACGAAGGCCAATGCCGTCAGCGGACCCACTCCGGGATGAGTCATCAAAGGCTGGGCCGCAGGACAGTTCTGCACTTCTTGCTCGATCGCCTGACTCAGTTCGGCGATCTTCGGGTTCAGTCGATCCAGCAACTCCAGCAGATCCTCCCGTCGCCGGCTCGCCCACGGAGCTAGCCGGAACGCCTCCAACTGTTTTCGTCCCGCTTCCCGCCACAACTTCTTCTTGCAGCGCAGACCTTCGTTCAGTGCCACCGCTTGCAACTGGTTCATCATCCGCGTGCGCGCCTGCACCATGCGGTGCCGGTGCCACAGCAGTTGCCGCAGATCGCGATTCTCCCAGCTCGGCACCCAAATCTGCGGAAAGTCATCCTTCAGCAGCAAGTGCAGAATGTGTTGCGCATCCTGGCGATCGGTCTTCTGCTTGCGTTCCCGCTTCCTGGCCATCTCGGTGGCGTCCCCGATCCACAACTCGAGGTTCAGTTCCACCAGCAGTCGCTCGAACCAGCGCGCCTGTCCACTGGCTTCCATCCCCACGCGCACTCTTTTTCCTTGGGCCGCCAACTCACGGTAGAACTTCTCCGCTGCCTCAGGGTGCTCCAGTCGCCGCTCTTGCAGTTCCCCGGTTTCGGTATCCACAAAAGCAATTTGTTGAAAGGCCGGGTGGTAATCTGCTCCGATAATGATCATTGTTCCGCTCCTTTCTCCCGGGCCTTTTGGTTGGTTGTACACCACCAAAGTTTACCCGGGCCCAGGAAGCCGACATTGTCATGGAATCAATTACGCTCAAAACCCCCAAGCCAAGGCGAACAGACGGCGCAAACAATGTGTCGAAGCAAGATGGGCTTCTTCACACACAGAGGTTATGGAATATTGAACACCACGTTACTCTTAAGGACGCCACTGGGCGTGGTGACTTCGGCTGTGCCCGTGGTCGCGCCCGCAGGAACTGTCGTCGTGATTTCAGTGCCTGATACTACTTTGAACGCCGCAGCCGTCCCGTTAAACGTGACGCTGGCCATCTGATTGCGACAGTTACCTCTCCCACCCTTATGCCTGATGCAAAAGAAAAGCCGCCCGAGACCGAGCGGCCATTCTGTGTCGTGCTGTTAGTCCAGATGGGAATGTAGTCAGCCCGATTCGCCCTTCTTCTATTCTTGAGGTTCGTATATGGCAGTCCAGGAGATTGTGACGGTTACCTGGTCCTGAGCGTTTGACGGGTTATTGATTATCGTGGAGTACCCTGTAAACGCAACCTGCTTGTTTACACCAGTCAAATTCCCAAACGGAAAATTGAAGTTGAACGACCCCGATTCTCCCGCGACCTGTGGGCCGAAGTACCCGGTAACGTCAACACTACAACTGTCTCCTGCCGCAAGGCCGCACTGCACGACCTGAATAGATAAATTGACGTTGGCATCAAACAAAGCAAACCCATTCTGGCCGCATCCAACGGCTCCCGTTACTCCCTTGCAGGGTACTGAAAGGGTAATACTTTGGCCGGGCTGGAGCACTACTTCTTGGTTCTTAGACTTGATGGCCGTGGAGGCCGCATTTGCTGGATCGACGCCCGCGAGCAAAGATACGACCATGAGTGAAAAAAACGTGCATAACCAAACGCTAGTGCGAACCATAGAACCTCCTTGAAGTTAGTTTGCTAACCATTTCTTTGAACTGAGTTTACGTTGAGATTCGCGAGACAGCCGCAGGCGAGAGAGCGATACTCCCGTGGAGCATCGCATCGGTTCTGCCGTAGTTGGATCCTCCTTTTTGAGAATTTGCGAACGTTGGATGGGCCGCCATCTGCTCCAAACTCGGCCTCTACCTAGTAACGCGAAGAAGTCGCGGAAAAAGGTCCAAATTTTTGGGGAATATTCCGGCTTGCCGCACCCGTGAACCCCAAATGCGGTTATAGCCCTGTCAATCTGCAAATAGTTGCGGTGTGGGCATGCAAGGGCAAGTCACTGAAAGCCGTGGAGTTGGCCGTATATCAGAAGGGTAAGTGGCGAAATATCCCCTTTACGCTCAAAATGCCTCGGTCGGAACTTTGAGCAGGCTTACGCATTCTCGACGGGGACAGGGTAGCCCCGTCCCCGTGAGCACCCACGACGCAGCCTTGCGCCTGGCAATAAGAGCCAGTCTCATCCCCTTCGGGTTTGCGGCGCGAGTTGTGTACCCCCAAGTCAAGTGCTCCAGCAAGACCGAGTACTTGACAAGCATGATTAACGTGGAAGGTAGGAGCCGAACGATGGAGGGGTTGACATGACGCCGAAACAAATCGATCTGGTTCAAATTCGCAAAATGGCCTCAAAGAAGGAAAAGGAAAACTGGAGGTTCCGTCAGTTCCTCAAAGGATCGGAGGGTCTGGATATTGACCGGCGCGTGGCCGCGATTACCGAGCGTGTATGGGCTGGAATTGATTGCACTACCTGCGCCAACTGTTGTCGCGAATTGCAGCCGACGTTCAGCGAGGAAGACATTAGTCGAGTGGCGCGTCGCCTCGGCATGGATCGCCAGCAATTCATCAATACGTATCTGCAAAAGACGCAGAATGGCGAATCAAACCCCTGGGAAACTCGCACAACCCCCTGCCCGTTTTTGAAGGGGAACCTGTGCAGCGTCTACGAAGACCGCCCTGGGGATTGCAGCGATTATCCCCATCTGTACAAGTCGGATTTCATCTCTCGTACTTGGGCAACCATTGAGCGGACGTTCACCTGCCCCATCGTTTACGAGGTTATGGAGGAACTGAAGAAGTCTCTGCGTTCTGAGTGGCAAGCCTATAACCGTCAATAATGGTATGACGGCTTACGTCAGAACGGAATCCAGATCGCTCTACGTGGGCATCCACCCATTGCTAACGGTCGAAAAATCCCCATTACGCTCATCTTCCGACCAGTTTCGAACAGCCCCAGATGTGAGCTGACTCGAAAGAAGTCGAAATTTGAGCGAAATCGCTGGTTACGACAGTTTACTTTCGGTTTGCCCGTCCTCGCCCAGACCGTTACCGGGTATCTCTTCAGAACGCTTCGGACTCGCTCTATGGACACTTCTGGGAATCAGGGGAATGATCGCATTCAATTGAAACGTTCTCATGTGGTCTCGCACTATATGTCAAGGGAAACGGGTTCTATCAACGAAACCAGCAATTCAGCAGGTGCTTCACTTTCGGCGCCTGCAACGAAAGGAATACGCATCATGCACCATGATATCGGCAAACTAGAACAACGGTTACGCAGCGTTGACGAAAGACTGGGGGCACTTGAGATTTATAGCCCATTCGGCCCAATCATTCACAGGCCTGGCTGGACGACAATTGCGGAATACAGCCTGTTCAACCTCGCCGTCCACGCACTCGAACAGCATGTCAACAGCATATACAGCATCCGAGATGGGTTGCTTCTCGCGGCAGAGCAGGTCGATTCCGGCCCCAATAGCATTCCTGTTCCGGTGGGCACGGGACTCGGACCTGGTGGCCGCAATCCCTAGGCAGATTACCCCATCCTTGCGCGTTTTCTCCGCAAGGATGGGATTCCACGGCACCCGTCTCCCTTAGGATCTCCTGGTTGCGCATGATCCACCTGCTGTTGCTAGTGTAGTGCGTCAAGCAGAGTGACGTTTATTCAGGGAGCGTTGGGCGCGCTT
>OCTA010001818.1_pt1 | contig 19511 bp, 13 predicted proteins | sample 1538991 | NCBI WGS metagenome assembly OCTA01 (sample SAMEA3539302, study PRJEB22396) | soil metagenome | biome: tundra; feature: field; material: soil | place: USA | collected 2010-05 | depth 0.15 m | reverse complement strand
GGAACAGCGATTATCACTGCAACCTCAACACAGGACAATACAAAATCAGGCACGGTGTCGGTCGCGGTTGGAAGCGCAACCATAAATAATGAATGGACGTGGATGAGCGGTAGCAGCACCGCTGGTGCGAGAGGTGTCTATGGAAATTTGGGTGTTGCCTCCCCCAGCAATGTTCCTGGAGCGCGAAGCGGTTCGGTCAGTTGGATCGACGGCAGCGGAAATCTGTGGCTCTTCGGAGGCTGGGGCGGCGCAGGTGACCCGGCGGGCGACCTCAACGACCTCTGGGAGTTCAATCCCACAGCAAAGGAATGGATCTGGATTAGTGGGAGCAACACGGGAAATACATACGGCGCTTTCTCCGAGACTGGTGTTTACGGTACGCAGGGTGTCACCTCAGCTAGCAACGTGCCCCCACCGAGAGACAGTGCCGTCAGTTGGACTGATAGTAGCGGGAAACTTTGGCTGTTCGGCGGTGAGGGTTTTACTTCTGGCTCGGCAAACGGAATGTTCAACGACCTTTGGGAGTTCGATCCAACGACTAAGGAATGGACATGGGTCAGTGGCAGCAACACCACGGGGTCAGCGGGAGTCTATGGTACGCAAGGGGTAGCGTCCCCAGCGAATTCTCCAAGTGCGCGTGGAACCATAGGCGGCGGTACCGGCTTAGGGTGGGTAGATAGCAGCGGCAATCTTTGGCTATTCGGTGGCGACAATGGCGATGATATGTGGGAGTTCAGCACTTCAACCAAAGAATGGACTTGGGTCCGAGGGAGCAGCACAGGCGGTATCGCCGTCTATGGGACACAGGGAGTCGCATCACCAACAAATTCCCCCGGATCACGGAACTACTCTGTCGGCTGGACTGATAAAAGCGGAGACCTCTGGCTGTATGGCGGCGTAAGTAGCGGGGCCGCTGATCTGAGCGACCTCTGGGAATTCAGCCCGGCGACTAAAGAGTGGACCTGGGTAAGCGGCAGCGATAGCGCCAGCATAGTCCCGGTCTACGGCAGCGTAGGTGTCGCCGCTGCCAGCAACACTCCGGGAGGCCGGGACAGCGCAGTTAGCTGGATTGACAGTAGCGGAAATCTTTGGCTCTTTGGCGGCTTTGATTATGACGGAGGCGCGACTGGAGCCAACGGGACAAACCAAATTCTCAACGACCTTTGGGAGTTTAACCCCGCAGCAAAGGAATGGACCTGGGTAGGTGGCAGTAATACGGGCGAAGCGAAGGGCATTTACGGCACACTCGGAACCCCAGCCGCAAGCAACTTTCCCGGCGCTAGAGGAAGCCAAGGAATCGCTGTGACTTGGACAGACAGCAGCGGAACTTTCTGGCTCTTTGGGGGAATAGGTTACGACTCCACGGGAACGTGGGGGTCTCTCAACGACCTCTGGCGTTACCAACCCTAGCCGATGCGGCGCTCCCGCACAGCAAGGAAAGGAAACTCACATGAATCGCATACTTGCCCTTGTCTTGCTCACGTATTCGGTCATTGCTGTCGCTCAAACTCCACAACTCAAAAGCGGTTCCGCAGTCTACATCGAACCAATGGGCGGATACGAAACCTATCTGGCCGCCGCTATCGTTAAGATGCATGTTCCGCTGGTCGTTGTCATGGACAAGGACAAGGCAGACTACATCATCACCAGCAACGTCAGCCATCAGACTCCGAACCAACCAGAGGTTGTAGTCAACGACTCCAGCGTGAATAAGAATGCGGTGAACAGCACGAATGTCAACAACGGCAACAACGGTGCATTTGAGTCGGGTTGGGCGCAGGGAGAAGAAATAGCGAGAGAACGCCGCGCTCGCAAGGAGGCCCTCGGATCAACCAGTGTGAGCATTTCCATTGTCGATCCGCGATCTTCGCAGATTATTTTCGCCTACTCAGCAGGCAAGGCAGGGTCCAACCAGTTCCAGAAAACGGCGGAGGCTTGTGCAAAGAGCCTGAAAGAGTTCATTGAAAAGTCCGAGAAGCTAAAGAAATGAGGCATATCAAAAGAAATCATGAGACGCTTCATCTTGCCGTTGACGCTCGCTGGATTGATGCTGACAGTTGGCTGCCGGTCCTCTGCGCCCTCCAATTCGTCCGACAGTAGCGGGGACGCTGTTAATTGCACCGAACCAGAGAACCCGTATGACGAAGGCTCAGGGCACTACGCTGGATATGAATGGGCGCAGAGCAGCGGCTCAGGGACTTGCGGCGGTAACTCACAGTCATTTATCGAAGGCTGTGAGGAGTATGAGAGCCAGGAAGCTAAGTACCAAGAGTGCGAAGCCAAAAAGCATAACTAGCCGATATGTCTTTCTTCAAATGGCGTTGTCCACGGAACGGGGATTACTTTCAACCCACATTTCCATTTTGAGCCTTAATTATGAAACCTTGGATCGTCGCCATCGTCAATATTCATAGGGGTGTGAATGCGATGAAGACGCTCCGGAGGTCAATACCCAATGGGTGAGATACAAAATCGGCCCTTTCAGCTCTCCTTCAACGCCTCTCTCAAGGTCGAGTTCCAAGGCTCCCGCGTCACTTCGGACGGTGGCCTGATCCTGGTGCGCGAACTCGACGAGCGGCTCGGATTCGGCGAATTGATCGCGCAGCATCTGACCGACTGCCGTGGGAAGAACGCGCAGTTTTGCTTCGCCGACCTGCTGCGGCAATCAGTCTATAGTCGCTTGGCTGGCTACGAAGACCTCAACGACGCCGAGAGGCTTTCCCAGGACCCGACGTTCCGGCTCATCAGTTCGGAAAAGATCTGGGATCGAGGCGTCGCTCTCACCTCGCGGTTGCAGAGTTTTGAGACCGAGATACTGGCCGAGGACGCGAACTTCGCCGGCCTTGCGAACCTCAGCCGGGCATTGATCGCGAAAGCGGAGGCGCTGGATTCAGGGTACCGCACGGTCCTGGACATGGATTCGACGGAGATTCCGGTGTACGGTGCGCAAGAACAGAGCGCCTACAACGGGCATTTCGAATCGACCTGCTTTCACCCGCTGCTTTTATTCAACCGAGACGGCGATTGTCTGGCGGCAAAGCTGCGTCCCGGCAACGTGCACAGCGCCGAGGGCTGGGAAGAACTCCTGCTGCCGGAGATCGAGCGGCAACAGAAGCTGAGCAAGGAAGTGGCGTTTCGAGCCGACGCCGCCTTCGCCAAGCCAGAGATTTACGAGGCGCTGGAAAGCCGGGGCGTGAAGTACGCCATCCGTATTCCGGCCAACGAGAACCTGGAGCGGGATGTGGTTGAACTGCTGCTGCGCCCGGTGGGGCGTCCCAGTCACAAACCGATCGTGTGGTACAAGAGCTTTCTCTACAAGGCCGCCAGTTGGACGGCGGCGCGGCGAGTGGTGGCGAAGGTCGAACATCATGCCGGAGAGTTGTTCCCGCGCATCGGGTTCGTTGTGACGAACCTGACCCTGCCGAGCCGAGCGGTGGTGCGGTTCTACAACAAGCGGGGCACGGCCGAGCAGTGGATCAAGGAGGGCAAGCAGGCGGTAAAGATGACGCGGCTGAGTTGCCACCGGTTCCGGTCGAACGAGGTGCGGCTGTGGCTGAGCGTGATCGCATACAACTTGGGCAACCTGTGGCGGCGGCTGGTGCTGCCGAAGGGAATCGAAACGTGGTCGTTGACCAGCTTGCAGCAGCGGCTGGTGAAGACCGGCGGCCGGTTGGTAAAGCATGCCCGCTACTACTGGCTGTTGTTGGCAGAGAGCCATCTGACGCGGCGCCTGTTCGCAAGCATGCTGCGGCGGATTCTGGCTTTGCCGCTGCCGGCCGGATAGGCGCGGCAGCCAGGCGAAACCAATCTGGACGACGGAGGGGAGTTGAGGGAGGGGTGTCTGAGAAATCGCTTCGAAATCAGGCAAATCACGGCTTTTTGGCCTGGGCAGAGGACCTGCGGGGCAGGAAGGGGGCTTTGCCGTTGGAACGAATGCGAAAAAGGTGGCGAGCCGGGCACTCAGGGTATTCTTTCGTCGCCGGACAAGCAAAATGGAAATCCCGGGTTATACCGTCTGCAATGGTGACGGTAGTAGCTGCATTACGAACTGTACTGGAGGCACGTATTGTTATAATACGTGCGTTAACTTCGAATAGAGGCATCAGGAAATCATGCTCTTGTTTCGCGCATGATTTCTGATTGAGGAAGATCGGCGGCCTGAATCCGCCGGTTTTCGTGCAGATGGCTTCGGCCCCTTAGCTAATCCGAATGCGGGGATAGCTAAGGGACTGAGCCTCTTGCCATAATTTTTCGCACTGGGCCGCGTCTGCCCACCTAACCAGGAGATTCTAGTGAAATTCATTCGTGGCTTCATTCCGTACATCTGCTGTGGCGCATACATTTTTCCCATCATGCTCATTGGCACCGTGAACTCTGCGAGAGCGCAAAGTGCATCCACGCCCCTGGCTTTTGAGGTTGCAACGATCAAGCCAGTCATCATTGATGCTTCCCATGCTTCCAATGCAGCACATTCCGGGGTTCACGTTTACAGCGCACGTGCTTACTACCGGGCCATGACACTGAAGTCCCTTGTCAGATACGCCTACAGTGTCAAGCCGTTCCAGGTGTCAGGCCCGGCATCGATAGACACGCAACACTACGACATCGAGGCAAGATTCCCCAAGGGCGCCACCGAGAAGGACGAGCGGAAGATGCTGCAGGCTCTCCTTGAAGAGCGCTTCAAACTCAAGTTCCATATTGATAAGAAGGCATTGGAAAGCTATGTGCTGGTTGTTGGCAAACAAGGAGCAAAGCTGAAGGCGTCCCTTCCTGATCTGCCGAAGTCTGATCAGGACGCGCCTTTGAAGCCCGGAGAAAGCAATCTGGAAAAGGGCGACGAACACGAGGCTAAGATGGTCACGAACAAGGACGGAACCATCACGGTTGATATGGGGAAAAGAGGAACGCAGTCGAGTAAGTTCGATTCGGAAAATTTGTCCTGGCATTATGAACGCAGCAAGATGAGTATGACAGAACTGGCGTGGCAACTGGAGGGCTGTCTGGGGAATGTGTCTGGGAACAATGTGGAGAATCAGACCGGGTTGAAAGGGGATTTCCAGGTCGCATTCGACTGCCCGATGGCTGGCATCCGGCCCTCGATACATAAAGATGCCTCCGATGCGACAGCCTCCGATCCGCAGGGTGGCAGATCGCTGAAAAGTTCTCTTGACGCGCTTGGGTTGAAGCTGGAAAAGCGTAAGGTGCCGCTCGATGTCTATGTTGTTGATCATATAGAGAAGCCTTCGGAGAACTAACACCACATAACCTTGTGTGAAAGGTAGATTCGATGACGGCGGAGACTCCGCGAAGGAATGTGCAGACACGACGGCTCTGGATGTGCCGTTATGTCCTGATGATCGCAGCCAATCTGTTGCTGTGCGTTGCCGCGAAGGCTGGCGTGTTGCGCGGCAAGGTGGTGTATGCCGGACACGTATTGCCCGGTGTGCAGATTACGGCGCATAGCGAGGATAAGACGGAAAGCATCATCTCCAATAGCGCTGGCGAGTTTCAATTTGCCGTTCTTGCCGATGGGAGCTGGCAGATTGAAGTTACCATGCAGTGCTTTGAGAAGCTGCATATCGAGGTAACTGTTGCCCCGGACACAAAGCCGCTTCAGTTGGAGATGAAGCTATTGCCCGCGGAGAAACTTGCCGAACTTGCCCATACTTCAACGCCTGTCGCGAGCAACACGCCGGAGCGGCCTGCAACAGCAGAGAATGTTGGCATCAATGCAACGCAAGCAGCAGGCGCGCGAGGCAAGGCCTCAGCCCTCAATAGCAACGAGGACAAAGGTACCTATCAAGAGCCACCCGGTCCACCTGCTCAGCCTCAGGAAGAGAACGAACAGGGCGCAGATGGTTTTCTGGTACAGGGGAGCGTGAACAACGCGGGGACCTCAGCGTTCTCGACGGACTCGGCCTTTGGCAATATGCGCGTCGGGAAGCATGACCTTTATACCGGCAACCTGCAGATCACATATGGCAATTCGGCGCTCAATGCGCAGCCCTATTCGCTGAGTGGAGTGAGCGAGCCGCGGCCGGAGATGAACAACGTCGCGGGTTCTGTTGGGGGGCAGGGTCCGTTGCGTCTTCCACGCCTGATGCCGCACGGACCTAACGTCAGTCTTAGCTATAATTGGTCGCGCACTGACAATGCGCTGACCGTGAATGGAATCGTGCCAACTGCCGAAGAGCGCGCGGGGAACCTCGCCGGACTCACGAATGCATTGGGACAACCGGTAACTGTTTACGATCCGTTGACCGGCAGCGCCTATGTAGGCAACCAGGTTCCGATAAGCTCCGAGGCTGTCGCGCTGCTCAAACTCATACCACTGCCAAATCTTGCGAGCGCCGCAAAGTACAACTATCAGACACAAGTGCTCGATCCATCGCGCGGGGACGGCGTGTTCCTTTCATTAGACCAGCGGACCAAACACGCCGGTAGCTTCTATGGATCCTTCGGACTCGATAGTTCCAGATCCGAGAACACGAATATCTTCGGCTTTCTTGACCAAACCAACACAATGAGCACGCAGGCGGGAATTGGCTGGGGTAACTGGTTTCAGCATCTCGCTATGTATGCCCATGCTACCTATAATTTCAGCCGCAATCGCAACACACAGACCCCGTATTTTGCCAATCGCACAAATATATCCGGCGATGCCAACATCGGCGGCAACGATCAGACTCCGGCCAACTGGGGGCCGCCCGCACTGAATTTTACGAGTGGCTTAAGCGGCCTGAGTGATGCCGTCAGCGCGAATAATCGGACGCGAACCGACGACGTATCAGCTGAAGTAGGCAAGTTGGGAAGAATTCACAACGTCAAGCTCGGCGGCGACTTCAGGAAGCTTGAGTTCAACGACAATGGGCAGCAGAATCCGCGCGGCGCTTTCACGTTCGACGGTGCTGCAAGCGGCTCGGACCTTGCCGACTTTCTGCTCGGTGTGCCGGATACAAGCAGCATCGCCTACGGCAATGCCGACAAGTATCTGCGGCAAACGGAGTATGGCGCGTACTTTGTCGATGATTGGCGCTTGCTGCCGAACCTGTCCATCAACATCGGCCTGCGCTGGGAGTATAGTGCGCCGATCACGGAGTTGTTTGGGCGGCTTGTGAACCTGGACGTGGCCAGCGGATTCAGCGCGGTGGTGCCGGTTGTAGGCAACAATCCGATAGGTTCACTGACGGGTATGCATTATCCAGCAGCCTTAATCAACGCAGACCGCAGCATGATTGAGCCGCGTATTGGACTTAGTTGGCGGTCCTTCCAGGCATCGTCGCTCATTCTTCGAGCCGGTTACGGCAAATATGCCAATACATCGGTGTACACAAATATCGTGCAGCAGATGACGCAACAGGCACCGCTCTCAACGAGCCTGAGCGTGCAAAACAGCTCATCCTGCCCACTGACGCTAGCGGATGGCTTTGTCGCCTGCGCTGCAACAACAAACGACACATTCGGCATAGATCCGAACTTTCGCGTGGGTTACGCGCAGATATGGAAGTTGCAAATACAGCATGATCTTCCGCTCGCACTGCAGATCTCGGCAACATATCTTGGCACCAAAGGCACGCACGGTGCTCAGGAGATACTGCCCAACAGCTATCCGCTCGGCGCAGACAATGCATGTCCGAATTGCCCTGTCGGCTTTGTTTACGAAAGCTCGGACGGTAACTCGATTCGTCATGCGGGCGAAGTGATTCTTCGCCGCAGAATGCACAGCGGATTTGGCGCAACGGCTGATTACACCTTTGCCAAATCGATCGACGACGATACGTATCTCGGTGGACAGGGGCAATCCACAAGCGCAACCACGATTGCACAGAACTGGCGAGAGCCGCGTGCCGAGCGGTCACTCTCAGCCTTCGATCAAAGACATCTGCTCAAGCTGCAGACGCAATACACAAGCGGCATGGGTTTGGGTGGCGGCACGCTGCTCGACGGTTGGCGCGGCCGTGCGCTGAAGGAGTGGACCGTACTGTTCACGCTCAACGCCGGCAGCGGATTGCCGGAGACGCCCATCTTTTCCGAAGCAGTTCCAGGCACGGGTTTTACCGGCATTCTGCGACCGGGCCTGACCGGTGCGCCCATTTACACGCACAACGCACCCGCGCGACTGAACGTCGCGGCCTACACGACTCCAATCACAGGGCAGTGGGGCAACGCCGGGCGCTATTCGATCAACGGCCCTGGCCAGTTCAGCTTTGATAGCTCTGTTGCACGCACCTTTCGCATCTACAAGCACACATCACTCGACATGAAGGCTGTATCCACCAATCTACTCAACAAGGTCACTTACACAAGCTGGAACAATTACATCGACAACGCGCAATTTGGCATTCCTGCAGCTGCCAACAATATGCGTAGCGTGCAAATCCAGATGATTCTGAGGTTCGAGAAATGAAGCGTTCGCAAGCGTTCATGGCACTTGCGCTTGCATGTGCCGAAGTGACTGCCGCACAGCAGACCGGCCAGAACAAGGATGCTGCCGATACCGATGGTTTCGCGATTTCGGTGCAGTCAAACCTTGTTGTGGAAGCGGTGACGGTCAAAGACAAGCAGGGCCACTTCATCTTCGGACTCACCGCGAAAGATTTCATCTTGTCTGAAGACGACAAGCCACAGACAATTCGTCATTGCGAATATCAGAACCTTGCAGAGGAATCCAAGCCCCTTGCTCCGCTTACGGAAGCAGAGAATACATCCACCATCTACAAGAAGCTGATTCGCACGCAGATTGCGCCTGAGCCTGAGAACAAAGCGCGCTACAAAGACCATCGCCTGCTTACGCTTTACTTTGATATGTCTTCGCTAGGCGACTTTGAGAAAATTCGCGCCACCGAAGCAGCCCTCAAATTCGTGCGGACGCAACTGACTTCGGTGGACATGGTTGCGATTATGCGCTTCGACGGCAGCTCGGTAGATATCCTGCAAGACTTCACCGCCGACCGCAATCGCCTGCTCAGCATTCTGCAGACGCTAATCGTGGGTGAAAACAGCAAGTTTGCAGAGGAGAACAGTTCGAGTGATACAGGTGCGGACGCGGCCTTTGGGCAAAACGATGCCGAGTTCAACATGTTCAATACGGATCGTCAGCTTGCGGCGCTGCAGACTGCGGTGCAGATGCTTGGTCATTTGAACGAGAAGAAAACACTGATCTACTTTGCTTCAGGACTCGCCTTGAACGGCATCGACAATCAGGCGCAGATGCATGCCACAACCGATGCGGCCATCCGTGCCGGCGTTGTTCTCTGGGCGATCGATGCGCGCGGACTGGTTGCCTCTGCGCCCATCGGCGATGCCTCGCAGGCTTCCAGTGGCGGGCAGTCCATGTACACCGGCGAAGCATCGGCCAACTTCGATCAGGGCTTCTCGCACTCGCAGGAATCTCTCTATACGCTCGCAACAGATACCGGTGGCAAAGCCTTCCTCGACAACAACGATCTTGCGCGCGGCATCGTGCAAGCCCAGCAGTCCATCTCCGATTACTACATAATCAGCTACTACACTACCAACACCGATCTCAACGGCAAGTTCCGCCGCATTCGCATTGAGCTTGCCAATAGACAGGATGCGAAGCTTGACTATCGCAATGGATACTTCGCGGGTAAGGAATTTAAGAAGTTCAACGATGTTGATCGCGAGCGTCAACTGGAAGAGGCGCTCATGCTGGAAGACCCTATCACCGAGTTGACCATCGCCATGGAGATCGACTACTTCCAACTGAATCGCGCCGAGTACTTCACACCGATTGTCGTCAAGATTCCCGGCCGTGAACTGGCGTTGGCCAAGCGCAAGGGTGCCAACTACACGCACATCGATTTCATCGGTGAGATCAAGGACCTTGCTGGCGGTGAAACCGTCACCAATATGCGCGACAGTGTTAACATCAAACTAAGCGACGCAACCGCCGCGGAGCTTGTGCATCGACCTATTGAATACGATACAGGCTACACGCTTCTGCCCGGCGACTATAGCATCAAGTTCCTCGCGCGCGATGACGAGACCGGGCGCATCGGAACCTTTCAGACGAACTTCACGATTCCGAATCTTGCCAAGGTCAAGGATCGCGTTCCCATTAGCGCGGTAGTGCTCTCAAGCCAGCGCGTGGATTTGAAGGACGCCCTCTATGACGCGGAGAAGACCAAGACCCGCGCCAAAGATGAGGCATTTGACCCGCTCGTACAGGATGGCAAGAAGCTCATCCCCAGCGTCACGCGTGTTTTTACCACCGGGCACAAGATCACTGTATTTTTCCTGGCCTACAAGGAAAAGAACAAGGAAGAAGAGAGTGCCGCTGCAACAACTTCAAAGGCTGCAACCACAAATATAGCGTCACCCACGCCTCTCTACGCCTTCGCCACGCTCTATCAGAATGGCAAGAGCGTGTACGAGTGCCAACCCAAAGCGATTACGCAGCCTGCAGACAACAGTTTCAGCAAACTGCCCTTCAGTTTTGAAATCGATCACGACAAATTACCGCGTGGCCGCTACGAGTTGCAGATTACAGTGCTCGATCCCGCAAAACAACAATCAAGCACCTGGCGCACGCAGGTGATGCTGGCCGAGTAGATATGCTGCCAGCGATGGCTGTAATTCCAAAATTGCAACCACCGAATCGGTAGTACCTCGTGTATCTGAAAGCGAAAAGGAACACCAGATGCAAGTACTGAACACGATGCTGAATTGGATAACAACGCTTTCCGAATCATATGTCGGGATCGGTATTGGTTTGTTGGTCCTGATTGGAGTTATAGCGGGGCTGCGACTTAAGGGAGTCAAGAACAGAACTTTCCGCGCCAATACAGGGGATTTTGCAGCGACCGTCTACGTCTGTATCCAAGTCGCCAGTTATGCCATCAGCAGAGCGCGTCCAAACACTGTCCATTACCTTGGGCCGTATGCGATAGCGCTGTGTCTTTATTTCGCAACGCGACTGCTTTCTCGATGGCCGGTTGCAACAGCGAAACTGTATTGCCGGGTCTTGGTAGGATTCGGACTGTTACTGATTGTTGCCATTCTCCCTCTTCAAATCGAAAGCATACAAGCTGCAACCAAGTCGTTTTCGCCCTCCGCATTATCCAGCATTCGCGCCGCATTGCCTCTCGCTGAGATGTCCACCAAGAACGACATCATAGCTGTTCTGCTTTCCATCCTGTCATTCGCCCTCGCGGGGGCTGCCGCAAGGCGCAGGCAGAACAGATATTTCTGGATTGTGAGCACGGTTGTTGCATCTTGCCTTTCCGCGATCCTAGCCCTCAGTTTTAGCAGGTCGGGCTATTTCGCGCTGGGACTGCTGCTCCTATCATTTGTAATACTGACAGTACGCAGCAAGGCGATGTCCGCAGTGAGGATATCTGTTGTGCTTGCATGTATTTGCCTGGTTTCCAGCTCCGCGGTAATATGCTTGAATGCTGAAAACGCAGTTATTGCAATGGTTCGCGGCGAAGATGCGATTTCCCAGAAACGCAGTACAGATGGAAGGCTAGCTATTTGGCGGGAGTCAGCGTCAGAAGTTATAAGGCACCCGCTCTTTGGGAATGGAGGCGGTACGGATGGGATCTTGGCACTCAAACGACTTGCTCGTTCAGATATTCCTTTTGCCGCACGCAGTTATAATGGCCCGCTAGAGATTCTCACGATCAGCGGAGTAGGAGGGCTTGCGTCCTACGGAGTCTTTCTCTTCTACCCGTTGTGGATCACTGGCCGAGCATCTCGGCAAAGACATATCCTATGGCTTTTTCCGGCGCTTTTAGCTTCAGGGCTTCTCGCGCTTATGGCGCACGACCTAACCTATGCATCGATGGTTACTCACGGACTCACCATTATTATCGTGTGGGTTGCTGTAGCGTTGTTGCAGAATGTTAATTCACTTACCGAGATGACTAGTACGCGCTCGCGACTGCGGATTTTGAACAGCCATCTAGCATACCTTGCAATCGGCGTATCCTGTGTTACCTTTGGTCTTTCGCTGCGCTTGGCACGAGCTGAGAAACATTACATTACGGGTTCAGCCGCGCTCATGGCGGGAGATAACTTCAAAGCACGAGCGGAATTCGAGCGAGCAATACAGATGGAACCCAGACAGCCAATATTCTACGCTGCGGACGGATTGGTGGCGGTAGAGGAGGCTTTGGGAACATCGTTAGCTCCCAATCTATGGCGCAATCTGCCTGCGTCAACAAAAGAGCAAGTGAAGTTTCTTGCAATTGCGGAGAGTGACTATAAGAAGTCGATTTCCCTTGCCGAAGATGACGGATCGTTCTGGTCCGATCTTGCATGGGTTGAGACATTTCGGGGCGAAAATGACCTGGCGGAAAAGTCTTTTGATCATGCAATTCAAGCAGATCCGAATGATGTAATGAGTCGGATTGGCGAGGGATTGCTCTATGAAAGAAGAACATCGGAGGCCGATGCAATTGAGCAGTATGCGTACGCCATCGCTGTGTCGCCTCGCATTCTTGATTCGCAGTTTTTCGTGGATTTGCGCACACGGCGCCCTGATATGGCAAAGAAGATCGTAGATCGCTCGTATGATCTGCTCAAAACCTTTCCCGCCTCCCCTATTCACCTCGCCGCAACGGCCAAACTACATATGTTTCTGGGGGCAGAGGGGGTTGCGCACAGTGAATACGTGGAGGCTTTGAGCCTGCTGCCGAATCTACCTTATACATGGGCAAACCTCGGTATGCTGGACCTCCAACGCGGAAATAGGAGCTTAGCGCATTCGGAGTTTGAACGTGCATTATTTTTGGACAGAACGAACCGACTCGCTACGAATATGCTTGCCTCAATTGACCGCGAGGATGGCAATCCTGACAGTGCGCGACGTTTGTATACGAGAACTCTTTTACTCCCGGAGAGTTCAGTACATGCCCAACGGTCGTGGCGACTGTATCACGTACTAGCTCTGGTTCCCGATGATTTAGTGCCTCCGGGATTGCTCTCGTATCTTTCGCCCGAGATTAGACCGCTAGAGATTTGCGATGAATCTTGGCTGGAGAGTCTTCGTCAGAATGGATTTGAAACACCGGATGTGAGAAGGAGAATATCGACTCAAGAAAAGTTCTGCAGTGCTAACGGAAATACATCCGTGCAGAGTCCTTAAGAGTATTATGCATAGAAACGGTGAAGTACATTCAGCAGCGACCTGACAGTTTTTTCTGAACATACGGAAATTGAGCAGTCACCTGTAACCTGAAAGTCGAGGAATCCTCAGCATAATCTGTGAGCAGTTTCCAGTTCCGGCAGTCTTTCAAATGCATTAACAAGGTGACAGAAGTACACTGTAGTCAGTTGACTATGACAGATAAGAGGAGCCGTGCTAAATAACAGAACCTTTAGTACAATCGTTATCGGCCAGACAGTCTTATTGCTTATCGTTGGCGCGTTGTCTGCGTGTAGGCAGAACGATCCTGGCATACTCTTTCACGCGGCCCCATCCTATCGTCCTTCAATCCTGCAAGAGTTCAGAACGCAGTATCCCGAGCCAATTAGCATCTCACCCAACGGAAAGAGAATTCTTCTGCGTACTTTGAATTCCGACGGCAACCCCTTTGGTCTTGAGGTGATTGAGTTGGTGTCGCATCAACGCGTCGCCGAGATCTCTTTTGCTGATGATCCGATGAGAGCCTGTTGGAGACCGGATAGCACATCCATATCGTTCTTCATGCAGACCAGGCAAAAGAATGGGCGCGCCCTTCATCTATGGTGGCTTCCTACTGGCCGCGATGAAATCATTGAAACACCTCTAGCCAAGACCGAGCCAAATATGAAGTGGTCTCCTGACTCGCGGTACTTTGCTTATGTCGAGGGTGGAGTTGGATTGGTGATTGTCGATGCACAAAATCCCCATCCTTTGGTGCATATCGAAAAGGGTGTTGACTATATCTTTGAATGGCTCGATGACTCTCAAAGGATTGCGTATGTCCCTCATGAACAACCAAACGTCATTCGGACTGTAGATATCAAAGGAAAGGTCGTGCAGAATCTCCATCTGCCCGACGATAACCAACTTCTTGATCTTGTCTATTCTGGAGTGCACAAAGAATTCGTTGTCATCACACGCAATCCAGAGAGCCCTTTCATGGTTGAAAAAGTCCGGTCGAAACCTTTTGCGATTCAGTTGATCTATCGTTCTGACGATGAGCTTGACTATCCGCATTTAGCGACCAGTGGAGAATTCTGTACCGTAGAGATTGTGAAGAATGAAGCCCGTAGGATCACGCTTCTGAATCTGAAAGGACATCGTGCTTCAGAGATAATCGTTCCAAGCGGAGGCGACAATCAGGTAGAAATTGTTGATCCAGATTCACGATCCCTAGTCTTTACGCACCGCAGTTCTTCCCCGCCGGTTATTTACAGGTACGACTTCGCCTCGATGAAGTTGGCGGAGCTATATTCAAGATCATTCCAGCCAAGTATTCCCGCCGAGGAATACTGGATTCCTTCATCCGATGGAGTGAAAGTTCCGCTGTACGTGTGGAGAGGGGCACGCACCGAAGCTGGACCATCGGCGCTTATTCGATTGCATGCCTTTAATGTAAAGGAGACGCCGACCTGGCAAAATGAGATTCAGATCATGGCAACGCACGGGGTAACGTATATAGCCTGTAATTATCGAGGCTCTCTTGGTTTCGGAATTGACTATGAAAAGAAGGCAACACCCCAAAATCAAATCGAGGATGTTCTCGCCACAATTGAATATGTTCACAACGAGCTTGGAATACCATACAAGCGCATTGTTCTCTTTGGATACAGCGCCGGAGCCGATCTAGCCTTAAGAACAGCAGTTGAACGGTCGCCACAACCTGGCCTTCTGGCTTTAGTGGGAGCGCATGATACGAGTGTTTCTTCTGGTGTCATGAATCGACAACACCATCCGCATATACTAATCTTCCATGGAACATATGAAGATGTTACATTGGACAGTATGAAAGTCGTCGCGCAAGATCTAGCGACAATGAGCCAAACCAACCGCGATGTTGAGTTATATGAGCTGAAGGATAACCATGATTTCAACTATCCGGAGTCACGCGCTGAGATTTACAGCACCATTCTGAACGTGGTGAATCAGTGAAGATGCATTTGGTGTTTTGACCCTTTTGGTTTTCGAGCGAGTATAACTCGTCGTAGTCGTAGTCGGGGCTGTGGAGATGTGGGAAGCGTTCTTTGCTTTCCACATCTCCATAGCCCTGTGATGCCGCGAATTCCCGTTCAAAGGAGATGCCGATGAAAACCACATCCGCCCTTTTCTTCCTGCTCGTTTGTATTTTTGCTGCTGTGGGTCACGCTCAGGACAAAGACAAGCGAATGATGACTGATGCTGATTACAAGACGTTCCTGACTCAAGTTGAAGCCGCGCTTCCCAAATGGGAGACGGCGCTCAAGAATATCGAGCCTGAGAGAGTCCGGCGAACGTCATTCGCAACGGGCAAGTCGCTAATCGACATTGGCCAAATCCGCGCAACCATCGCCGAACAAGGAGTGAAACGCACTTTGTCTGGGGAGTTAACTCTCTTAGGTTCCATGCAGAGCCTTGATGAGATGGGGAAAGTGATAGGGTGGGAGCAGACAATGAACGGAACTCCTACCAGCCTTGAGAAATTCGACCCGGAGTCGAGCGCACTTATCGCTCACATCAGGGACGATGTAAGAGCGAGAATCGCGCTGCTTGACAAAAGCACTAAATTGCCCGTGGGTGCGCAACCAACGGGGTCATTGTACGGCGCAATTCGAGAAGAACGGCTCAAGAGAATTGAAGACAAAGATTACCCCATTCCCGTCGATAACGATTACAGAGGAGTCGATGGCGTTTGGGTGCCAGAATCCAACGACCCGGCGAAAGCCCTAGTCTTCCCCGAGCAAGTAAAGATCACCTGCACACGTTCTGAGAAGACTTGCCGAGAGTTGAAAGTCACCTTGGGCGCACTCGGGGGAATGGTATCAATCATTGACATTGATGAGATTGATTGGCCAATTACCTCATGGGACGCGCACGGTTTGCTTGCCTCTTACGGACCAGACGTTTCTGCTACTGCGGCATCGGACAGGTGCCATAGCCACGTATTGACAATGGCATTTGGCTCAGGAGCAGTATCTACATCAGATATTCCAACTCATGAGAAGGGATGTGAGGAGTTCTTTGCAACAGACTCATACCGATTGGCAAGAGGAACCTACTATGTCGATACGACGCCAGGAAACGATATGGACAAGGCCAACCCAAAGAAGTAATCAGCTTGCGCGGCTGGAATGCTCCGCTAGCAAGTTCCCCGACCGCTGGTCATGCTCAGGCACCATCGAAAGGGAAGGGGTGCAGGAGTGTCCTGGCGATTTCTTCATGGATTTATTCTTGCGCAAAGAAATATACTGAATGCGAAAACAGTCCGAACGCAAAAGCGCCCGGCTGTAACCGGGCTGTTTTGCATAACCATCTAGGAGCGCAATCCAATGGTAACAGGAACGGTATGCTCATGCAAAAGACTAAGGAAATCGTCTCGTATGGCTATCCGCCAAGAAATACACTCACATTTCCGCCTGTTTCGTTTTGGGGGCACGATATGACAGCCATTTCAATGCAAAGGAAAACTTCTGGTACGGTTGGCCTCCACAACCGACCTATATGTTTCCGAGGCACAAGGTAGAGGCTTCGATGACTGCACTGGCATTGGCCTATTCTCCCGTGTTGGGTAAATTCGCAATCGCTGCGGATGGTCTGTCTAGTGCGGCAACCGTTCCAATGCTCATCGATACAGATCACCAGCAGAAGATTTTTCCTTTTCAACATAACCATGCCTCTATCGCTTTTGCAATCGCAGGGCTTGGCCGCACCAGAACCAACTCCTTCAACACCGTTCTCGAAGCCGCAAAACAGACAGATGCTCTGATAAAACGCCCGTTTCATAACGGATATGAACTGGCCTATAAATTCCGCTTTAACATGACAAAAGTCTTAGAAAAAGCATTGAAAGAGGGCCGCGTTGCTGCGTTCACCGCCCCCTCAGATTCAACCAACAAGACGCTCCTCTTTATCTTCTACGTTTTCGGGTACTTCAAGCAAAAGCCATTTTGGGTAACGGCTGACATTATTTACGACGTAGCCGATCAAACGTTCTCAGTGATATCCGGCGAGCCTGATCTTAAGGAATTTCAGTTCGCTTCGACCGGCTCTTATCCGATCCAGCAGATGTTCTATGGCCAAATCCCTTTTGATGCTCGATTGGCTGATCGCAAATACCTAGTCAGCGAAAACTCTGCTCCCCTTGAAGCAGTCTACAAATTCGTAGAGACTTGTGCGCTTCCAATTGCACGTGAGGTCGATCCATGGTGCCGAGGCATCGGAGGCCAAATCCATGCTGGCGAACTAACAAGAGACGGATTCATTTGGATAGAAGAACCGAAGAACCTCAAGAAATAATGGTGTGATTATACTACCGGAACTGAAGGAGGACGGGCGATGACCACTGAAAACATTGTGTTGACTGCCATCGTTTCAGGCACCTGCTAAACTTGGCTTGTCATTATGAACGTCAATCACGCGGCAAAGCGGATTATCGAACGGCTGGATGCGTTAATAAAGAAGCTGGACAGGAATTGAGCGCAGACTACCTGACGGAGGATGAAACAATGAAAGAGTGGGAGCCTTTAATCTTAGCGGTTGCCGTTGTCATCATCGTTGTTCGGGCCGTGTGCGATGTCGGCGGAGTGCTAGGAAACGACTGGACGAACTGCACGAAAAAGTCGATGCCGTGCAAGAGAAATTAGAGGAAATCGAATCGAAGCAGAACGAATCCTGACCATGCGAGAATTCTCATCGGCGCAACTAAAGATCGACAGGGCCGACCAGCACATCGGTGATCTGGAGGTGAGGAGAAGTGTGTTTTTGGCAGCACACCCATGCAAACTTCGACCTCAATATGACCCTAATACCAATTTCACCGATTACACGGTCGAGGATATTGCTGAGGTTAACTCCGCCATCAGTTTGATTGCCGGAGACGCAATTCATAATCTCAGATCGGCTTTGGACCATCTGGCCGCCAGTCTCGTTAGGGATGCCGGAAACACCCCTTCTAAGCAAACATATTTCCCGATTTGTCAGAGTCCCGCCCATTATGTAGCTGAATCTCCCGGAAAGATAAAGGGAATGCGCAAAACCGACATCGCAAGAATTGACCTTTTGAAGCCATACCTCCGAGGAGAAGACCGTCTCTGGGGTCTTCACCGGATGGATATTACCGATAAGCACGATCTTATCCTTACTCAAACCCAATGCGTCGGGGGAGTAAACTACCGAATCAGCGAAGCGGACACGGTTGAAACTATGGGCGGTATCAATATCTTCGGAAGGACTCCATCCACCGACAAAAAGATTGTTACTGTCCCGCTGTTCGGCCAGTTTCCGACGCCTGAAAAGGGCAAGGTACTCGTCCGCTTCCCCGGCAATACAGAAAAAGACGAGGACGACCGATTTTCCTTCGATATAGCTTTCGGAGATGTTCAAGTCTTCAAGGGAAGGCTTGTTCTTCCATCGCTCCGCGAACTGGCGAACCTTGTGCAGGGGATCGTCGATTCCTTCAAGTGATTCGGTGTTGTCAGGCTTAATACAGGTGTCCATCACCTGCGCGATATAGCATAGGATTAAAATTCTCTATGTGCGCCAAGTATATTCTTACCTTTATGACCTGCCTAACGAAAGATTCGTGATAGCTACCGATGGATTATGCGCGTCAGATGGCTGAATGGCTGGAGATGAAAAAGACCACGCTTGCCCCGCGTTCCGTGATTATTGAAAAGGCCAACCTTGCCCATCTGCTCGCGGAGTTGGGCCGCAAGCTGGTATGCGACATGGAAGCACGGTGACATTGCGCGATACCAGCAGAAACGGATTGACGCTGAGGCTTCCCCGAAGACGGTCAATCTGGAGATTGGAACCTTGCGGGCGATTCTGAAACGCTTCGGCCAATGGGCGCGTTTGCAGCCCAACGTGAACATGCTGGCGACGCGGGACGACATAGGGCGGGAAATCACCCCGGAAGAGGAATCGGCGCTGCTATCTACCCCCTCTTTCATTGCTCTGCCCCTTGAAAGGATTGCGCGACGCCCAATTTGTAGCCTGCCGGAGTTGAGCGACTCGGTCGGTGATTTCTTGCCTCTTCCCCTCGTGAATCGACACTTTGAATGACTGTTGACCCGTGGGGGTTCTGAGAAGGGCGATTGTCAGATTGTCGCCGACATTCGCCTTCGACTCTGGATTTTGCGAAGCCTTTAGGGCATCGAGTAACTGTTGCGCGTGAGCGGGCGGCTGGAGACTTGAGAGGAGCAGCCGCGCATCCGCTTCGTCGGTGAAGATCAAGTCGTCGGCTTCGTCTGTTCTGAGCTTGGTTTCAATCGAATGCAGCCGCGCGGCGCGGAGTTGAAGAGGCTTCGCAAAGAGTTGTTGCTGGTGAAAGGCGCCTTGCATCTCCGGGTCCGTGAATTGGGCGAAGATGCCGTGCTTCACCGCA
>OCTA010001817.1_pt1 | contig 19513 bp, 16 predicted proteins | sample 1538991 | NCBI WGS metagenome assembly OCTA01 (sample SAMEA3539302, study PRJEB22396) | soil metagenome | biome: tundra; feature: field; material: soil | place: USA | collected 2010-05 | depth 0.15 m | reverse complement strand
TTCGTCCCGGCCTTGTCCTGCATCTTCCACCGGGCCTGGATCTCCCCGGGGATCACGGGCTGTACCTGGATACCACGGACCACCATGTCCACGGTCGGGAAGCTCTTCTCCTTTCCGATCTCATTGACGGCCTTCTGCAGGATCTTCGGGCCGCGAATGTCCGCGATCGCGAACTTCCGTCCGTTCGGGTACTCCCCCTTCTCGATTCCCTTGAACCCCAAGGAGAGGGTCACCTCTGCCACCCTCTCGCGGGCAAAGCTCCACACCAGCGTCGCGACGACCCCGAGAGCGAGGAGGCCGAGAAAGTACTTCGCCAGCCGCACCCGTCTGTCCCAGAGGTACCGGACGGCGTCTCCGAAGGTCGGCGGAGGGGGTTCGTCGACGAACTCGACCGGGTGGGCGTCGGCGGGGCTTTCCATGGCAGTTCTCACCTCGTTCAAGACACTGTGATGATCGCGGAATCTCGGAGACGTTGTATGACCCGAACGACAGTACACGGCAGTCGGCGGGCCCGCAACCGTTCCGCAAGGGGTTGGAAACGGCTATTCTTTGGCCGTACCCCGGGTTGCAGCCATCTCCGGATCAAAGGGGAAGATTCCGCGAACTTATGAACGAGAAAGAAAGACTTCTCGAGAAGATCCAGTCCCGTACCGCTGTCGTCGGCGTTATCGGCCTCGGCTATGTCGGCCTGCCCCTCGCCCTCGTCTTCGAGGAAGCGGGCTTCCCCGTCATCGGCTTCGACGTCGACCCAAAGAAACCCGAAAGTCTGCACCGCGGTGAGTCGTACATCAAGCACATCGGTGCGCGTCGTGTAGTAGCGGCATTCAATAGAGGCCGAATCGAAGCGACCACCCTTTTCGATCGCCTCGCCGAATGCGACGCCATCCTCATCTGTGTCCCCACTCCTCTCGGCCGCCACCGTGAGCCGGATATCAGCTACATCCAGAAGACCGGGGACCAGATCGCCTCGCGCCTTCGGCCGGGCCAGCTCATCAGCCTCGAGTCGACGACCTACCCGGGTACCACCCGAGAAGAGCTTCTTTCGCGGTTTGAGTTGACGGGTCTGAGGGCCGGCCACGATTTCTTCCTCGCCTTCTCGCCCGAGCGTGAGGACCCCGGAAACACGAAGTACCACACGAAGAACATCCCGAAAGTCGTGGGTGGCCACGACGACGCCTCCCGGGACCTGGCCGTGGAGCTCTATGGCGCGGCGGTCGACAAGGTCGTTCCCGTTGCCAGCCTCGAGGTCGCGGAGAGCACCAAGCTCCTCGAGAACATCTTCCGCTCCGTGAACATCGCCCTCGTCAACGAGCTGAAGGTCGTCTTCGACCGGATGGGGATCAACGTGTGGGAGGTCATCGAAGCGGCGAAGACCAAACCGTTCGGTTTCATGCCGTTCTATCCGGGTCCCGGGCTCGGGGGGCATTGCATCCCGCTCGACCCCTTCTATCTCTCCTGGAAGGCGGCCGAGCACGGCGTCTGGGCCCGGTTCGTCGAGCTGGCGGGGGAAATCAACACAGGCATGCCGAGGTACGTCGTCGACAGGACTGTGAGAGGCCTCAACGACCAGGGGAAGAGCGTCCGGGGTACGAGAGTCCTCGTCCTCGGGCTGTCGTACAAAGCGGACATCGACGACGACCGGGAGAGCCCGAGCTTCGAGATCATCGAGCTCCTCGAAAGCCTCGGCGCGCACGTGTCGTACTGCGATCCGTTCATCCCGGCGGCCCGACCCGGACGGAAGCACGACCTTGGGATGACGAGCGTGCCGTGTACCGCGGAGGAGTTCGGGAACTACGACGCGATCGTCGTCTCCACGGCGCACACCGCCTTCCGCGACCCGGCGCTGTACGCCGAGGCGAAGCTCGTCGTCGACACCCGAAACCTACTGGCCGGCGGCGGCGGCTCGACCCCGCTGGTGAGGGCCTGACGTGCCAATTCCGGAGCTGACAGGCATCTCGGTCACGGTTACGGGCGGCGCAGGGTTCATCGGCTCGCACATCGTCGAGGGGCTGGTCTCCCGCGGCGCGAAAGTCACGGTGCTCGACGACTTCAGCACCGGCCTCGAGTCGAACCTGGCTGCGGTGCGGAGCGAGATTCGTCTCGTGCGAGGTGACATCCGGTCCGCGGACGACTGCCGCGACGCCGTCGCCGGCGCGACGTTCGTCTTCCACGAGGCGGCGCTGGGCTCGGTGCCCCGCTCAATGAAGAACCCGGTGACGACCATCGACGTCAACGTCTGCGGGACCGCCACCGTCTTCGCCGTCTGCAGGGAGGCGAACGTCTGCCGGGTCGTCTACGCCTCCTCGTCGTCCGTCTACGGCGACAGCGAGACGTTGCCGAAAAGGGAAGGAGAAGAAGGCCGGCCACTCTCTCCCTATGCCCTCTCGAAGGTGATGAACGAACAGCTGGCCGACGTCTTCGGCCGGTGCTTCGGGATGCAGTTCATTGGCCTCCGCTACTTCAACGTGTTCGGGCCGCGGCAGAGCCCGGAGGGGCCGTACGCGGCGGTCGTGCCGCGTTTCTTCGCTGCGGTCCGGGCGGATCAGTCTCCCATCGTCTTCGGCGATGGCCTTCAGAGCCGCGACTTTACCTATGTGAAGGACGTGGTCGAGGCGAATCTCCTCGCCGCGGGCGCCGGCGTCGACTCCTGCGGTCGGGCGCTCAACGTGGCACCCGGGGGGACGACAACCATTCGCGAACTCGCCCAAGAGATCATCGCTCTCCACGGTCTACAACTCGACCTCGACTACCGGCCACCACGCCCCGGTGACGTTCTGCACTCACAGGCGGACGCGAGCCAGGCGCGTATATTTCTCGGTTTCGAGTCGAGATCAGCGTTACGCGACGGCCTTCGGCAGGTCTTCGAAGAGGAAGCAACGGCCCCGCGGGCGCACGAAAAGGCTTGAGGAGAGCCTCGTTCGTCGTAGGGATCGGCGCATCTCTATTCCCCCGGGACCGCGATCTTCAGGAGGGTCGCGAGAATGAGCCGGGCGTCAAGGCCTAGCGACGAGCGTCTCACATACTCCTTCGCGAGACTGATCTTCTCCGGCAGAATCCGCTCCACGTACTCCCGCTCCGGATCGCTCGCCGCGGCAAGGACGCTCTCCTCGTCGCGGTAGCGTATTGAAGCGAGATCCGTGATTCCGGGGCGGCACTTCAGGATCTCCTCGTAATCGGAACGAAAGAGCTCGACGTACTTGCGCACCTCAGGCCGCGGCCCGACGAGGCTCATGTCGCCGCGCAGAATATTGAAGAGCTGCGGGAGCTCGTCGATTTTGGTCCTCCGCAAGATCCGGCCGACCCGGGTCACCCGCGCATCGCCGCCTGCGGTGATCTGGGGTGCATTCGCCGTCGGTTTTTTCGACATCGAGCGTAGCTTGAAAATGCGGAAAGGCCGGAACTCCCGGCCGATCCTCTCCTGCGCGAAAATGACCGGCCCCTCCGAATCGAGCTTGATTGCGACCGCCGCAACGAGAAGAACCGGGCTCGTAAGCAGAAGGCCGGCCGCCGACGCAACGATGTCGACGAGCCGCTTGATCATCTCCGATGCTGCTCGACGATGTCCTTCACCGCTCCAATCACGAACTGCACGTCCTCGACGGCCATGCGCGTGTAGATCGGAAGCGAGATCGTTTCCTCATACACCCGGCTTGCAACGGGAAAATCGGCCGCGGTGTAACCGAACGTGTCCCGGTAGTAGGGGTGCAGGTGCAGCGGGATGAAGTGCACGCTGGTCCCGATGTTCCTGGCTTTCAGTTCTTCGATGAACCGGCCTCGATCGATCGTGAGCCGACCGCGGCGCACCCGGATGATGTACAGGTGCCAGGCATGCCCGACTCCTGGCCGGATCGAGGGAAGAACGATCTCCGGCGTCCCCAGAAACCCACTCTCATAGAGCGCTGCGTAGCGCTGGCGAACCTCGAGAAACCTGTAGGCCTTCTTGAGCTGCTCGAGACCGATCGCCGCGGCAATGTCGGACATGTTGTACTTGTAGCCCGGGTACAGGATCTCGTAGTACCAGGAACCCTCGGCCATAAAGCGCTTCCACGCATCGCGACTGATGCCGTGCAGGCTCATGATGCGCGCCCGGTCGATGAACTCCGGGTTGTCGCTGACGAGCATCCCACCCTCGCCCGTCGTAATCGTCTTCGTGGCGTAGAACGAGAAGCAGGTGATGTCGCTGATCGTCCCGATCGGCCGGCCCTGAGCATGCGCCGGGAACGAATGCGCCGCATCTTCAATCACGCGGATCCCCTTCTGCTTCGCGATGTCGCCAATTGTAATGATGTCGCACGGCTGGCCGGCGATGTGAACCGGAATGACCGCTCTCGTGCGAGGCGTGATCGCCCGCTCGAATGCCTCTGGCGACATGTTGAACGTGTCTTCCTCGCAATCGACGAGCACCGGCTTCGCTTTGAAGTAGTGCACGACCTCTGCGGTCGCCGCGAAGGTCATGGTCGGGAGAATGACCTCGTCGCCTTCCTTCAGCCCGACCGCGTCGAGCGCCAGGTGGAGGGCCGCCGTTCCGGAGTTCACGGCAACCGCCTCGCCGGCCCCAGTGAACTTCGAAAACTCCTGCTCGAACCGCTTCGCCTTCGGACCGGTCGTCAACCATCCCGACCGGAGTGTCTCCACGACCGACTCCACTTCCTCCTCCCCGATGTCGGGAAGAGCAAAAGGAAGGAAGGCCGGTCTCACCCGGCTTTTCGTTTCGAGCTCCACGGATCCCTCGTCAAGACTTGAATTCACCATAGGTTTTGCTGCCCACCGCCAGTTCCGCCGGCAATGGAGCGTCTTCGTCGAGATCGAGGCAGCGGACGATTCCATCCGAAAGGCGGTAGCGGAATCCGCTTTCGGAGCACTTCGCAGTTCCGTCCTGACCGAACGACAGCTTGTGACCGTGCCGGCTCATCCACCCTTTCTGCCTGCCTGGTACACCCGCGATCAGCGCGTAATCGGGAACATCCTTCGTGACGACGGAACCGGCGGCGATGAACGCATAGCGGCCGATCGCGGTACCACAAACGATGGTCGCATTCGCCCCGACCGTCGCGCCCCGCTTCAGCAGCGTCCTCTCGTAGAGCGAGTGCCGGTTGACCTGCGAGCGAGGATTCGTGACGTTCGTCAAAACGCATGACGGGCCGAGAAAGACGTCATCTTCGATGACGGTCCCCGTATAGATCGCGACATTGTTCTGCACCTTGACGTTCGATCCGATCACGACGTCATTCGCTACGAAGCAGTTCTGGCCGAAAATGCACCGCTCCCCGATCTTCGCGCCTTTTGAAATGTGGCAGAAATGCCAGACTTTGGTAGCCTCACCGATCTCGCAAGGTTCGTCGATGAAAGATGACTCGTGAACAAAGTAGTTTTTCATTTCGCTTTTCCTTCGCTCGTCCAATCCGCAATCGACTTCGCGATGATTCCCGACGCATTTCCGTCGCCGAAACCGGCTGGTGGAGCAACCCGTCCCAAACAGCTCATGGCAGCCGCGACGATCTTCTCCCGAACGGCCCCCGCAAGAACATTGCATCCTGCTGCAACGGTCTCCGGCCATTCAGTTTCATCCCGCAGAGTAATCGTTGGCACCCCGTGAAAGGCCGCCTCCTTCTGCAGGCCGCCCGAGTCGGTGAGCACGCAACGCGCTCCAGTCAGGAGAGCCTGCATCTGCAGGTAGCCAATCGGATCGATCATGCGGAGGCCGTTCCCCGCGTTCAAACGAAGATCCTCGAGGCGCTTACGCGTTCTGGGATGCACTGGCCAGATGACGGGCACCGAATCTCTGCCGATGTCATCGAAAGCGTGCACGATCGCGCTGAGGCGATCGGCGTCGTCGGTATTCTCGGCGCGGTGGACGGTCGCCACAAAGTAGCTTCGATCGGCAATTCCCAGAGAACCGAACATCGGGGCGCGCTCTCGGGAGTATAGCGCCTCGAATTTTCTGACGGAATCGAGCATGACATCACCGGTGACGATGATCTTCGAGTCATCGATCCCCTCGCGCCTGAGATTTCCGACCGCTGATGCGGTCGGAACGAAAAGGAGATCCGAGAGATGATCGGTAACGAGACGGTTGATCTCTTCGGGCATCCTGCGGTTGAACGACCGGAGTCCCGCCTCGACATGAGCAACCGGAATATGAAGCTTCGCGGCGGCGAGCGCGCCGCCGATCGTCGAATTGGTGTCGCCGTACACGATCACGATGTCCGGCCCCTCGAGAAGCATCACCTTTTCGACTTCCTCGAGTATGCGGCCTGTCTGCGCCCCATGCGAGATCGACCCGATTTCGAGGTTGTGAGCCGGATCAGCGAGTCCGAGTTGCTCGAAGAACAGTTTCGACATCTCATAGTCATAGTGCTGTCCGGTGTGTACCATCACCTCATCGACCCCTGCGTCCTTCAGAGCCGCCGAGACCACCGCCGCCTTGATGAACTGAGGCCGCGCTCCCAGAACGCTCATCACTCTCATGACGCGACCACCGACTCGAGCGCTGCCATGAACGCCTGAGCGATTCTCGCCCGGTCGAAATTCTGCAGTACGAAACGACGTCCTTGTTCGCCCATGCGGCGCGCGCCCTCACGATCGAGCAAAAGGCGGCGAATCGCATCCGCGATCGACTCGGCATTCTCCGCCTCCGCCCAGATTCCGGCCTTTGCCGATTCGACGAGATTTGAGGCCTCACCCCTCGGAGAGGAGAGAACCACGGGCAGCGATGCAGCCATCACCTCGAAAATCTTCGACGGCAGTGCCCCGGCCATTAGCGGAACATTCACCAGCGGAACGAGTCCGGCGTCCCACTCCTTCATCCTCTCGACGATTTCCTTTCTGGGCCGGTGTCCGAAGAACTCTACATTGGTGAGCCCGAGCGCGTGTGCCTTCTCCTGCAGCTCCTCTCTGAGCGGCCCGTCGCCAAAGAACTCGAGGCGCACCGGAGCGTTCAGTTCCTTGAGATGGCTCGCCGCGGTGAGAACAGACGACAACCCCTGTGCATGTCCATGGACCCCTGCATAGCCTACGGTGAAGATCTCGCTTCTCACCCGCGTCGCGTCACTGAACGATTCGAACTCCGCCGCGTCGATGCCGTTCGTCAGAAGAAGGACGCGCTTCGAAGGGAACCGCCGCCTGATGTCGCTGACGATTCCTTCCGTCTGACCGGTAACAAGCATGCTCGACCGGTAGCACCAGGCTTCGAGTGCAAACAGACATCGCGCAGCCAACCCGGGCCGAAGGTAGCCGAGCTCGATCGCAGTCTGCGGATACAGATCGGAGACATTGAAGATCATCTTTGCGCGCTTCAGCCGGGACAGCAGCCACGCCGTGACGCCGAGAAAAATCGGTGGCGATTCGACGAGCAGGAAATCGGCGCCGTCCAGAAGAAACGCGCCGATCACGGCCGATGAGACGACAAAGGAGAAGTAGTTCGCGAGACGAAGGACGGTGCGCTTGCTCCGCGATGGATACAGCCAGCAGTGGATGATCCTGACCCGGTTCTCGTGGCGGATTTTCCACAGGTCGCCACGGAACTCCTCGCTGATCTCCCCCCTGGGATAGTTCGGCTTGGCGGTGAGCACCGTGACCTCATGTCCCGCATCGGTCATCCGGCGCGCGAGGTCCGACAGGCGATTCTGTGGAGCACCTGTTTCAGGCGGATAGTACTGAGTCAGGATCGTGATCTTCACGCAGCAGTCGCTTCGAAAACCGGACAATAATACACTGCGTTGCTGCTGCCCTCAGGGCCGGCCGGCATCCAGCCAACTCGCTAAGAAGCTCGCTCATCCGGAGCGCAAGGTTCGACGATCGAACCTCCGAAGCACCTGCTTCGCCGGCGCAGTATGGAGTCAGGTTTCTCGCGAACGCACCGAGTCCAGAATGCGGTAGTAGTAAACGGCGTCGCCGCCACCCTCGGGGACGAACAGACTCCAGCCAGCCCGCTCGTAGAGCTTCCGCGCCGCTGTGTTGGTCGAGTACACCGAGAGGCGCATCGATCTCATTCGCGCATTCAGGCACCGACTCTCGAACTCCCTCATGAGCGCTCCCCCAACGCCCGTTCCTCGCCCCGCTGCCGACACACCGATGCCCACCAGCGACATCACCGGCTCTGGAAGATCGGGCACGGAGCCGGAAGGGATGCGATCACCTCGCAGGAGCTTGTAAGCGCGCTGGCTCAGACGATTGACGATTCTCCTTTGAAACAGGAGCCATGGACGAAGTGTGAGACTTCGCGCCACCACCCAGAACAGATCGCGACTCATCGCGCGCTCATAGCCGACCGGCGCCCCCACCACGTATCCCACACTCTCGCCGTCCACGACCGCCGCAAGCGCAATCCCATCGCTTCGACGAGAGAACCACCATAAGAAACCGCGAACGTACGCGCTACCGATCGACGCATTCATGTAACCCTTGAACGCCTCGAGGTGGACATCGACGAGTTGAGCGAGAGCGCCGTCGCTGATCGGCTCGATCACTGGCACTCCACTTTATCGCTTGCTGCAACCGGACAGCCACCCAGCGCTCCCGAGTAGACATCGACGATTCGTTGTGCGACGCGCTCGAGCGAGATCGCGCTCACCTGCTGCCTGCCATTGCTCCGACGTCCTTCGTGAATGAGCTTTACGATCGCCTTTGCGATCGCCTCCGGCGTCCGCTCCACGACTTCTGAAGGCTCGACGCCCGCGAGTCGTTCGCAGACGTCTCCGACATCGACGCCGATGACGGGAAGATTGCATGCGAGAGATTCCTTCACGACGTTCGGCGATCCTTCCTGACGGCTAGCGCAGATGAGCGCATCGGCCGCGCGGAGCCAGACAGGCATCTCGTCAGGCGCAATGTTTCTGATTACCTTCAGCTCGAGCGCAGGGACCTCTTTGTATGCAATCGCAACGGCTGCCTCCGCCACGTCGAGTCCTTTGTTCTTCCAGTCTCGACCGCCGTCGACGAGGACCGTCGGCGTGTCCGGCGCCCAGCCGAGCTGGCTCCGGGCATCGTCGCGCGGACCGGGCGTGAACAGATTCAGATCGACGCCGCGCGGAATCACGACCACACCCCGCTTCCTCCACCACAGTGAGCTCCTGAGCTCCTCACTCACGCAAATGACGCGTCGCGCAAACACAGAAGCGACGTTGGACATCAGGATGCCCGCCCAGGTGCGGGCGAGCGAAATCGACGCTCCCGGAAGCAGGTCGCTTCCACTGAACGTGATCACGGTCGGGTGGAGCGCAAGAACGGAAGCCAGCGAGACGAGAGTGCCGTATTGGGCGTGTACCAGGTCCGGTTTCATGTGGCGGATGGTTCGTCGCAGCAGACGCCAGCTGTTGACAAGTGCGGCAGGCGAATGGCTTCCGCCGATGTCGAACGCTTCGATGACGATGCCGCGGTCTCGAAGCGATCGGGCCTGCCGCTCTACGAAGATGCCGGCGCAACCGCCCTGCGCCTTTGCCGAGCCGTAGTTGCCAACGAAGAGGATCTTCATCGGTTGCGTTCGCGTCACGAGTCGGCTCGCAGAAACCGGCCCGCCCAGGCTTCATAGATCGCAAGCCGGCAGACAGCATTCTGCAGGGTGCCCGATCGGTCGCCAGCTCTGAATCGCCGAAGAACCTCTCCGACACCCCGGCGGTCGACGACGTCAGGCAGATACCGCGGGCGGGTAAGCGTGTCTTCGACCCATGGAGCCAGCGGGCCGGCGAGCCATTCGGACTCCGGAGTCGAGAATCCGATCTTCGTCTTGCGGGTCCGGATCCGCTCGGGAAGCAGGCCCGCGAGGCCCTCACGGAGCACGGCCTTCGTCCATCCGCGAAAGAGTCGCATCTGCGCCGGCAATGCAGCCAGCCACTCGACTAGGACGTGGTCGACGAACGGCACCCGCGATTCCACCCCGAATGCCATGGTGTTTCGATCCTCGTAACGAAGGAGCACCGGGAGACTGAAATGCATAAGATCGGCTTTGATTCGCGCGCCCAGCGAGCGGGAGATTCCCATCGACGAAGGGCGTGGCGGAGCACCGGAGGGCCAGAGAAGCTCGACGATCGAGTTGGAGCGGCGAACATATCGCCAGCCATCAATGAACCGTGTCGTCCTCAGGACATCCGGATTCCCGAAGAACGCGAGCGCCTCCCGTGAAGCTTCGATCCAGCGTCCGGCGTGAACAAGCTGACGCAGATAGACGAGAATGAACTTCCGGTAGCCGGCGAGCTGCTCGTCGGCACCCTGACCGTCCAGAAGAACCTTCACGCCGTTCTCACGGGAGAGGCGTGCAACACAGTATTGTGCGTAGGCACTCGTCCCGCCGACGGGCTCCTCCTGGTGCCAGAGCCAGCGATCCATCTCCTCGCGCAGGCGTTCTCCGGTCGGCGCAACGAAGTGCGCGTCGCACCGTGCCACCCTGGTGACTTCGTTGATGTAGGTCCGCTCGTCGACACTCCTGCCGGGAAAAGTCGCGCTGAAGGTGTGCTGTCTCGACGTGTCGCGCATCCCCCTCTCTCGGAGCTCGGAGTCGATCGCACAAACGATCGCCGACGAATCGAGGCCGCCGCTGAGACACGTGCCGACAGGCACATCGGACCGGAGGTGGATCGAGACCGCGTCGAGGAATTCGCGCCGAAAACGCGCTGCACGATCGCCGCGTAGAGCGGATTCGATCACAACCTCGTCGCTCACCGACAGATCCCAATAACGGCGGATTCTCCGTCCCGCCGCACGATTCCACGTTAGGCAGTGCGCCGCGGGGAGACGGCGAATCCCGTCGATCATCGTCTCGCCTGGCTCGTGCTCCAGCAGGTTCCATGCGAGGTAGTGCGACGCGAGATCGCGATTGACTCGACGAGCAGGAAGGAAGGGAAGGAGCGCCTTGATCTCCGAGGCGAAGCAGAACCGCCCGTCGCCATCAGCCCAGTAGTGAAAAGGCTTGATTCCCAGTCGATCCCGCGCCGCGAAGAGGGTCCGCTCCGTCGTGTCCCAAATCGCGAATGCGAACATTCCTCGAAGCTTCTGGAGACATGCTTCACGCCATTCGGCGTACGCCGTGATCAGGACTTCGGTGTCTGAATGGCCTCGAAACGAATGTCCCAGTTTCTCGAGCTCCGACCGAAGCTCGATGTAGTTGTAGATTTCGCCGTTGAACGTGATCCAGTAACGGCCGGTCTCGTCAGGCATCGGCTGACGGCCGGTCTTGTGCAGGTCGATGATCGCAAGACGGCAGTGGCCGAGCGCCACACCCGGCGACTCGTGGAAGCCTTCGCCATCCGGCCCGCGGTGACGCTGGACCGTGATCATCGAACGGACATCTCCCGCCGCCCGATCGTCACGATCCCCCGCATACGCAATTCCGGCAATGCCACACATGAATGTCTCGGCTACGTCAGCGGCCGCAGCGCCCGCGCTTCCACGCCGTTCCCCCCCTTCTCACACCAGGTCGGCGTCACTCCCGCCTGCTTGAGCGCCCGCCAGAGCGCTTCGCGACTCCTGAGGTGGCGATACCAGTCCGTGAGTGAGTCGTGTGTATCGAGCAACGCCCATTCACGCTGCAATTCGTCGTTCAACTCGGGATGTGCCCGGTAGTAGCAGAGCACCGGCGACAGCCGGCTGACGACCACGTGGGCAGGATAGAACCTGCGAGTCGCCCTGTGCAACGGCAGAAACCAGCTGACAAGGCGCTCCGTCCAACGGAGCCCGCTCTCGGCCGGCAATCTTCGTAGAACGGCGCGGAACAACGGCGCGGCTTTCGTCCACCAGGAGAGGCTGTAAGTGTAGTGGTCGATGACCAAAGAGCCCCCTGGTTTGACATGCGAAGCAAGCCTGGCAATCGTCTTCTCCGGATCGGGGGTGTGTTGAATGACGCCCAGACACAACACGAGGTCGAATTGTTGCGGAGTGAAAGGAAGAGCAAGAATGTCCGCCTGCGCAACTCGATGCCCGTTGCCTACCGGAAACGCCTCTGCATTCGCATCGACCGCATTGCTCAGGTCGATTGATGTCACCTCGGCTCCGGAGTCGAGCAGAATCTCCGTGAACCGGCCGGCGCCGCATCCGCATTCCAGCACCTGGCTTCCGCGCAGATTCGTCCAGATACCTTCGCCGAGGCATCGCCGTAGGCGCTCGCGTGTAATCGTCGTTCCGGAGTAGGAGTCGAGCTGCGTCTTTTTGTAGGTCTGCCACTGCAGGCCAAAGGCGTCGGCGTAAGTCGTTTCGGGAACGAAGCGAGGAATGCCGTTTCGAACCGGATAGCCCTCGCCCGCGTCACACATGAGCTGGTTCGCTGACGCCGTCAGTTCGCGATGATGCGAAGGGCAAAAGAACGGCGGGTTGCTGCCCGGCACCGTCGGGACGGTCATACAACTGCTTTGTGCTCGATGCTCACGACTCGATTCGACGACAACAGGCTGAGGGTCACGTGCACCGCAAGGAGCATGACCACGCGTTGATAAAGTCCCTGGCGCGAAATTGAGCCAATGTCGCGCTGATCGCAGAACGCCTCGATGATCGGTCGATAGGCCTCCGGCTCGTAATAGTCAGTTAGAGGTGTTGGCGAACCGAGCAGCGTTTCACGAAGGCGGCCGCGGAAACCCGGGCCGAGCCACGTATCAACAGGCACACCGAACCCCCACTTCGGTTTCTGTGCGACTGCAGCAGGGAGCTTCCTGGCGGCAAGCGCCCGAAGCACAACCTTGCCGGTCCGTTTTCTTACCTTTAACCGGTGCGGCAGCGAAAGTCCGCGCGCAACGAGCTCTTCGTCCAGCATCGGCACGCGGACCTCGAGGCTCTCACGCATGCTCGCGATATCGACCTTGAAGAGAAAATCATCCGGCAGTACAAGCCGTGTGTTCACCTCTGTCGCATGTGCGGACAGCCTCTCGACCGCTGAAGCGTTTCTCGGAAGCACGTGCTCCCATCGTTTCTCGAAGTGTCGGCCGACCGGCTCGACATCACGGTCGGGGAGGAGTGCGTGAAGCTCGTCGTCGTGCACCCAACGGAACAGCGATCCGACGATCGACGACTCGTCGTCTGCCTCGAAATCATCAAGGCGACCGGCCCACCGGCCGTACTTCGGAAGCAGCATTCCGCCCGCCCGCAATGCCAGGCGCCCCGCTGCAAGCATGGGGCGGGGTACCGATCGCAGCCTGGCGAACGTGTTGAGCTGCCAGTACAGATCGTACCCACCGAAAGCCTCATCGCCGCCATCGCCCGAGAGGGCTACCTTCACGCGCCTCCGCATCAGACGCGAAACGGCGTTGACCGCAAACATCGACGTGTCGGCGAACGGCTGCCCTGCGTGCGCAAGCAGCCCACAGACTTCGTCCCACGTTCCACTCCCCGCTTCAAACTCCAGGGTTTCGTGTTCGGATCCGATGCTCTCGGCCACCATGCGCGCGGCCCACGTTTCGTCATACGCGGCGTCGGAAAAACGGACGTTGAAGGTCTGCAACCTGTTCGGAAACAGAGCCTCCTGCGCCGCCGCACTCACCAGCGAAGAATCAATGCCGCCGCTGAGCAGGGATCCGATCGGTACGTCGCTCTCGAGCTGCGAGCGTACGGCGGTTGCCAGTATCCGGTCGGCATCATCGACAGCGGAGCGCAGAGAGAGGGACAGATCGGGGCTTATGGCCCAGGAATGATAACGATTCAGATGATGACGGAAACGGCCACCGTCGATCTCTGCATCGAGCGCGCAGCCAGGCTCGAGAACGCGGATTCCCTTGAAGAACGTCAGCGGAGCCGGCACATAAGTCAGAGCGGTGTAGTCGTACAGCGCCTGTTCGTCAACGCCGAGGTCAATTCCCGGAAGACAGAGGAGAGGTCTCAATTCGCTCGCGAATGCCACGCCATTGGGCAGAAGAGCATAGAAGAGCGGCTTGATGCCGAATCGATCGCGCCCCAGGAGCAGCCGCTGCTCCACGCTGTCGTATACGGCGAAGGCAAACATGCCGCGCAGCTTCGGAAGAAGATCACCGCGCAACTCCTCGAACAGGTGCGGCAGAACCTCGGTATCGGAGCGTCCGCGGAACGCGTGCCCATGCGACTTCAGCTCGTTCCGCAGTTGATGATGATTGTAGATCTCGCCGTTGAACACCGTCCAGACGCGCCCGATCTCATCACTCAACGGCTGCTCGCCCGTCGGCGTGAGGTCGATGATGCTCAGCCGCGTGTGTACGAAGGTCGCAGCATCCCACCGGCGAATGCCTTTCGCATCGGGACCGCGATGCCACATTCGGCGCGCCATCTCCTCTGCATGAGCCTCTCCGAACGGGAGGGCCCCAAACCATCCTGCAATTCCACACATTTGTGTTTGCGCCCCCGTCGGATCTAGTGACGATTACCCATTAACTGACGCCCCGTCAGACCGTTTCCCGGGCCTGGCCAACAGCGATTCGTACAGGCTCTCGTACTGCTCGACCATCTGCCGGATTCCAAAGTGCTCTTCGATGCGTTGCCTCGCGGAACGGCCTCGCCTGCGCAGATCATCCGGCCTGGCGAGTAGAAGGCTCCGCAACCCCGAGGCGAGTGCCGCCGAATCGTGAGGCTGTACGACAATTCCGGTCTCACCCACGATGAACGCCGAATCACCGACCGCGGTTACAACACAGGGAACTCCGCACGCCATTGCCTCAGCGATTGCGTTCGAGAATCCTTCACTCGAGGAGGCCGAGCAGACGAGATCCATACCGGGAATGATTCTTTCGACGTCGGTTCTCGCTCCGAGGAACCGAAATCTCGGCGCCAGAGAAAGCTCGGCGACTAGCGCTTCGATTCGTCGGCCCAGATCGTTGCAGTAGTCACCAACGGCCACGAAGAAGACATTCGGCATATCACGGGCCACGATACCCGCCGCTCGAACGAACGTTTCGTACCCTTTGTCGCCGTTCACATTTGCGACGATTCCGACGATCGCACTGTTCTGAGGCGCACCGAGTACTTCTCGCAAATAGGCGCGGGCGGCAGGGTCAGGTAGGAACCGAGCCGTATCAATCCCGTTGAAAATCACTCTGCGCCTGCCCGGCGGCAACCGCCCGCCTAGTGCACGCTCTCCGGCAGACGAATTGAAGACGTACCGGTCCACAAGGCCACGAAAGCCGAAGACGATCGCATGGCTGAGCTTGCCCTTCCATCCTGCGATCTGGTTCACGCCCATGGAAGCCCGCACAGCGGCCACGAGCTTCACGTTCCGGACCAGAAATTTTGCGGGAATCGCGTAAACCTGAGCGCCTGGCAGAAAGGCTTGAACAATCTGGACTTCTTCCCGGGCGAGAATCGCGGCGAGGCGTGCCACGAGAAGAATCCCTTTCCGTCGTCCGAGCGGAATGTGCGTAACGTTCCCTGTGGTATCTGCTCCAGCTTGCTCGTGCCCGTGGGTCAGCAGGAGAACCCTCCACCTACCCTCGTCCAGATTCTGCGCGAGCTGTAACGCCTGTCGCTCCGCACCGCCGACTCCGAGCGAGGGGATGAAAAGGGCGATGGTCCTCCTCACCATGCGGGCTTCTTCGCGCTCGCCGGACGGTTTCAAAGCGCCGGCTTGCGCCGGACAGCGGCCCGACCGCGCCAGCCACTGTGGAGCAGCCCGCAAATCCAGATCGCGACCGCTCCCCAGACGAGGACGCGAACGTAGGTCACACTGTCGTTTCGAAGGTGAAGCGCCAGGAGGATGACCAGATTCAGAGATTGCAGCGCTGCAAAGACATCTCGACGGAATCGGAAGCCGAAATACAGGTACGCGACCAGCCAGCCGATCAGAAGGAACACCAGACAGCCGGCGATACCAAAATTCAGAAAGACTTCAGCGACGAGAGAGTACCCCATCCCTTCACCCGCAACAGAGTCGGCGGACTGCTTCAAGAGCCATTCGCTCGGTGGCTCTACAGTCCAGCCGGGGGCCATCCACTTTACAAGCGGACCAGGCACGACGTAGATGAATGCAGCCGCGAAGGAACCACCATGCAGCAGCCCCGTCTTTTCCGTGAACTCCATCGTCCGCAAAACGATACCGACAGTACCGCCCGTGCTCCAGAAAAAATGCCACAAGGAAATCGGCGGCGCCCCCAGGCCCGCCGTGAACATGTGGAGACCGATGCCCAGCGCCCGGCCCTGCGTGATGATCCAGCTGGCAGCGGCCCCGGCGAAGGCATTGACGTGAACGGCTGTGAAGGGAACCGGCTTCCGAAAGTAGTCGACGGCCACCAGCAGCGTCACGCAGTAGAGAAAGGGCATTGTCCGCCCGCCGGTGAGCGCCGTAACGAACATCAGAACAAGCGTCCCGGCGTAGGCGAGCCGGACAGCTCTCTCTGTCTTCGAAGTTGCAATCACGAGCGCAATGAATGGCACGCCCAGAAACTTCGTCATCTGATAGGCACGGTATAGAACACTCGCTGACGCCTGCGTATAGAGATCCAGATAGCTCCCCGACAACGCCCCAGCTCCTTCAACTGCAAGGTACACGAGCGTCAGGGCGAGATAAGCGCCGAAGAGGGACCAGGCGAAAAGAGCTGCTACCCGGCCCGCCCGCCGGTCTGGTGTTCCCGCCAAGCTGCCTGGCGGCCAGATGCGGGCATGCGCGGGCGCCCGTTGGCCCTTCCGCAGATAGAACGCAATGACCGAACCGAGAATGGCGAAAGCCAAACAGAGCGAAACCAGCGCGACCGTGCGCGGAATGAATTCCTCTCCGTACGTAAGAACGCTTCCCGTGTATTCGAAGACCTCGGCCACGTGGAGGTAACGACCGGCGAAAAAGGACGAATGCCAGAAGAAGATGGCAAGCACCAGGACGAACGGCGCGTTGAGCAGTGTTCCGGATCGAAGCGTCGACCACCACCAGAACACGCCTAGAAGCGCCATCTGGAGGAGGAGATTTCGCGTGATCGCAGCGGCCTCGGTGCTTTCGAGAAGGATCAGACTGTGGACGAAGATCACGAGAAGGATGAGACCGAGGAGTGTCGTCGAGAGCAGCGGAGAGATCCTTCCCGGTCGCGATGATATGCCGCGGCTTCCGGGTCTCCCACCCGCGCGTCTCCATGAGAACTGCCGAGCCGATTCCGGTCGGCGCGAAGCGTCTATCATCTCGTCGCTCATCATTTCGATTGAGTGATCCTTGGCCCGACAGTCAGGTAGGGACCGCCGTCAGTCAGTGCATCCAGGCGATTCGCTCCATCCCCTTTCGAATCAGCACGCCTGCCTGCCGCGCCACCCCTGCAAAGCGGTAGTCACGCATCGTGCGGCGGTACGCCCTTCTCGCAACCGCCTCCCGCTCTGACTCGTTCAGGAGAAAGTACTTCAGCTTGTCGATCAGGTCGTCCGCGTTCCGGTAGCCCACGATTTCCCGGTCAGGCTCGAAAATCCGATGGAGACTATCCGCGCAATCCGAAAGCTGCATCACGCCGTTCGCGGGCAAATGATAAAGGCGCTGATTTCCTAGACCGTACTCGTTCCAGTGAATATTAATTCCCACGCGCGCCCGCTGGTAAAGCGCAACCCGTTCCTGGATTCCCACCGGCGCAACCCAGCCCGTATAGCCGTACCGCGCCTTCATATAGAGGTTGTGCTTAAGACCGAAAAAGCCGTACATGCGAAAGCGACGCCCGAACGCTCGCCTCACTTTCGTCAGCAGTGGCAGCTTTTGCCGCCAGAATCCTCCGACGTAGATGATGTCGATGTCGCGGTGTTGCGTGAAGAGCTCGTCTTCACTTCGCTCAGGCGCGCACTCGAAATCGAAGACTGAGATCGGAAGCCAGTCCGCGTTCACCTTTCCCGCATATCTCATCTTCTCCTTCATCTCCATGTCGCGGCTGTAGGTCGGTGAGACAAAGAACACGTGTTCGTACGCATGGAGATAAGGGATGTTAATGAGGTATGTCGCCCCAGGGTCGTCCGCACTATGGAGCGCCTTGTAGACCGGCACGCGCCGCAGATAGTCCGGGTGATACGGCGGGCAGTTCGCCACGATTACCGCGTCGGCGCCGGCGCGCTGTATGCACCTCTCGAATTCCACATAAAGCGAAAACAACCGCTGATCGCCCGCCTGATAAAGCCGGTCGAGCTCTACCGCGGTCGGATAGAAAGAGGGATCGAGCCGCGCGCCATGGTTGAACGGAACGAACCTGAAATCCCGGTTCGATGCGGCGGCAATCTCGCTCTCCCAGAATGCCGCCTCATCTCCCTTCTTGTTGAACGAGAAGACAATATTCATTCAGCGTGTGCAGATAAAGCCGCTGCGTGACGCGACTGTAGGACGAAGTTGTAGCTCGGCAACCAGTCGTAGTTCCTGTAGTCCGAGATGATTTTGAAATGCTGCCGCAACCGACCTCGGATATCCCGCCGCCGGAAGCCGCGATAGCCCACTTCCCAACAATGCTGCCGTGCGCACAACGCGGCGGTCTGCCCGTCCGGTTTGAGCAGATAGTTGAATATATCCCAAGTAACATTGGCTTCCAGGTTCCGTACCCCTGCAACGAATCTCACGAGGCCGTGACGCCCCGCAACCGGGAGGTAGATGAGCGCGAACCGACCTACGCGAGCGATTTCCTCTAGCGACGCGTTCAAGTACGACAAAGGCAGATGCTCCAGAACATGCGACGCGATCACCACGTCGAACTGACGATCGTGGAAAGCCCCCATCGAGTGCACGCTGCCCACCAGATCCGGCCTGAACGTCTCGTCAACGTCTAGGGTCGTCACTTCGTATCCCCGCCATCTCAGTACAACCGTGTCAAGGCCCTGCCCCGGTCCGACGATCAACACTCGGCGGCAGCCGTCGAGGCTCTCCAGGTCACGGTATTGGTAGTATGTATTGACGAAGTTGGACAGGTTTAGGTCACCGAACCACCTCTCCCGGTCAACAGGCATTACACCGGGTCCTGCTTGAACCATTTACTCCTTCTCCCCGCCGACCGCGGCCTGCTCCGGCGCGGTACCCGCGAGACCCCGGAAACGGACGATTCGCCCCGGAACGCCCACAACTACTGCGCCCGGTGGCACATCTCGCGTGGCGAGAGCGCGGGCTCCGATGATCGCGCCGTCACCCACGCTCAGACCCGGCAAGACTGTGGCACCGACTCCCATCCAGACGTTATTTCCGATCGTCACTGGCCGACTCAACATGACGCTATTCATAGGATTGATGTTCTCGTCGTGTGTAGCGGTGGAGATCACAACATTGTTGGCAAACATACACTGCGAACCGATTGTAATACGGTCGTGCGCATCCAGAATCACGAAATGTGAAAACGAACAATCATCACCGATCTCAATGTTTTCGGGATTCCGAATGATCATTGTGGTAGAGAACGCCACCCTCCTGCCGCACTTTCGCAACCGCAGCCGATAATACAGCGTGAACAGAGTGATATCCGGCGCCAAGACAGACTCCACCGCCCGGCGCACGAACCGTGCAACAACCCTCAGCCCCGGATGCGCACGAATGAACGTCGTCAACATTGTCGCGGGACCGGCCAACTTACACGCGCCGTAATCACTACTGTCACTATAGTGAGAAACCATGCAGCCGAATACGCCACCGCTAATCCTACCGCAC
>OCTA010001816.1_pt1 | contig 19528 bp, 15 predicted proteins | sample 1538991 | NCBI WGS metagenome assembly OCTA01 (sample SAMEA3539302, study PRJEB22396) | soil metagenome | biome: tundra; feature: field; material: soil | place: USA | collected 2010-05 | depth 0.15 m | reverse complement strand
GCCAGTGTAGGAGTCGCAAGTGGTTCATCCTCGGGATTCTAGCCCGCAGCACGCTCGCGGGCAAGCGTTTGGCGGGGCAGCCGGTCCCGGTCGTACTAGGTCAACAGGGCGGTGAATCATCTCATCGAACTGCCAGCCCAATTTGACAGCAGCCTGAAGCCGTTCGGGCCGCCGCCGCATCCATTCAATGTCGAATCTTGACTATAAAGTACAGATTGGCTAATCTGGTTATAGTCCAATAGCTTAGGAGTTTGCGCCGGTGAGCGAATCGACCAACACCATCGAAACGATTGCGAATCAGGAATATAAGTGGGGGTTCGTCAGCGACATCGAGGCCGACGCCATCCCGCGCGGGCTGAGCGAAGACGTGGTTCGCCTGATTTCGGCCAAGAAGCACGAGCCGGAGTGGCTGCTGGAATGGCGATTGAAAGCCTATCGGCACTGGTTGACCATGACCGAGCCGACCTGGGCCAACGTACACTACCCGAAGATCGACTACCAGGACATCATTTATTACGCCGCGCCGAAGAGCCGGAAGAATGCGCCCAAGAGCCTGGACGAAGTGGACCCGGAGCTGCTTCGCACCTACGAGAAGCTGGGGATTCCGCTGCAGGAGCGGGAAATCCTGTCGGGCGTAGCGGTGGACGCGGTGTTTGACAGCGTGTCGGTGGCCACCACCTTCAAGGAAAAGCTGAAGGCGATGGGCGTCATCTTCGGCTCATTTTCGGAGGCCGTGCAGGAGTATCCGGAGCTGGTGCGGCAGTACCTGGGCACAGTGGTGCCGTCGTCGGACAACTTTTTCGCGGCGCTGAATTCGGCGGTGTTCAGCGACGGCTCGTTCTGCTACGTGCCGAAGGGCGTGCGCTGCCCGATGGAGCTGTCGACTTACTTCCGCATCAACGCCAAGGACACCGGGCAATTCGAGCGCACGCTGATCATCGCGGACGAAGGCGCTTATGTGAGTTACCTGGAAGGCTGCACCGCGCCGATGCGCGACACCAACCAGTTGCATGCGGCGGTGGTGGAACTGGTGGCGCTGGATCGCGCGCAGATCAAGTATTCGACGGTGCAGAACTGGTATCCGGGCGACAAAAACGGCAAGGGCGGAATCTACAATTTCGTCACCAAGCGCGGGGCGTGTCGCGGCGTGAATTCGAAGATTTCGTGGACGCAGGTGGAGACCGGATCGGCGATCACCTGGAAGTACCCGAGCTGCCTCTTAATCGGCGATCACTCGGTGGGCGAGTTCTACTCGGTGGCGCTGACCAACAACTATCAGCAGGCCGATACCGGCACCAAGATGATTCACATCGGCAAGAACACCACTTCGACGATTGTGTCGAAGGGGATTTCGGCCGGCCACGGGCAGAACACGTATCGCGGCGGAGTCAAAATTCTGAAGAACGCGACCGGCGCGCGCAACTATTCGCAGTGCGATTCGCTGCTGCTGGGCGACCAGTGCGGCGCGCACACGTTCCCGTACCTGGAAGTGAAGAACACGTCGTCGCAACTGGAGCACGAGGCTTCGACGTCGAAGATCGGCGAGGACCAGATTTTCTATTGCCGGCAACGCGGGATCTCGAGCGAAGATGCGGTCTCGATGATCGTACACGGGTTCTGCAAGGAAGTGTTCCGCGAGCTGCCGATGGAGTTCGCCGTGGAGGCGCAGAAGCTGCTCGGCGTGAGTTTAGAAGGAAGCGTAGGGTAGGTGAACCTGAAAGAATGATGGCCACAGATAAACACAGATGGACACGGATAAGAGAACAAGAGTCTTATCGGTGTTCATCTGTGTTTATCTGTGGCTCGAAATGAATTCTTCACGGATTCTGGACGAGGACTGAATGGCATTGTTAGAGATCAAAGACCTGCACGCCACAGTTGGCGACCGGGAGATTCTGAAGGGCATCGACCTCACCGTCGAAGCCGGCGAAGTGCACGCCATCATGGGGCCGAACGGCTCCGGCAAGAGCACGCTGGCGCAGGTGCTGGCGGGGCGCGAACTGTACCACGTGACCGGCGGCCAGGTGACGTACGATGGCAAGGACCTGCTGGCGCTTTCACCAGAGGATCGCGCGCGCGAGGGCATTTTCCTGGCGTTTCAGTACCCGGTGGAAATTCCCGGCGTCAGCAACATGTATTTCCTGAAAGCTGCGCTGAATACGATTCGCAAACATCGCAACCTGCCGGAGCTGGATGCGATGGATTTTCTCGAGCGGATCCGCGAGAAGATGACGGCCATGAACATGGATCAGACGCTGCTGAACCGGCCGGTGAACGCGGGCTTTTCGGGCGGCGAAAAGAAGCGCAACGAGATTTTTCAAATGGCCGTGCTGGAGCCGCGGCTGGCGATTCTGGACGAGACGGATTCGGGACTCGACATTGACGCGCTCAAGCTGGTGGCGGCGGGCGTGAATGCGATGCGCAGCGCTGAGCGCGCCATGATCGTGGTGACGCATTACCAGCGCCTGCTGAGCGAGATCGTTCCGGACTACGTGCACGTGCTGGCCGACGGGCGGATTGTCAAATCGGGCGGCAAGGAGCTGGCGCTGGAGCTGGAAGCAGGCGGCTACGCGGCGCTGGGAATCCAGGAAGAAGCCGAGGCGGTGGGCAAAGCATGACGGCGGTGGCGGAACAGATCGGCAATTGGCTGGAGCAGTTCACCCAGCAGGAACCGGCGGAGCCGTGGCTGCAGAAACTGCGCGACAGCGCCTTCGCGCGTTTCACCGAGCTGGGGTTTCCAACCACGCGCGACGAAGAGTGGCGATACACTAATGTGGCGCCGATCGCGCGCGCGAACTTTGTGGGGCAGGCCCCCGGCCTGCCCAGCAACGTGCCAGTCGCCAGCCTGCCCGAAATCGACCGGGAACACCTTGGCAGATACGCCCCCCAGAACGCCTTTGTCGCGCTCAACACGGCGTTCCTGAGAGACATAGCGTTTGTTAGGGTCGCCCGCGGAACGGTAGTGGTACAGCCGATCGAGATTAATCACGTGGTGTCTGGGCAGGCCGGGAGCCTGCCCCACGCGCATCCGCGGACGCTTATCGTGGTCGCGCCCGGCGCGCAATGCACCATCGTCGAAACTTACAAAGGCACCGGCCATTACTTCACCAACGCCGTGACAGAGATTGTCGCCGGCGATGGCGCGGTGATCGACCATTACAAAATCGAGCGCGAATCGCCGGAGGCTTTCCACATCGCCACCATGCAGGTGTCGCTCGGCCGCAGCGCCAACTTCACCACGCACAATATTTCGCTGGGCGGCGCGCTGGTGCGCAATGACATCGGGGCGACCCTTTCCGAAGGCGCCGAGGCCACGGTGAACGGCCTGTATTTGGTCAATGGTACGCAGCACGTGGACAATCACACCGTGATCGACCACGCCAAGCCGCACGGCAGCAGCCACGAACTCTACAAGGGCATTCTGGATGGCCACGCCAGCGCGGTGTTCAACGGGCGCATCATCGTTCGCAAGGACGCGCAGAAGACCGATTCCAAGCAGACCAACAAGAACCTGGTGCTATCCGACGATGCGGTGATCGACACCAAGCCCGAGCTGCAAATCTTCGCCGACGATGTGCGCTGCACGCACGGCGCGACGATTGGCCAACTGGACGCGGAATCGCTGTTCTACCTGCAATCGCGCGGCATCGGCAAGGCGCAGGCGCGCAGCCTGCTGACACAGGCATTCGCGCAGGATATCATCGACCGCATCAAGATTCCGGAATTGCGGAACCAACTGGAAAAGGTTCTGTCCGAGAAATTCCATGAGCACGGTAACTACTGAAATCGCGGCTGGCTTCGACGTGGAACGGATCCGGGAAGATTTCCCGGTTCTGAAGCAAACCATACACGGCAAGCCGCTGGTGTATCTGGACAACGCGGCGACGGCGCAGAAGCCCTACGCGGTGATCGAGGCGATTCGCAAGTTTCACGAAGTGGATTGCGCCAACATACACCGCGGCGTGCATGAGTTGAGCCAGCGCTCCACGGCGGCCTACGAAGGGACGCGCGCCAAGATGAAGCGCTTCCTGAATGCGCGCAGCAAGAGCGAGCTGATCTTCGTGCGCGGCACCACCGAGGGCATCAACCTGGTGGCGTCGAGCTGGGGACATAAGAACGTACGGGAAGGCGACGAGATCATTATCTCGGCGATGGAGCATCACTCCAACATCGTGCCGTGGCAAATGGTGTGCGAAGCCACCGGCGCGAAGCTGCGCGTGATTCCCATCAACGACCGCGGCGAGCTCATCCTCGAAGAATACGCGCGGCTGCTCAACCCGCGCACCAAGATGGTGGCCGTGACGCACGTTTCGAACGCGCTCGGCACCATCAACCCGGTTGCTGAAATCATCGCCATGGCGCACCGCGCCGGCGCGCTGGCGCTGATCGATGGCGCGCAGGCGGCGCCGCACTTGAAGGTAGATGTGCAGGCGCTCGACGCCGATTTCTACGCACTATCCGGCCACAAAATGGTGGGGCCGACCGGCATAGGAATCCTATACGGCAAGAGTAAGTTGCTGAACGCCATGCCTCCATATCAGGGCGGCGGCGATATGATCAAGACAGTCACTTTCGAGAAGACCACTTACGCCGACCTGCCGTATAAGTTCGAAGCTGGAACGCCCAACATCGCCGGCGGCATCGGGCTAGGCGCGGCGGTAGATTACTTGAGCCACATTGGCCTCGACCGGATTGCCGCCTACGAACATGAGTTGCTCGTTTACGGCACGCAAGCACTCGAGCAGATTCCCGGGTTGCGCATGATCGGCACCGCGCGCGAAAAAGCGGCGGTGCTTTCGTTCGTGATCGAGGGCATTCACCCGCACGATATCGGCACGGTGCTGGACCGGATGGGAATCGCGGTGCGCACCGGGCACCATTGCGCGCAGCCTGTGATGGACCGCTTCGGCGTGCCCGCCACCACGCGCGCCTCGCTGGCGTTTTACAATACCGTGCAGGAAATCGACGCGCTCGCTGCCGGCCTGCGCAAAGTAAAGGAGGTCTTCGCCTGATGGTCGACGATCTGTATCAGGAAACCATTCTCGATCACAGCAAGCATCCGCGGAACTGCCATGTACTGGGCGGCGCCAACCACCAGGCCGAGGGCTACAATCCGCTCTGCGGCGACAAGCTGAAGCTGTATTTGAGGATGAAGGACGACGTCGTCGAAGACGCCAGCTTCGTGGGCAGCGGGTGCGCCATCTCCACCGCGTCGGCATCGTTGATGACCGAAAGCCTGAAGGGCCTGAAGCGCGACGAAGCGCTCAAGCTGCTGGAGCGATTCCACGATCTGCTCACCACGGATTCGCCGGTGACGCAGGAACTGGGCAAGCTGGTGGTGTTCTGCGGCGTGCGCGATTACCCGGCGCGCGTCAAGTGCGCTACGCTGGCGTGGCACACGCTGAAATCGGCGCTCGAAAACAAGGAAGAACCGGTCACCACCGAATGAGCTTGAAGGACGATATCGTCACCGCGCTGCGCAGCGTCTATGACCCGGAGATGCCGGTCAACATCTACGAGCTCGGGCTGATCTATTCGCTCGACGTGGATGACGCCGGCAACGCGCGCATCCTCATGACTCTCACTGCGCCCAATTGCCCGGTGGCGGGCTCGCTGCCGGCCGAAGTGGAGCGCCGCGCGCGCACCGTCGCGGGCGTCGCGAGCGTCAAGCTGGAGCTGACGTTCGATCCGCCGTGGTCGAAAGACCGCATGTCGGAAGCGGCCAAGCTGGCGCTGGGCATCGACGATCTCATCCCCATTGCGAGGATGCGCGGATGAAGCTGAGCGCCAACGAAGAATACGGCGTGCGCTGCCTGGTGCGGCTGGCCTACGCCACCGACGCCGGCAGCGGCCTGACGATTCCCGAAATCAGCCAGGCCGAGGGCGTCTCACCCGCTTACGCCGCCAAGATTCTGCGCGTGCTGCGCAAGGGCGGTTTCGTCAAAGCCGCGCGCGGCAAGGATGGCGGCTACAAACTGGCGCGCCCGGCCGGGACCATCGTCATCGGCCACGTCCTGGACGCGCTGGGCGGACGCTTGTTCGAAAGCGATTTCTGCGACAGCCACACCGGCCAGGCAACCATTTGCACGCGCTCGGTCGATTGCTCGGTGCGGTCGCTCTGGCGCGCCGTGCAGGTCGCCGTCGACCAGGTGGTCGGCAAAGCCACCCTGCGCGACTTATTGCAAAACGAACGCGAGATGAACTCCTGGGTGCGAACGATCCCGGGGCCCAGCGCGCTAAGGGTGATGTAGGGGGCGGGGCCCCGGCCAGTGCCGTCATGGGGATCGCAGGCCAGCCCTTGCGTTGTGATACGCCGGGGGATTAAGCTATGCCCATGTTCGATGCTGCGTTGGTTCCCGCCGCTCTCGGCAGTCTCAAAATAATCCTTGACCTTGTGAAGAACGTGAAGGACGCCAAGCTCTCTGCACGTGTCGTCTCCGAAGTGATTGACCTCCAATCTAAGCTCGTGGGCATGGGGCAGCAGGCGGTAGAACTCCAGGAGGAGAATCGCAGGCTCATGGAAGAGAACGCGGCGCTTAAGAAGGAAAAGGACCTGGGCGATACGGTGGTGTTCCACGACGGCGCGAATTGGAGAAAGAGGGACGACGGAACAGAGGAAGGCCCATTTTGCCCGAACTGCTGGAGCGATGGCCGCCTTCACCGGGCCCAGGTGAATGATGTGGCTGGCGGGGCCGTCTATTTCGCGTGCACGCGGCACGGCGCGGCTTCACCGTACCTGTTCACCGTGCCAGAGTCTCTGGTCAAGGGCGTCAACCTTGATCCTCACCGGGGCCGCGTGTCTTTCGGCGCTGTGTCGACGCCCGCTGTGAAATGGCCTGAAAGCTTCTGAGATCGACAGTCGCTTGCGCCGGGCAGCGGAGGGTCGCGGATACGAAAGCTCCCGTGAAACACTGATCTGTGGTACCTCTCGCAATGCCCCCAGGCGCGGTTGTGACGGTTGCGATCAGCCTCGCAGGACATCCTTGCCAAGAGAACTTCCGCCTACTCCGCTACCTGGACGAACAGTCTTTCCGGTACAATGAGCGGCGAGATCCGCACGGCGATGTTGGACGTTTCAGATCGGCCGTACGGGACGCCGCTGGTCGATGGCTGACGTACAAAACGTTGACAGGAAAATCACCTGGAGGAACGGTGAAACTGACTATTCTGCCTCTCGCGTTCGTGCTTCTGGCTGTTGCTCAAAGCGGCCAGGATGCCCCGGCAACGGAGCCGAACACAGTGTACTCTCAGGTTCCGTTCGACCTCAGTGCCACGCAGCTGCCGCCGCATTTCACCGGACACGATATAGTCGCACTCTACAATGCTTTCCAGAAAGTTAGCAGCCTCAAAAGGGATGACTATGAAACCACCGGACAGTTTGAGCAACGTGCAGGGGCGCTGCGCCTCAAACCCCTAGTCGGCGATATCGGCCCAAAGTCAACTTTAGCGATTGTAATACCTGTCTCTGCAACCGTCCCGCCGCCATACGACGAGGGCGCTTTCTCAAGCTACGATGCTGATAAGCGCTTATTGACATTCGGCCTTCAATGCTCGACGTACCACTTGTCATCACTCGCTGCCCCTTCCCCGAAGCTGAGAAAGTCTGCGGGCTACTCTATTGCAGTTAAGGATGACTCTACTATTACTGATGGAATCAAAGGCACGAACGTCTTCGGTGCAACTGTGGAGACCTCTCACATTCACGTTGAGAAATACGAGATCCTTTGGGACAACGGTGAGGAATTCAGGGCACGCCAGTCTCGTGGTGTGGCATTGCAGCCGTACAGAATCAGGCCCGCAGTCATCCAAGCCGAACCGGAGGTTGCACGGCGCATCCGGGATTCGCTGCGTGCTTTGATAGTGTGTTCGGCCAAGGATGAATTGCCTACTTTCTTGGAAACAACCGGTTACAGCGCCACTTTTGACCATCCGACTTCGAGCCTGAGCTACAAGCACTTCCTAAATGTAACGCTTCTTGCGGTCTGGTTCTTTGATGCGAATTCTGGCAACGTTTACGGGAGGGTTCAACCGAAAAAGTGACGACGGCCCGAAGGGGACGGCCCGAAGGGGCCCGAAGGGGACAGGCCCGAAGGGGACATCCATGATAAGGGCTAGAGCGGGCCGGGACAGACGGGACGTTTTCCATGTATTTGTCGAAGTCAACAGCATGAAAACTGTTGGTTCCGACTCCAATAGCTCGCGCCGCAGTTCGGGCAGCTTGGCGAGAACGGCGAGTTGCTCCAGGTTAGCGCCGGGGCCCCGCGGCCGGAAGGCTCATCTGTCGTGACATGACCGTCAGAAGTAGTCAGCAATAGTTCTTGACAACTAGGGAAGGTAAGGCATACTCTTGTCCCCATGCTCTGCACTCAAGCAACGGGGAAACTTCGCACGGCCGGTCTTCTGCTCTGTCTGACAGGCATTGCCGCCGCGCAAAACACGCCACAAAGCACTCCACAGAACACGTGGATCCGCGTCACCACTGTCAAAGTCAAGCCCGAAATGGTTCAGGAATGGCGGGAGATCGAGAAGAGCGAAATCATGCCCGCGTACAAAAAGGCCAACGTCCCGGCGTACGCCGTCTGGCAGACTTCGTTGTTCGGCGACGCCTATGAGTACACTATCGTCGTGCAGATCCCTAAGTTCGATCAGTTCGATGGCGACAGTCCTTTAGTCAAAACGATGAAGCCGGAAGACCGGGTGCGGCTTGGCTATAGGCTTGCCAAATGCGTCGTTAGCTCGCACAGTTCGGCTCTGCTGATGCAGGCGGATACCTCGATTATCAAGGAGGGTGCAGCGATGCCGGACTTGATCATGGTGAGCCGGATACAGCTTGAGCCGAAGAACGTGAATGCCTACCTCGGCTATCTCAAGGAAGAAATAAAGCCCATCATGCAGAAGGCAGGGGAGGATTGGTGGCTGGTATACCGCGACATCTTTGGCGCCGAACACACACAGATCACCACGGTGCGGTCGATGAAGAATTGGGCCGAAATCGACGCTGGCCCGCTCACTCGACGGCTCCTCAGTCCGTCCGAGTACAGCAGGGTCACGGACAAGGGGAGTGCCTTGATCGAGTCGAGCACCATCACGATGGGCCGTTTAGTGAAAGATCTGAGCTACTAACGAGTCAAGCACCCACACCTCCGCGAACGCTCTACCGCGCCAACTCCGCCACCCTTCGCTTAAGCTCCGCCACCTCCCGCCGCAGTTCGGGCAGCTTGGCTAGGTTGGCGAGCTGCTCGAGGTGCTGGCGCAACGGCCGCGCGGGCGTGCCCCACACCGTCTCTCCGGAATGCACCACCTTCGACGTCAGCACGCCGCAGCCCGAGCCCAGCACCGCTCGCGATTCGATCCGCGCTTTGTCGCCAATCCCCACCTGGCCGCCGATCACGGCGTGGTCTTCCACCACCACCGAACCGGAGAACCCGGTTTGCGCCGCCACCACCACGTGGCGGCCGATGCGGCAGTTGTGCGCCACATGCACCATGTTGTCGAGCTTGGTTCCCTCGCCGATCACGGTCACCCCGAGCGCCGCGCGGTCGATGCAGCAGTTGGCGCCGATCTCCACAAAGTCGCCGATCTCGACGCGCCCCACTTGCGGGAACTTGTGCCAGCGGTCGTGCTCCCGCACGTAGCCGAATCCGTCCGCGCCAATCACCGCGCCGGAGTGAATGATGACGCCGCGCCCTATATCCACGTTGTCGTAAATGGTGACGTTGGGATGGAGCACGGTGCCATCGCCCAACACCACGCGCTTGCCGACCACGCAGCCCGCGCCGATGCTCACGGCCACGCCGGCGCGCGTTCCATCGCCCACCACCGCGTGCGGCCCCACGTATGCCAGCGCGCCCAGTTCGACATCGGCGCCCACCACCGCCGTGGGATGGATGCCGGGCTTGATTTCCGCCGTGGGATAGAAGCGGCTCATCGCCCGCGCGAAGGCCGTGCGCGGTTCCGGCGCGCGGATCACCGTGCGGTAACACGGGCTCGGCCAATCGAGCGGCACCAGCAGACATCCCGCCGGAGAGCTTTCGGCCTGCGCCGCGGCTTTCCGCCCGCCCACAAACGCCAGTTCCGACGCGCCGGCCGATTCAATCGCCCCCGCGCCCGTCAGTTCCTTCTCGCCGTCGCCTTCAAATGTGGCGCCCAGCCACTCGGCCAATTCACGAACTCGCATGGCCCTATCATGACAAATCCATCGCGCGCGGGGGCCACAATGCTAAACTGAAAGTTCGTGGCCCTCCATTGGAGGCGCCCGGAACTCTTCCAACCGAAATCAATCGATGAAAATCAGCAACACCGCCATCCGCAACGTCGCCATCATCGCCCACGTCGATCACGGGAAAACCACGCTGGTCGATGCCATGCTTCACCAGAGCGGCATCTTCCGCGACAACGAGCAGACCGTCGAACGCATCATGGATTCCAACGATCTCGAGCGCGAGCGCGGCATCACCATTCTTAGCAAAATCACCGGCGTGCGCTACCAGGGCGTGAAGATCAATATCGTCGATACGCCCGGCCATAGCGATTTCGGCGGTGAAGTGGAGCGCGCGCTCAAGATCGTCGACGGCGTGATGCTGCTGGTGGACGCGAGCGAAGGGCCGCTGCCGCAGACGCGCTACGTGCTGTCCAAGGCGCTAGAAGCGCATCTGCCGCCGATTGTGGTGATCAACAAAATCGACCGCCCCGACGCGCGCTGTCAGGACGTGCTCAACGAGATCTACGATCTGTTCATCGACCTCGATGCCACCGAGGACCAGCTCGATTTCAAAGTGCTCTACGCCATCTCGAAGACCGGCGTGGCTAAAGAGTCGCTCGACGACCCGTCCACCGATCTGCGCCCCTTGTTCGATGCCATCCTGGCCCACATCCCACCGCCGGTGGGCGAGCCGGATGAGGTGTTGCAAATGCTGGTCGCCAATTTGGATTACAGCGATTACCTGGGCCGGCTGGCGATCGGCCGCGTCTTCCACGGCACGCTCAATTACGGAGACACGGTGGCTGTCGCCAAGCGCGATGGGTCGCTCCAGACCACCAGGATCACCAAGCTCTACTCATTCGAGGGGCTGAAGCGGGTGGACGAAACGGTGGGCCGGCCAGGCGACATCCTCGCCATCGCGGGGGTGGAAGGCATCACGATCGGCGAAACCGTTACCAGCGTCGAAACTCCAATGCCGCTGCCGCATGTCGCGATCGACGAACCGACCATCGCCATGGCGTTCACCATCAATACCTCGCCCTTCGCCGGCCGCGAGGGACAATGGGTGACGTCGCGCAATCTGCGCGAGCGGCTCGACAAAGAGCTGCTCACCAACGTTTCCATCCGCGTCGAGGAACTGGGACACGACACGTTCAAAGTGATGGGCCGCGGCGAGTTGCAACTGGCCATCCTGGTCGAGATGATGCGGCGCGAGGGTTTTGAGCTGGCTGTCGGCAAGCCCGAAATCCTCACCCGCAAAGTCCACGGCAAAATCGAAGAGCCGGTCGAATTGCTGGTCATCGATTGTCCGGAGAATTTCCTCGGCGTGGTGATTGAAAAGCTGGGCGCGCGCAAGGGCAAGATGAACAAAATGGTGAACCACGGCTCGGGCCGCGTGCGCTTGGAGTTTCTCATCCCTTCGCGCGGTTTGATTGGCCTGCGCAGCGAGATCCTCACCGACACCCGCGGCACCGCCATCATGAATTCGCTCTTCCACGGTTACATCGAGTGGCAGGGCGATATTCCGACGCGGCCCACCGGGTCGCTGGTGGCGGACCGGGCCGGCCGAACCACCGGCCACGCCATTTTCAATTTGCAGGAGCGAGGCGAGATTTTCATCGCCCCCGGCGCGGAGGTTTATGAGGGGATGGTGATCGGCGAAAATGCGCGCGAGAAGGATTTGGACGTCAACATCGTCAAGGAGAAAAAGCTCACCAACATGCGCGCCTCCACCGCCGATGAGGCCATCCGCCTGGTGCCGCCACGCATCCTCAACCTGGAGCAGGCCATCGAATTCATCCGCGACGACGAGTTAGTCGAGGTGACGCCGGCATCCATTCGCTTGCGCAAGAAGATTCTGAAAGCCAATCAGCGGTAGCCGTTCACAGCCACCACAATATCTACCGGCCCATGAACCTCGCTCGGACGATTCTCACGTTCAGTGGCAGGGAGTAACCGATGAGGCACAACTGATCGAGCGCAAACAGCACCACCGATTCCATTCCCGCCGCTACCGCCAGATTCCATTCCTTGACCCACGGGGTTGTGTAATCGCCGATACCCACAAGGTGGCTGCTCTGCGACGGCGGGAAGCCGAGCTGTCGCGGCAACTGGATCGACTGGCGTGCCAGATCCAGATTGCGGTCGCCAGTATAAGTGAAATTCTCGGTCTTGAGACAAGCCAGGTTAGCCGGCGTCCAGTACGATGTGGGGTAGTTGATCAGTTTGTTTAGTGGTGTGTTATTGACATCTGGCGGGTACAGCACCTCGAACTTCGTGCTTGGCGCCGATTGGCGGACAAACGTCATAATAGTCTGTGTGAATTCGCCAATCAGGCCGGGCAGAAAACTGCATTCGTTCGGATAGGAAACCGGGTCGGCATTTTGGCTGGGAATAACTCCCATCGGCTGCCCGTAGGCTGCCTGAAAAGCGGAAGTCGTGTAGGCATCATAAAATGGCATGCCACCGTGCGCCGCCGTGTACCACCACTGTACTTCGCCGAATTGAAGATACGGAGCAATGCCGGCGTCTAGCATGATCTGCGCCATGTCGAGATACGCCTGCTGCCAGAATGCCGTGCTCTCTGGCCCGAAGTTGGTCTGTAGAGCCGGCGTGCTCACCGTGCACGCAGCGCCGTCCGGATAGCGTTGTGCAATTCCCGCGCCAGTGCTCGGGTCCCCATTGCCGAGTTCCATGCTGAACGATGCGGTGACATCGATGCCATAACTGCTCAGGGCCTTGAAATAACTGAGGCTCCAGTCCCGGGCCGCGCGGTTCATCCGCGGCACAACGGTTAGATCAGTTAGCCATATTCCGTCCTGGCCGCCTGAAAGCCAGCTTGTCGCCAGGGTCGCGGTGAACTGCGTGCTGTTGGTATTGACGCCCAAACTAATGCCATTGCCCGCTGAGCCCGGAAGCCGCGAAGTGATCGTAAGGCTGGCTCCGTTGGCTTGGGCCCACACCTCGGTCGAACCTGCGTTGATTAAAAGCTCGAAGCAGGCGGCAATGCTTTCGCCCGTATCGCCAATCAGATTCCAGTGCTGCAGCGGCGTTCCGTCCAACTCGATTTCGGTCTGCCCCCCAGGGCCGAAGTAAGGCTGTCCGGTGAAACCGATCGTCGCGGATGCGTACTGATTGCCCTGACAAACCAACTCATAGAACAGCAGCGCTCCGGCATAGTGATTCAATCGGCCCCGCAATCCCAAGGTGTCGGCCAACCACGCCGTTCGCTCGGGGGCGAGCGCCAGCGAGTGGTTCGTATCCCAGTCCGTCGCCGCCGCTGTTTTGGGCATCGCGATAAACGTCGGCAGATTGCTGGTTGGAACGGCGATTTCAAAAAAGTCGAAGTATACCGAAGTGCCTGCCGTTCCCGAGTTGGTAATGATGACGTTGTGTTCAACGGACGGGGTTTGCTGCCCCAGCGAAACTCGCATCAGCACGTCTTCACCGGCAAGCGCCAGGTTGATTATGATCGGCGTGCCGCCGTCCACTTGCACCGTCACCTGTCCCCCGCCCGTTAGCGACCGCGTGCCCAGGTACAAGGTGTGGGCAAACGCCGAAACATAGGAGCACTCGACCGCAGACCCAGGCGTCGTCGTCGATTGTATGGACCCGCCCGAATAGTTTCCCATCTCGGAGGCCCAACTGCCCGTGTAAGTGAGCGTGGTGGAATCGTCTTCGATCCGCCGGCTGCCCGGCCCCGCCACTTGATACTGCAAGCCGCTCCCACTGACGGTCCAATTCGACACCAGCACCGAGAACTCACTCCGCTGGAAATCCGCCGCCTGCATGTCCGCCGCCCAAGTCCATCGCAGCTTCCGCACGTTCGTTAGGTTTGCGGTGGAAATCGAGACGCCATTCAAATCGGTCAGATTTGCGAAGTCCAGATTAACTTGCCAGGCGGTAGGCGACACACCCTCCTGGAACAGCGCGGAAAGCGGTTGCCAGGACTCTGTTCCAGCGCCGTACACGGTTCCATACACGCCGATCCGGTTTCCATTTGACCCCGGCACTCCCAGATAGGTGAGCTTGATTGTCGGGCCGTCCGCCGTTGCGCTAACCAGTCCGGTCTGCTGATTCGCGGTGATAATTCCGGCTAGGGCAGCCGCCGCGCTGCTCAGCGTATCCCCGGGCGCTAACCGGTAGTTGTAGTGTTGGTCCAGCCAAGCCAGTTCGATATAGTCTCCGGCTGTTAGCGCACCCTGCAATTGGAACTGCGTCGTGGCGGGAACCGCGTTCGATAGAGGCGTCGCGTACTGCTGCAACGGGACTTCGTAGATCTGTTCCTTTCCGCCTGTGTCTGCCCAGATTCTGAGATATGGCCAGGGTTCCGTCGGATACCACGTGGAATCAAAACTGATACAGTTAGTGCGCACCTCCTGGTAAGATAGCTGCAACCCACTCAGGTCGCCATCGGGAAGGTTGCGCAACCCAGGATATTCGAAGACATTGTCCCGGTTCCATTCGAGCACCGCCCAATCAAACTGGCTCCGCCAGCAACCGGAGACCGTGAATCCAGCCGGGCTGGTCTCGCTTAAGGCCGCGATCGCCGATGGCTCGAAGAAGTAACACTGTAGGTCCCGGTCAGGCTGCAATTTGGACAGCGTGTCTCCCATCAGAGTCGAATGATTACGGTCAGGTCCGCGCCTGGATACGTGCGCCCCACGGATTGAACGGCCAGCGTGATCCGATCGCCCGCCGCTAAAGGCGGCGCGCCCTGCCCGCTGACGTCGTTGGAGATAGTCTCATTGGCCTGAAACACCAACTGGCAGTAAGCTGACCCGTTGACGTTGAGTTGGAGTTGCACCGATGCGTCCGCCGATGCGCCAAGCACCGCGTAGATGTCACCGACTGAGTGCGCCGTGTCCACCACCAGGGCCGGCGCAGCCGACTGGTCTACCGACAGGAACCCCTCCACCTGAATGCAATACTGCCCGCCGGAGAGCGTCCGCAGACCGCTATCGACCGTGTGCGTCAGGCATGCGCTCGCCATCGGGCTGTTTCCTTTTTGGTTGGTAACGAACAGTTGCGCGCTCGCCACCCGCACATCCGGAAGCGGCACCGGAAAGCTCCAGGTGCCGCTATAGGGGCTGCCAAAAAAGCCTTGTGGAAACCCGGCGATCGTTGTTAGGCCTGCCAGATGATAAACGGCTGCCTGCGCCGCGTGCCCGCTCGCCGGACTGCTGTGCACGCCCCTTTGGACCGTATACTGCACGCCCCCGTCGCTTACAGCGGTTACCTCGAGCACCTCGCTGTCGATCTGCAAAACGCTGCCAGCCTGCGCCGGCCCTGCGGCATTCAGTGTCAAGGTCGTGTCGCCCTCCCCTATAGCGCTGGCGAGCGCGAAGCTGGTGGCGCCTTGCAGTTCGTCCCAGTAATAGACAGCCAGTGTCGCGGCTGAGATCGTCTCAGTGTCGGTTAGGCTACTGAAGGAAACTCCGCTCAGGTCCAACGTCCCCCCGCTCTTTCCAACGCCCAGTCCAAAGAACGGCGTCGGCGGCGCGGCGCTGTCGCTGAATCCGCTGCCTCCGATTTGCCACCGCGTCACCGTCGATAGCAGGGCCGGACACTCCACGTTGGCCGCGTTCGCCGACCGCCCAGTCACCTGAACCGTTTCGCCGCCTTGGTTGGGGACAGCCAAGCTTACCGGGCTGCTCTTAGTCATTGCCCCAAAATGCCAGCCCGCCTCCGCCACCACGAAGTAGCTCGTGGCATCCGGAGGCACCACCCACACGCTCGAAACAGTCAGCGTCGTCGCGTCGTTGCTTGCAATCGATGCCTCCTGCCCGGCGCCAGTCCCTCGCGTAACCCTCACCGTCATGCCCTGATAGCAGTTAGGGCTCATCTGAAGGTTTCCGTCGCCAACCGTCGTCGGTGAGAAAATACTAGCCGTCATCTCGGGCTGAAGTTCCATGCGCCAGTAGAAATTGGCATGGTCGAAATTCGGATCCGGCGGCGCAATCAATTGCGGCTTCGCGCCGGTATCTGTGAAGCTCGTCCCAATCGTCTGGCTCGAAGCGATCCGCAACAAATCGGCCGGCGTCGTCCCCCGGTAAACATTGAACGTGCTGCTGCCCGGAGTAAAACTGAGCCCCGATAGCGTCACCGAAGATCCATCGCTCGCAATCACCGCCGTTACAATAAACGAAAGCGCGCCTTCGTCTCCCGACGCGTCCACGCCGGAGACCGCGTAGTACAAGACCTGGTTTGCCGCAAGCGTGCCGCCTGTTCCAATCGTCGCGGCCAGGCTGACCAATGGCACGCCAGGTCCCGCGGCGATTGTGGCCGCTGGCGTAACAAAGCTCACCCCCAGGCTCGCCTGAATCGTCCCGTCGCTGCTCGTCGTGTTCGTCTCGGCAATGCCAAACTCCACTAGCCCGTTCGCATCCACCACGCTGCCCAATAGCGGCCGCGGGACTCCAATGGTGGCTGTTGCCTGCTGGTTCGCTCCCGCCGCCGAGCTGTCTTGACCGTTTGAATCGAGATACCACGCATCGTCATGGATCTGCGCCGTGATCACTGCCGTTCTGTAGTTAGTCGATGGAGTTATTTTGGAGACCCGAAATGGCTGCCGGCTGAAGCCCTCCTTCTGGTAGGTGACCGTAATGAGGTCTCCGGGTCTGATCCCGAACGCCATGATGCTGGTCTCAAACTGAATATAAGTATTGCCTAACAGCGATTTATCGAGGTTGAATTTAAGGAGTCGAGCTGCCTGGTCATAATTGGGTAGTCCAACGGCCATCAGCGTGGCCGTCACCTGTTGGCCTGTCAGGATCACGTCGTCCGGCTCTACGACCGTGTAACTATCCTGCTGGTAACTATTCAGGGCATCTTGAAAGTCTATGCTTAGTGAGTTCGGCGTATCCCCGATGCTGCGCGACGAAACCACGACCGTCGGCTCTCCAGTCGCTTTCCGCAGGAGTCCCGATACGCCCGTGGTTCCGTCACCGAACTCGTAAGCTGGCCATCCTCCGTTCAGCGATTCGGTGCAGTTGGACCACGGATTCTGCGCCGGCTGCTGCAACGCAATCGAGTTCTCAACATTGATCTGCAACACGCCCCCGGAGCCGTAAGTCAGATACAGCCGCGACGCGTTGCGAATTCCGCGGATCACATCTCCTGCGCTGCGCCTGTTCTGCAGCACCAGGTTGCATCCGAATCGGGAGATGGTGATCGGGTTGCCGTTCAAGTCCGTTGAGTTGATTAGCTCATCGCAATACGCCGCCGCTGGCGCCAGTGTCGAGTAGTCGATCTCGGACTCCCGCCAACCGCTACGTCGCAGCATGTCGTGCAGAATCCAAACGGGGTTGCTGGTGAATTCTTGGCTGAGCTGGTTTCCTTGAGCGTCATATGTGGGAACTATCAGCCCTTGCGCCAGCACCTGCACCGAAGGTAACGAGTTGCCGTCGCTGATTTGATTCGGCACCACCACCGACAGGTAGGCCATGCCACCGTATGGATCTCCCGCCGGCTGGCCATTAGAGTTCAAGAAATTCAGATCGAATGCGCCGTCTCGCGTCCCCAACGTGGGAATGTTGTACCATCCGGTGCCGGTCATGTTCTGCCCGCTCACACCAAGCGGTATCTGGTAACCGTTCACCAGCACGGCCAAAACCCCTTGCATCACCCCGACTCCTAACAGCACCTCCATTCGAGTCAGGTTTCCGTCGTTGCGTGCGAATACGACCGGCGGATAGTACCAGGCCGTTCCGTACACCATCGGTACATAGTCGTTGTAACGCGCCTGGTTCACCGCCACGGCGGAACTGGTCCAGTCCTTGCCGTAGCCTCGCACCGTGATTACGGGCGGAACGTACTCAATTCCGCCAAACCGCGTGAACATTCCGCGAGCTTGGCAGTCTGTCGAGGCGTACCCGCACGATGTAAATGGAGCGCCGTTATTCAGGTTCCCGCGGCCTCCCGGAAGACCGGCCGAGTAACCGCACGGGTAGTAAAGGGAATAGCTGCCCTCTGCACCCCCGTCAATGGCTTCCTGTTGTTGAGCGGGCGTTGACGGGAACGTCCAGGGGCACAAACGCTGAATCCGTATTTCGGGCAGATACACCCGCTGCAAACTCATCCGGTTCGTTGCCGTCACGCGAAGCGTCGCTTCTTTGATCTGGTTCGGAGGGTTACAGATTCCCTGGAATACAACTACGGCGTCCGTCAGCGGTGCGTTGTTGGGTAAATCGTAAAACACGAAGCTGGCCGTGATCGTCGCGCCCCGGAACCCCGTGCTCCGTTCGATCTCCGAAAAGTATGAGTCCGCGTTGGCCAGCAGCAGGGTAATCGTCGGGCTTCCGTCGACGCCCTGGTCCGAGGCGGTTTGAATATCGAACGCACTATGCTGCAACACGCGGGCGGCATAAGCCGTCGTCCCAATTGTGATGCCGTGAGTGCACCAGTGTTCGGTGTTTCCGTTCGGCAGTGCACAGTCGAATATCACCAGCGGTGTGTCGGTGATCGCACCCACCTTCAACTCAAAGACTGTTTGCATAGAATATGTTCACCGTTGCGGAGTGGTGGTTCACGTCGGTGGATGTAAGTGTGAGCGCGTCATCGCGGAATCGCGCGTTCGCATAAACCCCGCCCGTCGTTCCGGTCTTGTAGGCGGACGGCGACGGCTGCGCTTCCACCTGCGGTCCGAACACGGTCACGGTAGCGCCCGCCGGCAGTTCGATCCCGAATTCGACCGAGCTTGCCGTAGCGTCGCCCGTGCCGGCAATCTGAACGCGGCCCCACCGGGAATTCAGCGCGGCCTGCGCCGAGTTTCTCCCGAGCCGCAATTGGATCGTCACCGGCTGGCTGCTGAACGCGTATACGCTGAAGCAGTACGTGTAGCTGGCCGGCGCGTTCAGCGTCTGCGTCAGCGCCTGCGGCCCCTCGCCGGAGTTTGCCAATTGCCACGCGTTGCTGCCGCCTAGCGGGTCCGCCACACCGCCCGATAGAGTTAGAAATGGCGCCGCCTGCCACACCACGTTCGTCAGATCCTCGCTCCACGCGAGCAGGTTCGCCGCTGGGTCGAGGAACGTAAAGCTGTTCAGCGATCCTTCCATTTCAGTGAAGAACTGCTGCAGTGCAGCCAACTCCGTGTCGCTGAGGTTGGCGTACTGCAGTTGCCACCCAACGGTCTCACCTGCCGGGTCCGCTAGCTTGATCGAGCTTCCGTCTGCCGCCGCATTCACAACGGTCCGCGGTCTCCGTTGCTTCACAATTGGAAACTGACTCGTCACCCCGGATACTAACTGCGGATAGACACTCATGGTTACGCCCGGTTTTCTTTCACCGTCACGGAGGCTTTACCGCGCATCTCTTCCACCGAAGTCA
>OCTA010001815.1_pt1 | contig 19542 bp, 13 predicted proteins | sample 1538991 | NCBI WGS metagenome assembly OCTA01 (sample SAMEA3539302, study PRJEB22396) | soil metagenome | biome: tundra; feature: field; material: soil | place: USA | collected 2010-05 | depth 0.15 m | reverse complement strand
TGGTAGAGCCAGCGCACCGCCCAGATGTTCTTGCGCTTCTCGTCCCGCGCCATCGGCGGCAAATCGGAACCGTAGGCGGCCGGGGACAGACCGCGGCGCGCCACTGCCGCCATCTTGGCGCGAGCGTTCTCTTCCGACATTCCGCGCCAGGCGCGGGCCCACGTTCCCCATACCCAGCACTCGGCGCGACTGTCGAAATACGGTTGGTCACCGACATCCGCCGGCGTCACACGGGGATGCGTCCACGCCGTCACGCTCATCACCCTCTCGTCGAGCGCGTAGTGCCTAAGCGCCCCGCACAGCCAATCGTAGGTGCCAGGCACGCACACGAGGTCGTCCTCCCAAACAATGAAGGTCTCGTGCCGAGATGCCGCCTCCGTCACGCCGGCAAGCACGTTGCGACCCAGGCCGAGATTCTCCGTCCGCTCCGTGAGCCGTATCTCCGCCCAGTCGACGCCACGAAGCAGTGTCCGGGTCTTGGCCACGGCCGGTGCGTCCGTCGAACCCTTCGCTCCATCCGCATAAGCCAGAACTAGCGGCACGGCATTTTCCCGCAGGCACGCGAGCACGCGGGCGAGATGCGTGGGCCGCGCGTAGGCGAAAAGGACGACGGGGAGGACGGAAGTGTTCATGGATCATCACCCTTCGGAAACAATGTCGAGCCGGCCGACACTCGTTCGCTCGAATCCATCAGGGTTTCCATTCTTTATGACCGCATTCGGCGCAAGCCAAGACCGGGCCGCGCATCCAAAACGTATTGCGAGATAGAAACCGACCGCATATCTCTGAGCAAGGCCACATATCGCCAGATCGTGTGTTGTCAGAAAGCTGGCGTTGCGCATTGGTTTTCTTGTATCGCTTCGTCCATCACCCCGGCGCGGGCCACACAAGGCCGAGGCTGGGCGATCGAACGGCCACACGGTGTACCAGCTAGCCCTAGACCCGTCCATTCTCTACCACCAAGCCGTCACATGCCCTACCAGACCACCCGCCAAAGGCTGGGGCGCTTCCTGCCAGTGCCGCTGCGCAAAAAGCTGAAGCGCTTTCTCTATCGGCTCCGGGGGATCGCCGGCGCCCGGCGCCTGCATCGCGCGGTGCGCTCGGGCGCCCCACTCCGCATCGTGGTCGGCAGCTGCGGCATCGTCGAGCCGGGCTGGACCGCGACCGACATCGAATGCCTGAACCTGCTTCGCGAAACCGACTGGCAGCGGTACTTCATCCCAGACTCGATCGCCGTGATTCTGGCGGAGCACGTTTGGGAACACCTCGCATCCGCGGAAGGGTTCGCCGCAGCCAAGCTCTGCCACCGTTACCTAAAGCCCGGCGGCCACCTGCGGATCGCTGTGCCCGACGGATTCCATCCCGACCCGGCCTACATCGAATTGACTAGGGTTGGCGGCATTGGAGCGGGAGCCGACGATCACCAAGTGCTCTACAACCACGAGACTCTTGGCCAGTTGTTGGCCGACACCGGATTCGAGGTGGAATGGCTGGAGTATTTCGACGAGACGGGAGCATTCCACTTCCGGGAGTGGGATCCAGCCGACGGCATGATCCATCGCTCGCAGCGGTTCGACGTCCGCAACCGCGACGGCCGCCGGCACTATACGTCGCTCCTGGCCGACGCCCGAAAACACGCTATCGCGAGCCCTCCCACCTTCGCCCAAGGGGCGCGGCCTCGCGACGGGGCGAACTGAGCGCAGTCCAGACTCAAAGCCCGAGGATGTTTCCGTCCCGGTAGAAGACGGCGGTACATTTCTGCCGCACCCAGCCGGGAGCCAGCCCCCAGAACTCCACGGGGCGAAATCCCGCCTGGCGCAAGTTAACCAATGCGGCGGCATATTCGGGCCGCTCGGCGTCGTCGAGCACCAGCACGCCGGCAGGATCCAGGCAGGGCAGCGCGGCCGCGATGCAACCCACCCGATCCCGTCCATCGACGCAGACCAGATGCGGTGCGGGCCGCATCTCGGCCACTGCCCCAACGTATGCTGCACTCGACTCCGGGCGGACGATCACCCGGGCCTGCGCCGGCAGGCGCGCCCTGAGTTCCGCCGCAAATGCTGCATCGTGCTCGACCGCCAGTACCGCCGCGGTGCGCCGGGCAAAAAAACAGCGTCGAGGCACCGGCCCCGTACTCGAACACCCGCCAGTGCGATCTGATCCGGGGCCGGAGAAAATCCACAAACGGCTGAGTCATCCAAGGCACGGCCTCGCCATCTGCATCCACCAATTCGTGCGAGATTACGCTGCGCACCCATCCCATCTCCACGAGATAACCCTCGGTTACGAGCGTGCCGAGTCTGCGGGCCAGCACGGGTCGCAGGAGCAAACGGGCAAAACGCCAAGCCTTGACCAGAGCGGGCAGCGACTGAAGTTCAGGTTCGTCGGACATAGGCGTACCAGCGGAAGGGAATAAGCAGGGCGCGGGTTTGCATCCATGCGTTTGCCCGCACCGGCGCAAAACAAAACGTCGACAGCCATGTCGCCACCGCCTGCGCCACGAGGGTGGCCGCCGCCGCGCCGCACGCCCCGTAACGGGGGATGAGCACGAGGTTGATCCCCACGTTGCTCAAGAGGCCGGCCATGGTGCTGGCGAGGTAGAACCCCGTGTGCCCTTCGTTGACCAAGTACTGACCGCGCGCCACGCCAAGGAAAATGAACACCAGGGTTCCCGCCAGCCAGCAAAGAACCGGCGCCGCTTCCGCATACGGTTCGCCGAAGGCCAGGCGTACGATCCAAGGAGAGAGCAACGCCGTCGGCAGCCCCAACCCAAAAGCCAGTCCGGCGTTGAGATCGTAAAAGGATTGCATCCGGTCCTCATATATCCTGCGGCCGGCGGCGCGGGCCGCCAGCAATGTCCCCAGGAGGCTCGCTGCCACAGCGCCAGGCACGAAATACCAGACCTCCGTCAGCCGTGTTGCGGCGGTGTAAATGCCCGCCGCACGATCGCCATTTATCCAACGTAGCATCACCACATCGGTCCGCAGATAGGCCATGACCGCAAACCCGGAAAGCAATAACGGCCAGGCCTCCCGCAACAGACGCCGCGCCAGCACGCTGTCGAAGTGGCCGTAGCGAAACCCGCGCCGGTGTGCCGCCCAGGCGAGCAACAGCGCGCCAAAAGAAACCTCCATGACGGCCACCGCGGCGAACGCGGCCAGGGGGGCATCACCCAGGATCAGCATCACGCGAGCGAGCGCTCCGGCCACCGTCGCGGCCACTAGTGCCAGCACCGCAATCCGCGCCTCCAAACGCGTCTGCAGCCATGAATCAGCAAGCCAGAACCCCGGCTGGAACAGCAGCGGGGCAAGAATGACCAATAGCCGGCGTTCCTCGCCGCCGATGCCGCCCCAGCCCACTACGGTCGCAAGGACCACTAGCGCGCAGGCCGCCGAGGCGAGGCGCAGCAGGAGCACGGTCGTGGCCAGTCGGGGCACCGTTGCAGTCGCTGCCAAGAATTGGCGCCGCGCCAGCGCCTCCAGGCCCAGTTCGGCGAGCGGCTGGAACAGCCCTACCAAAGCGGTCGCCGTCACGAGAATTCCATAACGACCGGGCCCGAGATGTCGCGCCACCCAGAAACCCACTCCCGTTACGAGCACCAGCCGCAGCGCTTTTTCGGCCGCGAGCCAGGCGACATTGCGCAACGCGGGGGAATTCCGCCACCTGAAGAGCAGGGTATGCACGAGGGGAAACACGCCACGTCAACCTGCCGGTCCCGCCTCGCGCGGTCAAACAATCGCGGGACGGACCGACGGCACGAAAAGGCCCGAGCCGGGAAATGCAGTCAACGTTCCCAGCAAAGCTGCGGACGATTTTTGCCTTTTGCGTTCTGCGGACTGTCCGATGCATCGTCACGGCGAAGATAAGAATTGAACGAATACCCTGCTCCTTTGTGCCTTCGCGTCTTGGTGGCTGAGGACATGTCCTGCCTTTCGTAATCCCTCGATTTCTCCCCTTGACCCGCTCGGAGGCCTGAGCGATTCGACCGGGCTCGTCGAAACCCTGTAGAGGGGCTGGCGCAAGGTGACGCGAGCGAGCTCGCCGCCTCCAAATCAACTGATTGCCGCGCCGATTCAAAAGGCCGGAGACCGTGAGGACGCCCGGCGGAAAGGAGGGTGGACTTTGTCCGACGCAAGGCTAGTTTTGCATTGCATGGACGTTGCGAGTCTCGAGGCGGTCATTGTTGCACGTACGCCAATGTACGAACCGCAGCAAGTCGAAGAATCGGCGGGCCCCGTGGCGAGGCGCCACATGGGAGGATGCGAGCGACGACGCGCTCCTCTCGGGCGCCGCCCTCACCTTCCGGCAGCGATTGGCGTGGAACGCCGAAATGGTCGCCCTCTGGGCGCGCTGGAACCCCGATCTTGCCCGGCGGGTTTGGATCGACCGGGAATCGCTTCCGTGATCAGCCACCGTCAGTTCCCAGCGCACGCCGGCCCAGCAATTGAGGTAACTTACTGGCGAGAACGAAGCCGTGAGATGGATTTTGTGCTGCAACGAGGAGCGGACTGCGTCGCCATCGGGCTGAAGGGCGGCCGACGTAAGGAATCATTGCCCGGCACGACGGAATTTGCCAAACGATTCGCGCCAAAGAAGATCCTTTTGGTCGGCGGCCAAGGCATCCCGCTTGACGAATTCCCAGGCCGGTCGGCTGAGACTTGGTTTGACTGAACCACGCATGCGTTACCCCACTGTATGAAGCTTTCCATCGTCATCCCCTGCTACAACGAAGCGAAGACGATCCGCCAGATCGTCGACCGTGTTCGGGCCTCGCCGATCGCGGAAAAGGAGATCATCATCGTTGACGACTGCTCGCGAGATGGCACGCGGGACCTTCTGCGCACGGAGATTGCGCCGCTGGTGGACAAGATCGTTTATCACGAGATTAATCGCGGCAAGGGCGCCGCGCTCCGGACCGGGTTCGCCGCCGTCACCGGTGACATCGTGCTCGTCCAGGACGCCGATCTGGAATACGACCCGCGAGAATATCCCAAGCTGATCAAGCCCATCCTCGATGGTCAGGCCGATGTCGTCTTCGGCTCGCGGTTCATGGGCGCCGAGGCGCACCGGGTGGTCTATTTCTGGCACATGGTCGGCAACAAACTTCTCACTTTGCTCTCCAATATGGCCACCAACATCAACGTCACGGACATGGAGACCTGCTACAAGGCCTTCCGTCGTGAGGTGCTGCAAAAGATTACGATCGAAGAAGACCGGTTCGGATTCGAGCCGGAGATCACCGCCAAGGTGGCGCGACTCGACTGCGTGATCTACGAGATCGGCATCAGCTATTACGGCCGCACCTACAAAGAGGGCAAAAAAATCGGCTGGCGCGACGGCTTCCGTGCGCTCTACGCGATCGTGAAATACAACCTGTTTCGCTGAGAACGGACCCCCAACCCTGCATTGCTCACTGACCATGCTGGCTTGGTTCGACGGTCGGCCCGACATGAGCCCGCGGGATTACCTCGTTCACATCGTCTTGTTTCTTGGGACGGCGTTTGCTCCGACGAGGCTGCCCACGGCGCCGTCAACGCACCCCGCATGATTCTCGTTAGCCCGACTATCTTAAGCATCCTCCTTCTGCCATTGGCGATCGCGGCATTCCTGCTGCCCGGCTGGTTGCTGAATCGTCGCATCCGTTCCCCGGCGCCGGAGCTGACAGTCTTCCTCGCATCTGCGGTCCTGCTCTTCTTGCTGGTGCTGGGTTGCGTGCTGGTTCACGCGCCGCTCACCCGCGGACCTCTGCTCGCCGGATGGAGTGCCCTCTGCGTGATCCTCGCTTGGTGGACCCGGAAAGCGCCGGCAGCGGACGATCGAGGTCAACCAGTGATGCGGCGGCCGGTTGGCATCGACTGGATGTGGACCGCCATCGCGGCCGTTGGATTGGCCTCCGTGGTTCTGCGCGCCGTATTCGATCCGCTCTCGGGCTTCGACAACGTGTTTCGCTGGGACTACCTGGCCAGGGCGATGCTCGCTTTGGGCCGGCTCGATTTTTATCCGCCGGTCACGGCCGCGGATTTCGACATCTACTCCTGGTGCGACGGCATTCCGCCGCTCGTGCCGACGCTGAATTTTTGGATCTATCTTTTCACCGGCAGCACCGCTCCGGTCCTGACGGCCGTGCGCGTGGCGGCCGAAGCCGTGCTGGTTTTCTGCGCCATTGCCCGCCTGGCTCGTGAAATCTGGGGCGAGGCGGCGGGGCCGGCGGCCATGGCGGTGGCCGCCACGAGTTCGCTGCTGCTCTGGGCGGTGGCGATGGGACAGGAGACCGGTCTGACCACCCTCACGTTGCTCACCCTGTTGGTCCTGCTTGCGATTCAGGCGCGCACCCCCAGCCGGTCGGCGATTTTCTGGGCCGGCGTCGCCGCGGGCTGTGGCGCCCTCAGCCGGGAATATGGCCTCGCCTTTCTCGTGCTGGGAAGCGGGCTGTTGCTGGCCAGGCGGGACCTCCGCGCGGCCGGCCGGTTTGGCGTGACGGCCGCCGCCGTTGCGGCCCCCTGGTATCTGCGGAACTGGATGATAACGGGCAACCCCCTCTTTCCGCACGCGCTTGGGGGTCTCTTCCCCACCAATCCCCGGTACCAGGGGATCATGCAGGCTATCGCGGCGTTTTGGGGATACCGTGCAGGACATTTCCGTCCGGTCGAGATCCTGCCAGTCCTCGGCGTCGTGATGGGAGTCGTGCTTGTGTTCGGCGCCATCGGGGCGAAGCTGGCCAGACGCAAAGCGCTGGCCGGGCTGACGGCTTTTGCTTTGGTGGCCGGACTTTGCGGGTGGTCCCTGCCGCTAACCGCCGGCGGATGGATCTATGGATTGCGCATCCTGGCCCCTGCTGCGGCCGTGTCCGCCGCGCTGGGCGGCTGGATCGGAGTGCGCCTGTCGCGCGCATGGTCTTGGGTCGCTGTCCTGGTGATGCTCGCCGGCGCGGTGGACGCCGCCCGCCGGTCGTGGCTTCTGCCGGATTTCCCTTTTACCGCGCCCCTAAGTTATTCTTTTGCCGAATGGCGTGAGAATTCGCCTGAAAGGCTAAGGATCCAACCGGACCAGATATGGCCGGCGCTCATTTTGGCCGCCCGCGGACGCGGCATCGTCGTCGATCATCCCCAGAACCACGCTGAAGTCACCCTGCGCGGCGGCCTCGCCGTACCCTTGTTCAGTCCACGGCTCGACCCGGCGTTTGACACGAAGCTCTCTTTCGAAAATGCCTGCGCCCGGTTGCGGGCCGGCGGCGTCCGGTTCTTTGCAGTCAGTGCCAACAGCCCCATCGCGCAGGCGTTCAACGCAAACCATCCCTTCATGGACACGCTTTGTCGCGGCTATGAACCGGTCGCCACGATCGGCCCCCTGACGATTTACGACCTTGAATCACTGAACCCCAAGGCACGGGCGCCATGAACAGGTCAAGATCCGGGGCCTTTGCCAGCTCGACCTACGCACCTTACCGCTCCATCCCGCCGCAGACAGCGGCGCCGTCAGCCCAAAAGGTTCGGTGGTCTCTCTCAGCCGGGACGATAAAGTCGGCTATAGGGCGGGATCGCCGGATCCCGCCGTTTTACCGAGGGAGGCGGGGTACGGCAACCCCGCCCTACAAGACTGTACCGGACATTCCTCGGAATTGCGTGCGACAAGCGCCCCGACTGCATGAGTCCACCTTGGTCGAAGCAAAGAGGGCAATCCGCCGCTGTTGCCGGGCTCGACGCTGCGTCCCGGTCGGCCATCGTCCAAGACTAGCGATGCTCATCCGGCGCCTCGCCCGATTTCATAAGAACAATCTTCCGCTCCCACCTGGATCATGTCCCTAGTCGCCATCCTCTGCGGGCTCGCGTTGTTTTTCGGACTCGTTTTTGGCCTGGGATTGCCCTGGGTGGTGACGAGCCGTCTCGAGGCCCCCGAAAAACTCGCCCTGGGAGCCGGAGCAGGGTTGGCGCAGATTTGTGGGTTCGCCTGGATCATCTACCTGACCGGCTTGCCCAACGTCACATTCTTCACGCTGCCCGGGTTGGCGGCGCTCGCCATCGGCATCCGGTCCCGGGCGCTGGCGGGTCTTCTGTCGGATCCGGACGTGCGCGGTTTGGGGGCCCGCCAACTGCTGTTCGCCGCGTGGTGCCTTGGCTGGCTCGCCCTGGTGCGCTCCTACGGCGGAGGGGAATGGGCCGGGGACTGGTACGAGCATTACGAGCGCGTCCGCTTTTTCCTGGATCGGCAGCCGTTGAACACCCTGTTTACCGACGGCTACAGTCTGCCCGCGCGCCCCCCGCTCGCTAACCTGGTGGTGGGCGCCTGCATGGCAATCCGGCGGACGGATTTCGCGCATTTCCAACTTTTCACCACGCTGTTCAGCACCCTGGTGTTCTTGCCCGCGGCGCTGTTGGGTCGACATTTTGCCCGCGGCCGAGGCGGTGTCGATGCCGTGCTGCTGCTCATGCTCATGTTGAATCCCGCGGTGGTGCAAAACGCCACGTTCGCCTGGACCAAACTGCCCGCGGCATTCTTCGTTTTGCTGGCGGTTGCCTTCTATGCGCGCGGCCTGACCGAAGCCGGGTCGATGCGGCGGACGATTGCCATCGGAGCCCTGGCCGCGGCGCTGCTCACACATTACTCGGCCGGACCCTACGCGATCATCCTGGTCGGGGCGCAATTTGCCCTCGCTTGGTCTCGCCGGCAGAAGCGCTCCCTCTGGCGGGAACTCGGGCTCCACGCCGGGATGGGCCTCATGCTCCTCGCCCCCTGGGTGGCGTGGTCGCTCGTCAACTACGGGATCCCGGGAACGTTTCTTTCCAGCACGGCTACTCCCGGCGCCACCACGCCATCCACGGTGAGCTGGCTCGCCCTGCGTGCGCGGAACGCCTACGTCACGCTCGTTCCCCACCCGCTGCGCCCGGCCGACTACCGCTTCATCGCCCAAACCAGCACGCTCGGTTATGCGCGCGATTATCTGTTCAACATTTATCAGACCACGCTTCCCGGTATATTCGGCCTGGCCGGACTCGTATTACTGGCGTGGCGAGCCATCCACCGTCGCTCTCCGGCCGAGCATGCCGGCGAACGCTATTTCTGGCGCTGGTTTTTCGTGGGCGCAATCACGCTGGGCATCGCGGCGGCGTACCAGCCGGATCGTTGGGGGGTCGCGCATCTCTGCCTGCTTCCAGCGGCGATTGCGGGCTTGGCCTGGCTCGCCGCCAGTTTGCGGGAGATGCCGGCTCTGATTCGGCGCCTCTGGACAGGCGCACTGCTGGCCGACGCTGTTCTGGGCATCGTGGGGCACTTCTATCTTCAAGCGACCGCACAGGTGGCACCGGTCACGCTTTTCGAACTGACCCGCGGGAAAATCCTCGTCCTAAGCCAGGTGGCGACCAAGAATATGCTGCTCAAGCAGTTCATGAACTGCACGTTCGTGGCCGACGGTGGTCCGGCGCCCGCTTTGGTCTTCGCCCTCCTCGCAATGTTGGTAACGCTGGCTGTCTGGCAGGCTTTTGGCGTGCGCCATTCCAACCTTCCACCTTGATTGGCTCCCTGACACCTCGACGTATATCCGAGCCGGCGCTCGTGGCCATTGCCCTCGCCGCCGCTGCCGGCTGGGTGTGGCGATGTCTGTGCAATTTCCCGGCCCACGGCTGGAACGAGGTTCGACTCCTGCCCAGCTTTATGTGGGCTCACGGTGTCTCGCCATATCCTTTACCCCAAGGCGGACCGGCCACCTCCTGGATTTACGGGCCCTTGCCGCTCGCCCTTGATCTGCCCGCGACCCTGGCGACTGACGCATCGGGTGGCCTGTTGATCGCCGGTGTGATTAATCTGATGGTGACGCTGCTTGCCATCGCCGCGGTATGTGCCTGGTGGCGGACTCCGAACGGATCGCCCTCTGGTGGAAGCCGGTTGATCGCCGGTCTGGTCTGCGTGGCGCTGTGGCCGACCGCCTCCCTGGAATACCTGCAAGCCGACAATGCCGCCGTCGCTTTCGGCCTGCTCGCGCTGCTCTGCCTGCAAGAATCCGATGAGCCCGGCGCCCGGTGGCTGGCGGCGGCGGCATGCGCGGCGGCGATCGCGTGCAAACAGACGCTGTTGACCCTCGCGTTCGCCCAGTGCCTCTATGTCGGCGTGCGCGGCAACATTCGCGCCGCGATCGACCAGGGACTGCGCATCCTGAGTCTGACCGCGGCGGTTTTTGGCCTGGCGGCGGTAGCGTTCGGTGTGGCTGGCACGGTATTCCATATCTTGATACTGCCGGCCAAATTGCCCTGGGCGGCATCGATCATCGGGCGGTTGACCGAGGTATGGCCGCAACTCCTGGCCCAGACCGGCCTGCCGATCGCCGTGCTTGGGCTGCTCGGGCGGCAAGTCTGGCATCGTGACTCGCCCTGGCTGTTGCCCGCGCTGGCGTGGGCCACAGCCTGGCCCCTCGATCTTCTTCCTTTGTTCAAGAACGGCGGTTCAAGCAATTCCCTCCACAGCGCCCTTTTCTTCCTGCCGGCCGCCGCCACCCTGCTGGCCACCCAGGGCAAGGGCGCGAATCTCTGGCGGACCGGTCTGGCGATGCTCGCAACAGCGCTGCTGGCATTCCGCCTTGGCGGGACGACACCGGGAACATGGCGGCCATTATCCGCCCATCTGCGCCAGGGCGAATTCCTCGCCCGGAATCTTCCGGGCGAGATCTATTTCCCCTGGCATCCGTTGGTGACGTATTGCGCTGAACGGCGTTTCGATCACACGGAAGACGGGCTATTCATGCGCTGGCTCGCCGGCCAGCCGGTCGCAGGCAGGGCGATTGCAGCCTATTTGCCGCCACGATTTCATATCGTGGCATTTCTTCGCCAGGAATTGGACTGGGGACTTGCCCGCTCCCTGATTCCTCCTGAAGCACAAAGAACCGAGTTTGGACTGTGGACGCTCTATTCCTGGCCGCCCGCGGCGCCGGCGGGATCGTCCGATCCGCCACCGCACGGTTGATTTTTGTCCGATCTTCCGAAGAATGCTCCGCACCCCGTGAATCCCCCTGCGATCGCCGTCGTCATCCCGGTCTACAACGAGGAACCCGTGCTGCCGGAACTGTTCCGCCGGCTCGGCGCGGTTTTTGACCGCGAGACGGTCGCCACCTGGTCGGCCATCCTGGTGAGCGATGGCAGCCGCGACGGATCCACGGCGTTGATCTTGGAACAGCACGCCCGCGATCCGCGGTTCAAACTCGTCGAACTGTCGCGCAACTTCGGTTTCCAGAACGCGCTGGCCGCCGGCCTGGCGGCGGCGGCGGGCGCCGACGCCATCGTCACCATGGACGCCGACCTGCAGGATCCGCCGGAACTCATTCCGGAGTTGGTGGCCGCCTGGCGCGGCGGCGCCGAGGTCGTGCGCGCCGTGCGGCGCAGTCGGAGCGAGACCGGACTCCGCCGCCTCGCCTTCGATGGTTTCCACAAGATCTTCGGTGTGCTGATCGATTATCCGGTTGAGCCGAACTCCGGCACCTTCGGCCTGCTCGGCCGGGCGGCGATCGAGGCGTTCAGCCATCTGGCCGAGCGCAACCGGTTTTTCCCGGGACTGCGCGCCTGGGTCGGTTTTCCCCGCGCCGACGTGCTCTACGACCGGCAGGAACGCGCCGCCGGCCGCCCCCACCAGACTCTCCACCAGTTGGCCCGCTACGCCCTCGACGGCGTCTTCAGTTTTTCCTACCTGCCGCTGCGGGTGCTCACCTACGCGGGGCTCTCCGTCGCCGGGCTCGGCTTTGCCATTGGCGTGTTCTTCATCGCGCGCCGCCTGCTGGGCATCGAGGTCGCCCAGACCGGTTTCACGACGCTGGTCACGCTCGTGCTCTTCCTCGGTGGCGTTCAGCTCATCGGGATCGGCGTGCTCGGCGAATACCTCGGCCGCATCTACGACGAGGTGAAACAACGCCCCAACTACATCGTGAAACGCAGGACCGGCTTTGACTAAGCGATTACCTGCCCCTGTCCTGCTGGCCGTCTGCGTTGCCGGGCTTTCCGTCGTCGGCTATTGGCTGCTGTTCACGACCTTCATGGTCTACGATGACGAGGGCTACGTGCTCTGGTCCCTCCATAACTACGTCAACCATGGCCGGCTTTATTCCGAGGTTTACAGCCAATACGGACCTTTCTTTTTCAGCTGTCATTATGCGTTGGCGCGCCTGCTGGGGTTTGGTTTCAACAATGAAACAGGACGGATACTCACCCTTATCAACTGGGTGGGAACCGCGGCGTTGTGCGGCGCGCTGATATGGCGCCTGACTCGGTCGCTAATCGCAATGGCGGCGAGCAGCGTCCTCGTCTTTGTCTACCTGTGGATCATGATCAACGAGCCTTCGCACCCGGGCGGTCTGCTGACTCTGCTGGCCGCAATCGGTGCCGTCGTAGGCGCGTGGGCCATCGAGCAGGAACGCCCGCGCCTGTTTGCCGTCGTGACCGCCCTGGTCGGTGCCGCGATGGCGCTCACGAAGATCAATGTCGGGGCTTTTTTCTTGTTCGCCGCCGGCGCCTGGTTGTTGATCAACACCGGCAACGACCGGGCCAGTCGTCAGGCTGCCTGGCTGGTCGCGCTAGGTTGTGTCGCCGTGCCCGGAGTCTTGATGGCCGGGCTGTTTGCCGAGAATTGGGTTACCACCTATGCATTGGATTTTGCGGCTGCGGCGCTGGTGCTCGTGTTCCTGCTCCATCGCGCCCACCGCCGCGAACATGACCGGACCACTTGGATTGCATTTATCGGGACTGGTCTTCTCTTGGGTGGGCTGGTGACCGGTCTCACCTGCGCACGAGGCACCAGCCTGTTGGAACTGTGGCATGGTGTCGTCATGGATCCCTTGCGCCAACCTGGCATCTACCATACGCCCGTGCAGTGGCTGCCGGGGACGCGGCAACTGGTCCTTGGCTCGCTGGCCATCGCGGTGTTGGGGATGGTCCGGGTTCGGATCACAGGTTGGATGAAGGTAACAGTCGTCATCCTACGGCTCGGGGCAGGGTTGTGGTTTCTCGCAGCGTGCGCCGGCCTCACGTCGTTCACGATGCCCAAGTTCGGCTTCGTCTACGGTCTGCCGTTGGCGTGGCTCATGGTTGCTCCTCTGCATGATGGACCACTATTGCCCGCGGAACGCGCGCGTCTTTGGGTGGCATGGGTGTTGGTGTGGCAGAGCCTGCACGCCTATCCGGTGGCGGGCAGCCAGATGAATTGGGGTACGTTTCTCTGGGTGCCTGTGTTCACCATGGGCTGGTGCGAGGCCCTGCGTCTGCTGGCGGACCGCGCGCCGCGCCTCCGGCTGCAGGTAGTGGCCGCCGGCAGCATCGCATTGGCCATCGGCTCGGGTGCGGCCGTCTGGGATCTCGGGCACAAAGGGTACACGCGCTATGTCCACGGCACGCCACTCGGTCTGCCGGGTGCGGAAGACTTGCGGCTGCCCGATGACCTGAGATCCGCCCTGCGCCTGCTCTACGACAACGTCCAGACTCACAGCGGCCAGCTTTTCAGTTTCCCCGGTCTCTATAGCTTCAATGTCTGGACTGGAAAACCCACGCCCACGCTGGCCAACGCTACCCATTGGTTTTCCCTGCTGTCGGAAGAACAGCAGCAGGCGATCATCGCGCGCCTGAAGACCGATCCGCGGGCCTGTCTTATTGTCCAGCGGTTTGTCGTGGATTTTCTTCACGCCAACGGTTTCGCCACGACCAGTCCACTACTTGATTACCTGGCGGCCGACTTCGAACCCGCGCTACGGATCGACACCTACGAACTCTGGGTGCATCGCGGGCGCTCCATCGCGCCTTACGACACCGCCCGGCTCTCGCCTGATGCCGCGGATGGTGGCCGACGTCTGGAATTGATCGTCAGTCACACCGATTCTCCGATCGCCCGCATCGAAGTGCGGGATCTGTTTCCACCCTACGAGCTATTGGAGAATCTCCCGATCGATTCAGCCCATCCGGTGGGGCTCACGCCCATCGACGAGACTGGCGCACCAATCGGCCCGAGCGAAACATGTTCCACGATGCCACGTCTCGTCCAGCCAACCCGGATTTCAGTGAGATTCTCCCTGATGCCCCGCCCCGTCTCAGCCGCGCAATTGTCCGTGCTGCTCTGCGCCCCCGACGGTCACACGGCAGGGGAATTACGCTTCGTGCGCTGACGATTCCGCTAACGCCGGCGGGCCACCAGCAGGAGACTGACACCAATGGGAAACGCGACGCGCCAGAAGGCGGGCGCGACCAAGAGCCGCTGGAGCAGCCGGTTGAGCCACGGGGCCGGCTCACGGTCCTCGGTGCGTCGACGGTGCGGTGGGCCGGGCTGCGGAAACCAGCGCCGCCACTTGCGCACGAGCCACACCGCGGGATAGGCGGCAACGTTGGTGTAGTTCACGTGCACCAGTTCCCAATGGTCCGTGGGAAACAGGGCGCGCAACTGCCGGCGCGAGTAACGTCGATAATGATGCAACGCCTCGTCCCAGTCGCTCCACAAGGCCATGCCGGCCGGCACGGTCACCACCGCCAGTCCGCCGGGTTTGAGCATGCGGTGGAAGCCGCGGACCACCGCGCTGTCGTCGGGCACATGCTCCAGCACGTCCAGCGCCGTCACGTATTCGAGCGAACCGTCGGGCACCGGCACCTGGTCGCCCGACAGGCTCAGGATCTGGTCGGGGCGGAACCGCTGTCGCAACATGCGCAAAGCCTCCTCGTGGTCGTCGAGCACGAGGACCCGGCAGCAAGCCTCCATCTCTTTGGCGAAAATGCCGGTGCCGGCTCCGCAGTCGAGCAGCGCGTCGCCCGGGCCGGGCGGCCGGGCGCGCTGGATCCAACCGCGCACCAGCTCGCGCTTGCCGGCGTAATACCAGTGAGTCCGCTCCACGCGTTCCAGGTTCTGATATTCCTCGGCGTTCATGCTGCTGGACAGGTTGGCCGCCGTTTACTTCCGGCTTGTGGCTAGCCCGGATGTTTCATGTCCCACTCTCAAGCATGCCTGCAGTCTGTGCAGAATTTCGGGCTCCCGTTTCTTGGGGCAGCGCATCCGGGCTAATGGCAAAACCGCGCCAAAAACTCGATTGAGAGAGAATGCAAACTGCCATGACATCTGGGCCGGGACCCTTTTTTTGACACCATTTGATAGCGTTGCCCTCTTCAAAAGGGCGGTTTTGCTTTTAGCCTGCATATCCTGCGATTCTTGACGACACTGCGGCGGAGAGCAGAAGAATAACCTTACAACGACCAAGACTGTGGAAATATGCAGGCTAGCGTCGCGGACCGGCGATAATGTGTCCACGTTTTTGTCATCCGCCCGCATGACCCCGCAACGCCTGCCTTCCGTGGTTGTGACCACAGCGGTGGCCGTGCTGCTCGCGTTGCACTGGTGGCTGGCGGTCAGCGCCACCTTCGAGAAAAGTGCGACCTCGGACGAAACCGTCCACCTGACCGGCGGCTACAGCTATTGGCGATTCAACGACTACCGGCTGCAGCCGGAGAACGGCAACCTGCCCCAACGCTGGGCCGCCCTGCCGTTGTTGATAGAACATCCGCATCTTGACCCGGCCGAAACGCCGGACTGGTGGTCGATGTCCCACGTCTGGCTGATTAGTCACCGGTTTCTCTACGAATCCGGCAACAACACCGATTTCATGCTGGCGACTACGCGAGGCGCGATGGCGCTCTGGAGCGTGGCCACCGGGCTGCTCGTCTTTGGCTGGTCCCGCCGCTGGTGGGGCGACGCCGGCGGATTGTTTTCGCTCGTGCTCTATGTGTTTTCGGCCACGACCCTCGCGCACGGTCCGCTGGTAACGTCGGACATGACGGTGACGTTCTTCCTTCTGGCGGCGACCGGCGCATTCTGGCGCCACCTCCAGCGGCTCACGGTCGGCAGTCTTCTGCTAAGCCTGGTCCTCACCGCACTCACGGCTGTCGCCAAATTCTCCTTTCTCCTTCTGTTGCCGGTCTTCGGGTTGCTGGTGGTCTGGCGGCTGGCCGAGTCGGTGCCCTGGGTCGCGGTCTGGCACGGTGGCGAACGCCGCTTTGCGTCTGGCTGGGCCAAACTCGGATTGTCCAGCGCGTCCGTCGTGCTCCACGGGGTGGCCGCCTGGGCAGTCATCTGGGCGTTCTTCGGCTTTCGTTACACCGCTTTTGCCCCCGGGATGCCGCCAGGGTGGAAGTTTTACCTGCCGTGGCAAGTCGTTCTTCCTGAATCCGGCTTCTGGCGCTTCCTGGTCTTTCATGCCCGCCAATGGCAGGCGCTGCCGGAGGCCTTTCTTCAGGGCTTCTCCTATATGCGTTATTCGGCGGAGCAGCGGGGCGCGTTCCTGAACGGCGCGTACAGCACCACGGGGTGGGTGGCGTTCTTCCCTTATGCTTTTCTGGTCAAAACGTTCCTGGCCGAGCTGGGGGTGTTCGCGCTGGCCGGCAGCGTCGTGGCGACCCACTGGTGGACAGCGGGCGCGAGACGCCTCCTGAACGAATCGCACCGCGTAGCTCCGTTGCTCGTTTTGTTCACCGTCTATGGAGCCTTTTCGCTGGCCAGTCATCTCAACATCGGCCACCGGCACATCCTGCCCATTTATCCGATTCTTTTCATCGCCGCCGGGGTGATTGCCCGGCCGGCGGCTACCCGCTGGCTGCGTCTCACCGCGGTCGCCTTGGCCGGATGCGCCGTGGTCGAAAGCATGGCCATCCGCCCGCACTATCTGGCCTATTTCAATGTCTTCGCGGGCGGCCCGGCAAACGGATGGCGCCATCTCATCGACAGTTCCCTGGATTGGGGGCAGGATCTTCAGGGCTTGGCCCGCTGGCTACGGAGCCACCAACGAAGCGGAGAGGTCGTCTACCTGGCCAATCCCGGCATGAGTGATGCCCAATATGAAGGAATCCCCGCCGAGCCTCTCGCTCCCTATTATTATGGCTACAAGCCCCGCCGCTGGCAGGAGCTGAAACCGGGAATTTACTGTGTGTGCGCGACGGAACTTCAAGATGTTTACAGTCCATTTCGCGGGCCATGGACCCCGGCCTGGGAGATCGAGTATCAAGGTCTCCTGCACGGGATGCGAGCGGAGCTGGCCACGGGCAAACGTGATTCATTGATCGCCGAATTCGGCAACGGACCGTCCAAGCCGTTGTGGGATCTCGACCGCCTGCGGTTCGCGCGGCTTGCCCAATATTTGCGCCTGCGCCGGCCGGATGCGATGATCGGCTACAGCATCCTCATTTACCGGCTATCGGCCGAGGAAGTGCACGCCGCAGTGGACGGGTCGCCAGCCGAACTGGCAGACTTGATGGAGCGTGCGCTGAAGGCCCGCTGAACAAAGCGGTAATTGACGGTTGGCTTCCCGCGCAAAAGCCAGCGGCTTTTCACGAATCCGCCGGCTGCCGTTCGCCCGGCCGCCCAATCAAGGCAACTGCCGCAGCCATTCCACCAACTGGCTGGCGTCCACCGTCGCCGGCACGGCGATGGTTTTCTTGCTTTCGAATAGCTTCCGGCGCTCCTTCGCCCAAGCCAGCAACTTCCCCTCGTCAACCCCGACCACGCGGCTGATGCGCACGATATAGGCGGGGGAAAATGCTTTCTCTTCGATCAATTCCAATTGGATTCCCGGACCGAGGTCTTCGTCAACGGAGACATACCGCACATTGCTGGCCAGATCAGCCGCCACCCGCTGAACCGCCACGACCTCTTCGAACGTATGCCGTTGGTAATGGTAGAGAAATGCCTCCGGCCGCTGGGAAAGTGCCGCGGGATTGGTGCTGGACTTCCGGTAGAGCAGCCACTCCAAGCCGGAGTTATTGTCGATTGCCAGGACCGATTTGGACCCGAGGCCGCGAATAAAGCCGCCGACCCAATTGACGGTGCCGGCCGCGAAATTCTCCTGGGTAAAGCGATGGAGAGCCGAAGCCGGGACGGTCGCGCCCATCAGATAGGCCAATGAGGCGCCGATCACCACCGGCCAACGCAGGCGATGGCCGGTCAGGCGCGGCACCACGTAGATGAAGGCAAATATCATCAGCACGTGCGCCGGCAGGCTGAGACGGCGGATGATGGGATCGTCCCACTTGCCCCAGAAATAGCATAACATCAGGCCGGTGTGAATGAGCAGCCCGAGCATGAAGATGGAGAATGTCGCCGTTGCCGGATCTCCGGCAAAGATCTCCCGATGGTCCTTGTAGAAGGTGAGAACAAAGAATCCGACCCCGAAGATTCCCAACACCGCGACGAACCAGGAGCCCGGCTGTGTGCCGTCGAACGTGAAAAAGAAATTCAATGCGTGCCCGACGTTGTCGTAGAAATATTTCAGGCCGAACGGTGCGGTGGCCCCCGCGACGTCGTTGAGCTGCCAGCTCGCCTGGGAAAGTTTGAAGACGTTGTACTGCAGCGGCAACAGCACCAGCAGCAACGGCGCGAAGAGCAACGCCCACGGCAGGTCGACCCGGCGATTCCGCCACCAGACGTAAAAGATCGTCGCCCCCACCGGCAGGATAAACAGCGCCGATTCATAGCGCACCTGCGCCAGCAACACGCCGGAGAGCGCGAAGCCACACAGCCGGTGGGACTCCGGCCGTTCCGCGTAACGCAACCCCAACCACAGCGTCAGCACAATCATCACCATATTCAACAAATCAAACCCGCCGCCGGTCGCGTTCTGCGCCACCAGGGGAACCGTGATCAGAAGAAGCACCGCCGCCGCCCCAGCGCGCGGCCCCCCCAATCGGCGGCCGACCAGGTAGAAAAGCGCTGTGAGCGCGAGGCTGAGCAGGCCATTGAGCACAAAGACGTTGCTTACCCGGTAGCCCGTGAAGTCGTGGACCAGCGCAAGCAGGAAGGGGAAAAAAACCGGACGTTTGTCCAGATAGACATTAAACGGCACGAAATTGCTGGCGTAGTCATAGCCCCGCACGACCACCGCCGCTTCGCGCTCGAAGTGCATTTCCATCGCCGTTGAGCCCAGCACGATCTCATCCGCCACGATCTTGAATTCATGGCGTTCCTGCACGTGAAGGAAGACCGCCGTGCCCAATACGAACAGACCAACCGGCCACCAGCTCCCCAAGTCGCGCAGCCGGGGCCAGTCGTCACGCAGACTGCGGACCAGATGTCCGGCAAACCACACGAACGCGACCAACACCAACCAGTAGCCGCCGTGCTGGACGACATTCACTGCCTGCGCCGGGCTGAACGTCACAAAGCCCAGCACCACTGAGAGCGCAGTGACCAGCGCCAACAGGATCAGCCGCTTCGACATAAATAAGAAAGCCGCCCGCAGTATCGGCAGGCGGCTTTGAAATTGAAACCAAAAAACCTACTGGGCGTAGGTCAGACTCCGCGCGCCGCCGATACCGGTGACCGTGATCGTTATGCCCTGCGAGAAGGTTAATGGGTATTTTTCGTTGGCCACGGTGTTCAGCGCCTTGATGTAGGCCGAGGAACCGACGAGGGAGGTGATGCCTGCCGAGGACGTGCCGAATTCCAGGAAATACTGGTCAGCGGCCGCGCCGAGCTGGCGCATGTTGTTCATCACCGTCTTGTCTTGCGAACTGGCCCGCACCTTCTGGAAGGCGGGAATGGCCATCGCAGCCA
>OCTA010001814.1_pt1 | contig 19557 bp, 17 predicted proteins | sample 1538991 | NCBI WGS metagenome assembly OCTA01 (sample SAMEA3539302, study PRJEB22396) | soil metagenome | biome: tundra; feature: field; material: soil | place: USA | collected 2010-05 | depth 0.15 m | reverse complement strand
AGGGCTGGGGTCGTGCGCGGTGACCTTGTCGGCTTGGCCGTTGCGCCGCGGGTGGTGTAGGGCACCAATACCTCGATCGCCGCCCTGAGCTGGCAGTGTTCTCCACCAGCGACCATGATCGGCTGTGGCCTTCGCGCCCTGTTACCTCGGCCTGCGCCGGATCCTCGGCTTGCGCCGCTCTTTGGCGCCCTACAGCTCGTGGCGCAGCACCATGAGTTCGAGGTCCTTGTCGCCTTCTGTCCGTCGGAGGGATCCCAGTATCTCAAGAGCGCGGCACGCGACGAGGTAGCAGAGACGGAGGGCCATGACAGAAGATGGTTGACGACGCCGAAGAAGGCCAGCTCAAGGGCCTGATCGACCTTTTGGCGCCCTACAACTCGGATGAGATACTCGGCACGTACAGGACGAGCTGTTGAGCGCCGCGCGTTTTGAGCACCGACGGGGCTGTACTACGCGGACGAACGCCAAGTAGAGGAACGAGATCACCATGAGGGGGCATCCTCGTCGCCGGGACCATGGCACGTAAAGTCCTGGTGACAACTGTGGATGGCCTTCTCGGCACGCACACGGCTTTTGGGTCGGAGTGGGTTTCGGTGGCCAGCCACTACAAAAGAGCACTTCAGAAGCACGATCTGACCAGGCCGAGCATGTCCGAAGCAGTCATTCGGACATGAAAAGAATCCCTTGACGAAGGCCCCGCGCAAGTTTACGCTAACTCGGTTACAACAGTTGAACTGTTCTAGCAGGAGGGTGCGCAGATGGACGTTGGAGAGCAAGGCGGCGGAGCCGCTCGCGAAGAGGTTGCGAGTAGTACAGAAAATGAGGTTGCGTCCTTTGTCGACTGGCTAGGAGTCACGGAGCCGGTTGACCGGCGCCAGCTTCTTGGAGCCATCGGCAAATCGATGCTGGTGCTGGGTGCTATGGGCGGTCTCGGCTCGTTGCTGGACGCACACGCTTCGGCAGCGAGCGTATTGAAACCGACGATGCCGGCAGCGGGTTCAAAGACCTACCGGGTCGCCTTCATCATCTGGATCAATAACCCATATTGGCAGGAAACAGCCCTGCAAATCAGCAAGATCCTGAAGCCGCGCCTTGCCAAGCAAGGTGTCTCGATAGACATGGTTAACGCGGGCGCTACGGCAAGCGCCGTGGACGTCAGTTCCGCGATCAACGACGCGATTAGTGAGGGCTATAACGGTCTAATCGTCGCTGGTGTCGCGCCGAGCATGGCACCTGTTATCGCGAAAGCAAAGGCAAAGGGAATCCCAGTATTCACTTTCTGCTGCGACGTACCGGACTCAGACCGAGTGGCCTTCTACGGCCCGGACAACTACAGCATCGGCCGGGACGCGGCGAAGCTGATGGTACAGGGTCTCAAAGAGCAAAAAATCATGGCAAAACGGAACCTCAAGAGCGGAGTAATTGGAATCGAAACCGCCCTGGGCGTGTCGAGCCTTGTGGACAGAGCTAACGGGTTCAGAGACGAGTGGAAGGTGATCGGCCCCAAGAACATCACGCTGCTCGAGTACCTGGACGCCGAAGATGAGGCCGCGCTCGTGTACTCCAAGGCCAGGGATGCCATTTCCTCCTATCCCGAGCTGGTTGGCCTCTACGTGGCCTGCGGGTCGCAGTACGCTCTGGGGGACGCCATCATCGAGGCGAAGAAAGTGGGGCAGGTCGTTGGGGTCGCCCACGAAGTCTTCCAGCCCACACTCCTGGTCATGCAGAAGGGCGGGCTCTGGGGCGTGACGAACGATGCACCCATCGGACAGGTGATCCCGCCCGGCGATGCCATGTCCGCGTTGCTTCGTACAGGCAAGAAGCCTGCCGCGCAGCTCAACGACAGTGCCAAGTTCGTTAGCAAGTACTGGGTCTATGCCAGTGACACTGCGTGGATCGACCAGGAGCTCAAGGACTGGAAGCAGCTCACGAATGATTGCAAGAATGGTTGCCCTGACCTAGTGAAAAGAGAGATGCCAAAGCTACCTGTGGCTTAGACGGCGATGTGATTAGCAGTGGATTGCCCTAGATCCTAGGACACCCTGGATGTGTGACTTCAATAGTACGAGGAAACGACGCGTGTCGGCCGAGAAAGGCTTGGCCAGATCCGAAAGGCATTCGCTCGGGAGGTGACTCAGCCTGATGGTTTTGGACAGCACACCACCAGTCGGAAGCGATGGGGCCAATAGCTCCTTGGCCGACGCGCGCCAGGGCACCAAAAGCATATGAATGACGATGGCAATGTAGTCCTGAGTATACGGAATCTCTCCAAACGATTTGGGCCGACGGTCGCATTCTCGGACGTCAGCTTGGACGTAGAACGCGGGGAGGTAGTCGGCCTGCTGGGTGAGAACGGTGCCGGGAAGTCGACTCTAATTGGCGTCCTGTCGGGAGTTCTTCAGCCCGATGGAGGCGAGATCAGCGTCAACGGACGCCGCTGCCGGTTTGACGACGCTCACGCAGCCCAGGTCGGTGGCATCGGGGCGGTCTACCAGCATCTTGCCCTGGCACGCCACCTCGATGTCGCCGAGAACTTGTTCCTGGGGCGGACGGGTTCCCTCTTGAGCGTCGTCAGGCCGGGCCAGCTTCATGCTCGCGCCTCTCGCGTATTGGCAGATCTCGGCTGGCAGATCGACCCATATCGAGTGGTCGGGTCCCTTCCTACCTCAGATCAACAGCTGGTGGAGATAGCCCGAGGAATCGCCTCGAACGCTCGGCTTCTGCTTCTCGACGAGCCGACGTCTTCTCTCAACGCTGGTGAAGCCGAAACCCTGATCGGCCATGTCAGGGTTCTCGCTGCGAACGGGATCGCCACGATCTTCGTGTCGCATCAGCTTGATGAGGTATTCGACGTCGTCGACTCATTCGCAGTTCTAAGAGACGGGCGGGTCGTCCTGCGCTGTCGTAAGGAAGATACCGATCGTTCAGCCGTCGTAAGCGCCATGATGGGAACAACCGCGTCGCGGGTGGATGTCCAGGCGCTGGGTCGCTCCCGCGGTGAGGCCGGCGCGCAGCATGCCTTCGAGGTGCAAGGTCTGACTCGTCCAGGCTCCTTTGAGGATGTTTCCTTCACGGTTGCACCAGGTGAGATTGTCGGTCTCACGGGGCTGCGAGGCTGTGGCGCCGTCGAAGTGGCCGCAAATATCTTCCATCAGACGGACTATTCAGGGCGAGTTAGTTGTCTTGGTCACCCCGGACCGATGAAGATGTCGGAGCTCATCCGCATCGGGATCGGATACGTGCCGGCCGATCGTGCCGAGGGCCTATTCCCAGATCTAAGTGTCAGGGAGAACCTCGGCTTGGCAGCGCGAATCGGGCGCATAGCTGCAAGTCGCACCGTTGAAGAGGTCATGAAGCTCCTTGCCATTCGAGCGCATGATCTGCGCGACCCGGTAAAGGAGCTGAGCGGGGGCAACCAGCAGAAGGTTCTGATCGGCAGATGGCTGGTCACCGCAGTGAAGGCCTTGATCCTCGTCGAACCTACGAGGGGGGTAGACATCGGCGTTCGGGTTGACATCCATCGTCTGATCCGCGAGCTGGCTGATATCGGCGTCGGTATTCTGCTCGCTTCGCTCGACACCGAGGAGATCGAGGCCGTGGCCAATCGTGTCTTGGTCATGCACAACGGGAGAATCTACACGGAGCTTGAAGGGAAGATCACCGTGAGCAAAGTGCGCACAGCCGTGGCCGGAGTGGCCAGTACAAAGGCGACGAACCTATGAGCAGAACGCCGATTGGCGAGTCCGCGAAGGTGCCGCCACCGAGCCCGACGCCGGGATTGGGAACACGAAGTCACAACCGTTATGTGGCGCGCGCTCTGCATATTGATTTCCTGGGGATCTTGGCAGTCTACGTCGCCATGTGCGTTCTACTTTCACTGGCGAGTCGAGATTTCCTGACCTCGGCCAACATTTCGAATCTTTTGCAAGAGATGTCGGTCGTGTGGATCATTGCAATTGGCCAGACCTTTGTAATCCTGAACAAGGAAATTGACCTTTCAGTTGGCAGCATTGCCGCTTTGACGTCTATCCTTGCTGCTCTTGCGAGTCAGCACGGCTGGCCGGAGATAGGGGTCATTCTGGTTGCGTTCGCCGCCGGTGGTACGTTTGGTTTGGTGAACGGATTCTTGGTGGCTAAGGGCCGTGTCAGCTCGCTCGTCGTGACCTTGGGAACGATGACCGCAGGCCTGGGGCTCGCCCTTGTATTCACCGGCGGCGCGCCCGAGTCGATCTCGAACGGCTTTCTTGAGGAGATAGGACAGAACGGCATTGGCATCTTCTCTTACCAGTTCATAATCGCTTTGGTTGTCTCTATAGTGGCGGCGCTCGTCTTGAGGTACACGGTCTTCGGGCGGAGCGTGTACGCGTCCGGTGACAACCAAGATGCCGCGCGGCTTAATGGAATCAATGTGGGTGCGGTAACGATCAGCACATTTGTGATCACTGGTTTCCTGTGCGCGCTTGCCGGTCTGCTTCTGGCAGGTCAGTTTGCGACGGCTGACCCAACGATTGGTACCAACCTGAACCTTCAGTCAATTGCTGCTGTGGTGATCGGCGGTACAAGCTTGTTCGGTGGTGTTGGCGGTATTCCCGGCACGGTGCTCGGTTCGGCTCTCCTGGCGACGCTGTCCAACGGTCTGGTCCACTTCAACGTTCAATCTGCATGGCAGGAAGTCGTGACTGGCGGCGTGATAGTGGCAGCCGTCCTTCTCGACCAGCTGCGTCGACGTAGGAGGCATTGAGATGGTGCGGGTTTGCATACTCGATCTTGGCAGGCTGGAGTGCGATCGCGGGTGGCAGGTGGCTGTTCCTCACCCCAGCACGATCAGCGATCCGCACCCGGAGCGGGAGCGGATGTCGCTCCCGGTGATCGCCAGCCTGGTCGAGTCGCGGGGCAAGCTCATCCTGTTCGACACCGGCTGCCATCCAAACGCGATGCGAGGCCACTGGAGCGCTACCTGGGCGGATTACTTTGCATTCTCGGTCACACCTGAGCAAGGCCTCGTCGAACAGTTGGCCCTTGCTGGTCACGCGCCTGACGAAGTGACCGACGTCGTGCTGTCCCATCTGCACATGGATCATTCGGGCAACGTGGGGCTGTTCCCCGACGCGAAGATCTGGGTACATAGGCGCGAAGTCGAGTTCGCGCTCGCGGAATGCCTGACAGTCGCCGACTATGTCGGGCCCTATGTGTCCGATGATTGGCTGCTCCCGGGCGTCAAGTGGCAGTTTGTACAAGAGCATGCTGCGGTCACCTCTGAGGTCAGCCTGATCGCGCTGGCTGGGCACACGCCCGGTACCCTCGGCATGCAGGTCGAGGCGGCCTCGCGCACGTTTGTTTTCCCCTCCGATGCAATGTACGCAGCAGAGAACCTGGGACCACCGGTTCGTCTGCCCGGGTCTGTCTACGACTCCCTGGGCTTTCGCAAAACCGCGGAGTGGCTGATGTTCATGCGTGACAGCCTGGGTGCTTTGATCGTCTTCCCTCATGACCCGGAGCAGTTCGCGTCTCTCTCGACCGCTCCCTATTGGTACGAGGCGTGAGTCCATGGAGGAGAACCCACCGATGACACTTCCGGATGGTGAGTACCGACGCCGTGTCTATCTGGACCACGCTGCCACTTCGCCCTTGTCGGCAAAGTCCCAGTCGGCGATGCGAGCCGCGGAGGAGCAGGCCTTCGGGAACCCGAACTCGGGTCACTGGGCCGGTGCCGCCGCGGAGCGTGTCCTGGACGCCGCGCGCGAAACGCTCGGTCTTCGGGCAGGCTTCAGTGGCCGAGTGGTCTTGACTTCCGGCGCCACTGAGGCGAATGCCATCGGCATTCTCGGACTCCTCCGGCATGCCGCGCTGAAGCGCGTACTGGCTTCGGCGATCGAACACGACTCGGTCTTCGCTGCCCTCGAGCTGGCGAGTGCGTTCGGAGCCACGACCGACCACATCGGCGTCGACCATCAGGGTATGGTCCGCGTCGATCATCTTCGGGAGCTGATGGGCGAACGCCCCTCAGTTGTGGCGGTCATGCACGCCAACAACGAGGTCGGCACGCTCCAGCCGATCCGCGAGATCGCCGAGTTGGTCCACGGTACGGGCGGCATGTTGCATGTGGATGCTGCACAGAGCTATGGCAAGGTCGATCTCTCCGAGCTCAAGTCCGCGGATACTATCGCCCTGTCGGCCCACAAGCTGGGAGGTCCTAAGGGGGTGGGCGCTCTCTTGGTGCGCGACGGCGTGTTCCTAGACCCACCCCTAGGAGGAGGCTCGCAGGAGTACGGACTACGCCGCGGTACTCAGAACGTGCCTGGAATCGTAGGGTTTGCTCGAGCTGCCGCCGAGAGCGATCCACGCAAGGTAGGGCCCGAGCTAGAAGCCAGGGCTACAGCCTTGCGATCGGGACTGGTGGAGAGCATCCCGGAGATTCGATGGACCGGCGACCCGGTCAAGCGGGCGCCACACATAGTGAGTTGCGTGATCCCAGGCGTCGCCGGCGACGTGCTTGCTCAGAGCGTCAGCGCCCTCGGCGTTGCCATCTCAGTTGGCTCGGCGTGCCACGCCAGCTCTGGAGAGCCCTCGCACGTGCTTAGGGCGATGGGCGCATCTACGGTTGAAGCCGCTTGTGCGGTACGGCTCAGCGTCGGATTGTCCACCTCCGATGAAGATATCGACTACGCCATCGAAGTCATCAGCGAGTGTGTCAGAAGGCTCCGTTCTATACTGCTTGCGGGCCGTCAAATCCCGCTCTTAGAGACCGTAGAACGAATCGCAAGCAACGTGTCGTCAAGTCAGGAGGTAGGGCATGAGCCTTGATACGTTTGTGGCCACAGGAAAGAACTTCATTGGAGGTGACTGGGTCGCTCCCCGATCCGGAGCTAGCTCTTCAAGGCGTTGTCCGCTGGACCATTGTGACTTGGGTCCTTACGCCGAGTCCAGTGCCGAAGATGTTGACGCCGCGGTTGGTGCGGCCGTTGATGCCGCGGCTGCATGGGGGCAGATGGCACCCTCAGGTAGGGCCGCCATTCTTCACCGCATGGCATCAGTGATTGAGTCGCATGCATCTGAGCTAGCCGACGCCATAACCCACGAGGAGGGCAAGCGTGCATCCGAGGCGCTCGGCGAGACCAGCTACGCGATAGGCCTGCTCCGCTACTTCGCGGGAGTCATCCTCACCAGTGAGGGCAGCATCGTCCCGGGCAGTGAGCGGGGGGCGATCAACCTCTACAGGCATCGTCCCCTAGGAGCGGTCGCACTCGTTACCCCCTGGAACTTTCCCCTCTTGGTGCCCATGCGGAAGATGGCTCCCGCCCTCGCCTTTGGCAACACCGTGGTCTGGAAGCCCGCCTCGGACTCACCGCAGACGGCATTGCTCCTCACGCACCTTTTGTCCCAGGAAGTCGACCTGCCCGCTGGCGTCATCAATCTCGTGACAGGCGACGGCCGAACCACCGGCGAGGCACTGGTCACCCATCCTCGTCTCAGGGCGGTGTCCTTCACCGGTTCGACCGCGGTGGGCCGGCGGGTTCAGCGGGGCGGATTCGACCGCGAGGAGCCGATCCGTGTCCAAGTGGAGATGGGCGGGAAGAACGCCCTCATCGTTGCCGATGACGCCGACCTCTCCTTTGCCGTCCAGGTGGCGCTGGACGGCGTCATGAAGGGCTCGGGGCAGCGCTGCACGGCCACCGGTGTTGTGTTGGTACAGGCTCGGGTTCTGGAGGCCTTTCTCAACGAGGCTGGCCAGCGCGTCAAGGCGTTGCGGGTCGGCCCGGGAGCGGACTCGAAGTCCGAAGTGACCCCGCTGGTGTCGCGACTTCAGCTCGAGCGGGTTGCGGACTTGGTCGAGGCAAGCGAGTCGGTCGGGCTCACCCGGGTCGCCGAGGCTTCGCTGCCGAGTTCAGCTGGCTGGTATCTGGCGCCGACGCTCATGGCGGGCGCGACCCCCACCATGCCGGTCTGGTCGGAGGAGATCTTCGGCCCGGTGCTGCCGGTGACCTCCTACGACGAGGACGACGAGGCCATCGAGCGTGCCAACAGCTTGCCCTACGGCCTCAGCGCCTCGATTGTCACCACCAACATGGCCCGGGCGCTGCGATTCGTCGAGAATATGCACGCCGGAGTCGTGAAGGTCAATCAGGAGACGGGGAGCTCTGAGCCAAACTTCCCGTTCGGCGGATGGAAGGCGTCGGGCTACGGTCCAATGGAGCAAGGTGAGGCCGCTGTACAGTTCTTTACCGAGGAACAGACTGTTCACCTGGTTCCCGGTCCGTTGCCTGCAAATTGAGCGAAAGGCTCTGCATGACCGAAGTGGTGTCCGATCCCATGAGTGTTGTCGATGACCGCGCCTATGCGGGTCGAAAAAAGGCGGTCTCAGAGTTGGTCATCGATCGGATCGTCGAGATGATCGCCACCCATGAGCTGGTTCCGGGAATGACCTTGCCCACCGAACATGAGTTGTCGCAACAGCTCGGTGTCAGTATCGTCGCTCTTCGGGAGGCTACGCGCGTCCTGAAGATCCTTGGCGTACTCCATTCAGTGCCGCGACGTGGGACGGTTGTCCTTCCGGGAGTGGAGTATGCGCAGTTCGAGCACCTCGGCATCCTGCTCGGGCTCAGTGTTCAGGCCACGGTCCACGTTGTCGAAGCGCGTTCGATCGTCGAAGGGCGCGCCGTGCGGTTGGCGGCGATGAGGGCGACAAAGGAAGAGCTCGCGGAGATGCGTCGAATTCTGAAGAGGCAACAGAACTTGGTCACCGACGTTGTGCGCTACCCGCAGGAGGATGAGGCTTTCCATCGGGTCACGGTGGTGGCGGCACACAATCCGATCCTCGTGACGGTGATCGACGCCATGCGCCCTCAGCTGCGGATTGTCCGCCAGCAGACGGCGCTACTGCCGCGACGCCTTGACAAGGCAATGACCTATCACATCCGCCTGGTCGACGCCATAGCCGCTCACGATCCCGACGCCGCGGAAAGCGCTCTGCTCGACCATTTGGAAGACGTCTCCACAGACGTCAAGGCAAGACTCGACAAAGGAGAGAATCCGTGAACACGCTGGGAGCTTCTGAACTAGAGGAATTCCGTGCCCTGGGATCGGCCACAGTGTATGAGGCTGCCGGCCGAGTAGGGGCCCTGTCGGAATCGTTCGTGCCAATTGACCCATCTCTCGCTCTAGTCGGCCCTGCCCGACTGGTTGTGAGCCCGCCCGGTGACAACCTTGCCATCCATCGGGCGATTGCTGCCGCCTCACCGGGAGACGTGCTCGTGGTCGACGTGGGTGGCTGCCAGAGCGCGGGGCACTGGGGCGAGATCATGACCGTCGCTGGTCAGGCGCGGGGCATCGCTGGTCTGGTCATCAACGGGACCGTGCGGGATACCCGGGCCATCCTTGCCCGATCCTTCCCGGTATTCCATCAAGGCCTGTGCATCGTGACCGCCACCAAAGTTGCTCCGCTGACGGAACCACCGCGCAGCCTGCAGTTCGCCGGCGTCACCATCCGGTGGGGAGACTTGGTTGTGGCCGATTTCGACGGGGTGGCGATTGTTGAAGCAGGACGGGTGTCGGAGGTGCTTGAGGCGTCGCGCAATCGGGCGGCCGACGAGCGACTGACCATGAAGCGACTTACCGACGGTCAAACGACTCTCGAAATCTTCGGTTGGCAATGAGCTCCGGGCAGGAGGTTCTAGTTGCGGCCTCTACCCTTCTCGAGCTCACGGAGGACTGCTTCCGCCGCTTAGGGCTCTCAGCTGATGACGCATCGACTGTGGCCGACGTCCTGATCGATGCCAACCTTCGCGGGATCTCATCGCATGGTTTCCAACGAGTTCCGACGTATGCCCAGCGAGTTCGACTCGGCCTGGCTGGCGGCTCGGATCAGATGTCAGTTGTGGCATCGTTCGGCAGTCTGTGTCAGCTCAACGCCGGCAGGGGCCTCGGTCCAACCGCGGCCGTCAAGGCCATGGACAAAGCGGTTTCCCTGGCGGGCGAATTCGGCGTTGGCTTGGTAGCTCTAGGTGGCAGCACCCACTTCGGACCGGCCGGATACTATGCTCGGCGAGCAGCGTCACGGGGCCTGATTGGCATGGTGATGACGAACGCGCCAAAGACGATGGCGCCTTATGGCGCATCGGAGCGCTTTCTGGGCACCGATCCGCTGGCCATAGCCATTCCCCTAGTGCGCCACGACCACTTCGTGCTGGACATTGCCACCAGTGTCGTCGCCCGGGGAAAGATCATCCAGGCGGCACAGGTAGGCGAGCCAATTCCCCTCGGTCTGGCCATCGATTCCCAAGGTCGGCCCACAACCGACGCGGAAGCCGCCCTGTCCGGAAGCGTGCTCCCCTTCGCTGGGCCCAAGGGCAGCGGACTGGCACTGGCCATTGGCATGTTGAGCAGTGTGTTGGCCAATGCCGACTTCGACGACGAGCTGGCTTCGATGTATGAGGACTTCGACAGACCCCAGAACGTCGGCCAGCTGTTCCTCGCCATCGATCCCTGGCGTATCTGCGATCGTGATGCGAGCCTCGAGCGGTGCGACGCCGTGATCGACCGGCTCGGGGGCCTTGCACGGGCGGAGGGTTACGAGACCGTCCAGTACCCCGGCGAGCCCGAGGCTGCTTTGGCAGACGAGCGGCGTCTGAAAGGTGTTCCCATAAACACTGCGGAGCTGGCGGCCTTCGCCGACATGTGTGTCGAGTACGGATTCGACGACCTTGCAGCCGTCGTGCGGCCTCTAATTGAACAAGAGGATATCGGACTATGAACAGGAATATGATCGATGGGCGCCAGGACCATCTTGCTCAAGTGGCCTTGTACGGTCGCTATGTGTTCGAGCGAGGTCTGGCCAGTTCGACCGGTGGTAACATCAGCTGCCGGGCGGGAGAGTCGGTGCTGATCTCGACCCACGGATCTTGTCTCGGCGATCTCGACGAGGCTTCAACCGTCAGTGTGTCACTCGGCGGTGAGCTGCTGCAGTCCCGGCGCCCGTCCAGTGAACTACCAGTCCACCTCGAGATCTACCGCCAATTTCCAGGCGTTGGAGGCATCGTGCACGGGCACTCGCCCTACGCGGTGGCCGCCTCAACATTGCTCGAACTGAGCGACGATGATGCGCTGCCTGCATACTCGGCCGGCTACCTGATCCGTGTCGGCAGTCTGCCTCTCATTCCGTTCATCGAATCCGGGTCTCCTGCCCTGGCACATCGGGTGGCGGAAGCAATTGAGCGCTCGGGTCACGCCGTACTAATCCGCAATCACGGGTTTTTCGCGGTCGGAGGGGACTTGGCTGAAGCCTTCTATACCGCGGATGAACTCCAGGACGCGCTACGCGTGTACATGTTCTCGTCAGGACAAGCCGTAGCCCTTCCCCCAGAAGTCTGCGATCGCATACGGGCGGCGCACCGCGACGGCCCAGTTCGGACTCGGCCGCAGAATGATGAGAACCAGCGTGACGCGGAAATGTCAAGGCCATGAGGGCTCTCGTGCTGTCAGGCCCCAGGCAGCTCGAGCTGCGTACCGTACCCGAGGCCGATCTCGCTCCGGGCGAGATCCGAGTCGGTGTCGCCCTTGCCGGCATTTGCGGCACAGACGTGCGGCTCTTTCGGGGGACCAAGGTGATTGGCTACCCACGGATCATTGGCCACGAGTTTGCCGGCCGGATCGTGGAGGTGACCCCGGAGGCCAGTCCCTGGGCGGAAGGGCAGCGGGTAGTCGTCTATCCAATGATCAGCTGCGGTGAGTGTTACGCGTGTCGCGCGGGACGTCGGAACATCTGTGTCCGCCGTCGGACGATCGGCTATGAGTTCGACGGCGGATTCGCTGAGCGCGTCGTGGTCCCAGCCGCCGCAGTGTCGGGCGGCAACGTCATCGCCGTACCGACCGCGGTCTCCGACGAGGAGGCTGCCCTGAGCGAACCGGCCGCCGCCGCCATCCAGGGCGTTCGGCGTGCCGGAATCCAGACGGGGAGCGAGGTGCTCATCTTCGGCGCAGGGCCTATTGGGCTGGCCCACGCCCAACTCTGCCGCTTGGCAGGAGCCTCGACCATCGCGATCTCGGAACCACAGTCAGCGAGACGTACCGCTGCCCTCGATCTCGGCATCGACGCGGTGATCGACCCGGGAAGCGAGTCACTTGTCGAACGGGTCCGAGACGTCTTCGGAGAGACCGGACCCGATACGGCTTTCATCGATGTCGGGGTGCCGGAGCTAGTTCCAGTGGCTGTCGGCCTGCTTCGCAAGGGGGGCCGGTGCGTCGTGTTCGCGGGCATGGCCGAGGGCTCCACCTGCCAAATCGAACCGAACGTCATCCACTATCGAGAAGTGGACCTTGTCGGAAGCTCGAGTTCTACTCCCGCGCTTCACCGGGAGGTTCTGAGCATGGCGGAGAAGGGTGACCTCGTGCTCAAGGCCCTTCTGTCGGACATTCTTCCTCTGGAGGCTTGGGCAGACGGCTTTGGCATGAAGGAACACGCGGCCGGCTTGAAGGTCCTGCTCGATCCGCGCTGCGGATGAGAGGTTAGCGGCGTGCACGTGCTCGCCATCGACGTCGGCACCAGCGGCACAAAGGCCTGCGTGTACGACGGCGATGGCCGGGCCTTGGGGCGCAGCCATGTGTCGTGTGGGATCCGACGGCCGGCTCCAGGTCTCGCCGAACAGGACCCGGAGATCTGGTGGCAGGCGGCAGTGGCCGCGACGCGAAGTGCTCTGGCATCAGTGACGGCGCCCCACGAGATCGAGGCCTTGGCAGTCAGCTCCATGAACGCGTTGGTCTTGCTCGACGACGCGGGCAAGCCAACTCGACCGGCGATCATGCAGCTTGACCGACGTGCCGTCGGAGAGGCGTCGTCTTTGGAGGCTGAGCTTGGAGCTGACATCGCCAGCATCACCGGCAATGCCGTCAGCGGGCCTGGATTCTGGTTGCCAATGTTGCGCTGGCTGCAACGCCACGAACGTGAATCGATCGACCATACGGCTGTCCTCATGTATCCCAATGGCTATGTGGCGCAACGTCTGAGTGGTGTAGCGAGTGTCGATCGGACTCGGGCGGCAACGACCCTTCTTTTTGACGACGCTTCGGACACGTGGAGCGATCATCTCCGGGATCTGGTTGGCCTTTCGGTTAATCAGTTGCCGGAGGTGTTTGACCCCACCGACGTTCTGGGGCCTCTTCGGAAGGACGCGGCCGGGCTCCTTGGACTCCCGGACGGCATCCCGGTGGTCGCAGGCGCCATGGATTCCGTCGCCGGCGCGCTCGGGCTTGGGCTGCTCGAGTCCGGCGACTGCGCTGTCATGTTCGGGACAGTGGCACGCGTAGGACTTCTCAATGTGCCCGAGCCGCTTTCCGCATCACCCAGCCCATTACCTGGCATCGTCAGCTGCCCCTACCCGCAAAGTGGGTTGCGCTGGTCAATGTCGGCGCTGTGGCACGCAGGGACCTCCCTCCGCTGGATTGCAGAAGCCCTCTATGGAGGCGAGTGGGACGCCATCCGATTGCCGGAACGACCGAGTGCCCTCGGTGACCTGGTCTTTGTCGCACCGAGTGCCGAGACAGAGGGCAGGGTGTCGGGGATCAACCTGACTCACAACGTTGCTGACGTTGGCGCGGCCGGTGTCATCGGCGTTCTCGCCGCGCTGGCCGACCGCCTGAATGAACTGGAACATGCACGCGCTTGCCCGACAAAACGGGTCGCGGTTTGTGGACGGGGAGCGCAACTCCTGGCTCCCGCCGTCGCAGGCCTCCTTGGGCTGCCCATTGAGGTTCCGAACGACCCCGAGACAGACACGCGAGGCGGTGCCATACTCGCCAGCACAGGAGCCGGCCTGTTTCCCGATGTCAGGACGGCGGCACTGGCCTTGCGGGGCTGTCACAAGCGCTTTCGACCTGTTGCGAACTGGACCGCATATCGTGCCCGATTTCGGGGCGTGTCGGGAGGTTCGGACTGTGTTCGCGCTGAGTCAATGATCTCCACTTCTGTGCGGCGAGCGGACGGAACCTCGTCGGCGGATCTGGTCAAATGAAAGGAGCGGAAGATGACAAGTCAGAACCACGAGGCTGTCCAGGCGGCCGCAGCGCGCTCGCGAGATCCCTTGCGACCAGCCCGGTATGTGCTTCCGACAACGATCGTGTACGGAAGCGACGCGCTAGACCAGCTGCCCTTGCTTCTTGCGGAGCTGGGTGCTTCCCATCCCTTGGTTGTCACCGACCGTGGCCTTGCGGCGACTCCGATCGCACAACACGTAGCAGACGTCTTGTCGGCCGCCGGTGTCAAACACGAGTTCTTCACCGAGGTTGAGCCTGACCCGAGCACCACGGTTGTAGACGAGATCGCAGGGTGGCTTCGTGAGAGGGGTCATGATTCGGTGATCGGACTTGGGGGCGGCAGCCCTATGGATGCCGCAAAGGCGGCCGCGGCGGGAGCGACGAGCGGACTCCCGGTCCTCGAACTGGTCGGTCCTGACAAGGTTCCGTGTGACCCTCTACCGATCATCGCCATCCCCACGACCGCCGGCACTGGTAGCGAGGTCACGCGTTTCGCCGTACTCAGCAACCTCGAGGCGGGCACCAAGGTCTCGGTCGCTTCCCTCCGTGTCATGCCGGCGTTTGCCCTGCTCGATCCCTCCCTAACGGTGGGTCTGCCCGCCGCGCTGACGGCAAGCACCGGGATGGATGCTTTGGCTCATGCTGTGGAGTCGTATGGGAGCGTCTGGAATAACCCCGTCTCCGAGGGCATGGCACTCCACGCCATCAGCCTGGTGGGCCAGCACCTTCGGGCCGCCGTCCAGAGCCCGGCAGACCTGGTTGCTCGAGGAGGAATGCTGGCAGCCAGTTGCATCGCGGAACTGGCGGCGAATACCACCAGGTTGGGTTTGGCTCATGCCTTGGCGGTGCCCCTGGGCGCGACACACCACGTGCCTCACGGAGAGGGTGTCGCGATGATGCTGGGAGCTATGTGCGCGTTCAACGAGGAAGTGGATGCCGCTCGCTATGAGCGCATGAGTGGGGCGCTGGGCGCTGACCACGACTTGATGTCGGGCGCGGTGAGGAGGCTGCGTGCAGATCTGGGACTGACTTCGCGCCTGCGCGATTTTGGGGTCCAGAGAGATGATTACGACGTAGTTGTGGGGTTGGCGTTGAAGAGCGACAACGTTCTCGCCAATCCGCGCGCCGTTGGACCGGAGGAGCTCCGACATCTCCTCGAGCAAGCGCAGTGACCAGGCCCAGCGCTATGCCGGCATGGTCAGTCAAAGCCTGCCACAGAGGGCCAAGATGACCACCTTGCAGGCTCCCGAGTTCAATTCTCGCAGTGCGGACGGCGGTGCCACCGATGTCGAGCGTCTCTATGCGGCGGCAGAATTGGACTTCCTCCGTTACGAAGTCATCAAGGACATCGTCGATGAGTGCATCGATCTGTCACTGAACTACCGTCAGAGCGGACATCCGGGCGGCTCCCGTTCCAAGGTTCATCTCCTGCTCGCCTTGTTGCTCTCAGGGGGCATGCGCTGGGACATTCGCCGTCCCTGGTTGCGGTTCGGCGACCGATTCGTGCTCTCCGCCGGACACACGGCACCCCTCGCCTATTCGACGCTCGCCGTGCTCAACGAAGGTCTTCGGGCGCGTCACGATCGCACCGGGGATCCCCGCTGTGACTTCCCTGACGACGGTCGCTGGGCTCTGACGTGGGAATGGCTACTCCGGCTGCGTCATCGCGGAGGGTTGCCGGGACACCCGGAGATGGCGGGGCGTGCCCTGTTCTTCAAGTTCAACACGGGTCCGTCCGGGCACGGGATGGCGCCGGCCGCGGGAGAGGCGCTCGCGCTCAAACTCGCCGGAGCTGAAGAAGTCAAGGTTTTCGCGGTGGAAGGCGAAGGAGGGCTCACTGCGGGGGGCAGCCATGAGACGAAGAACACTGCGTGGGGGCTTGGCCTGTCCAATTTGGTGTTCCTGATCGACTGGAACGACTTTGGCATTGACCCGCGTCGTGCGTCGAGCGTGGTGCATGGTTCACCATCGGACTGGTTCGCACCTTACGGGTGGCGGGTCACCGGCACTGAGAACGGATCGGAGTGGGGTTCGGTAACCCGGGCTGTGTTGGAAAGTGCTTGCGGGGACAATCCGGGTCGGGTGCCCAGCGTCGCCTGGTTCAAGAACCGAAAGGGCCGGGGTTATGGGAAGTACGACTACCAGAGCCACGGCACTCCATGGCCGACCAACTCGGAGCAATTCTGGGCAGTACGCAAGGAGTTCATGACCCGATACGGGGTCGAGTACGTAGGAGTCGACGGACCCGCGCCGACCGACACATCGGCGCAGCAAGCGCAGGCCGAGGCAAACCTACGGGTGGCGGTCAGCGTCCTGCGTCGTGATGAAGCGATGGTCGACTGGCTCTCAGAGCGGCTTCTCATGATCGCCGATTCCGTACCGACCCACATCGGTGGCTTTCGCCTGGATGGTCGGGCGCAAACACTCTGTTCGGACTCTCGGCTTTTCGACTTCAAGAGTTACCCGGAGCAATTGTGGAAGAAGCCTGGAGACAAGGCTCCCAACCGGGCTGCCCTCGGGGCATGGGGATCGTATGTCAATGCCCTGGCCAAACGCTCCTACGGCCGCCCCCTTTTCATAGCCTGTTCTGCAGACCTTGCGGAATCGACGAACATCTCTGGATTCGCGGAGGACTTCGGTGACCTCCCCGGCTTCGGCTGGTACGAGCGGGACGAGAACCCGACCGGAGCTCTCCTGCCAACCGAGATCACCGAGTTTGCGAACGCGGGTCTCTTGACCGGTCTGGCAACGGTCAACATGGCTAGTGATCCGTTCGCCCGATTCGATGGATTCTGGGGTGCCTGCTCGACGTACGGGGCCTTTTCTTACCTCAAGTACGGACCGATGCGACTGTTCAGCCAGCTCGCTCAAGACTGCGAGCTAAAGGTCGGCAAGCTTCTGTGGATCGCCGGTCACTCCGGTCCCGAGACCGCTGACGATTCCCGCACCCACTTCGGGATCTTCGAAACTGGCGTTACCCAGCTATTCCCAGAAGGCCAGGTCCTCGACCTGCACCCCTGGGAGTACAACGAGGTGCCGGTCGTCCTTGGAGCTGCCTTCGCTACCGATGTGCCGATCGTCGTGTTGCACCTCACCCGTCCGGCTATCGAAATCCCCGACCGCGCCGCACTCGGGATTCCGTCCCATCTTGCCGCTGCTCGGGGCGCTTACGTCCTGCGTCCATTCCAGGATGGCGCGCCGAAGGCGGGAACCGTGTACGTACGAGGCACGATGTCCACCCAAAACCTCTTGCGTGTTCTACCGGAGCTTGATCAGTTGGGGCTCAACGTCAAAGTGGTAGCGGCCGTCAGCCCGCAACTGTTCCGGATGCAAAGCCACGACTATCAAGACAGCGTCGTCGGTCCTGCCGACCGAGTTGATGCCATGGTCGTCACCAACGGAGCCTTCAACTTGATGCACGACTGGGCCGAGGGGCCGATCGTACGCGAGTTTTCCCTCTCTGCGGACTGGGACGACCGGTGGCGGACTGGCGGAACGATAGACGAGGTCATCGATGAGGCTCACCTCGCTCCTGAACACATCCTTCTCGCAATCAAACGGTTCGTGACGGAGCGCTCACGGCGGCTGGAAGCGATGCACGCAACCCTGGACGCTGCTGATCGTCGGTAGCTGTCGATAGCTGTCGGGGCTGTCGGGCAGGTGCGCGCGCGGCCGGGCAAGGGCGTAGAGAAGTCGAACTTCCGCTACTCAAAGGACCCGGCGAACCTCGCGCACGTCGGGAACGATGCGCTCCTCGAAGCGATGCGCCAGATCTTCCTCGGTTGCGCGGCGCTGCTGCGCCCCGGTGGCATCGTGGCGATGACCGTGCGGCCGTGGTGGCACGATGGCGGGCTCATCGACCTACCGGGTGCCCTCGTGCGGGTCGGCGAGTCCGCGGGCCTTGTGCTCTTCGAACGGAACGTCATGCTGCTCGCGGCGATTCGCGACGACGGGCTCATCCCGCGCGCGTCGTTCTTCGCGCTCGAACAGGTGCGTCGGGCACGGGCGGCCGGCGTGCCTCGGCTGGTTGTAGGCCACGAGGATCTGTTGGTCTTTCGCGCAGGCCAAACCTCCGTGGGATCAGCCGAACTGAACGAGTCTGGGCGCACCGACGTCAGAGCCCAGTCGGCTCGCTCGGCGAGCGACGAGAATCCGCCTGCCTTGAGGACAGCCCCTTGAGATGGCGCGGCGGGCTCGAGGCCTTGACTTCCCTACCTGAGCTGTGGCCTCCTCCAGTCGACCGGAACTATCCGGGACCAGCCGAGCACGACCGACGGCCATCTCCACCACCGCGGCGGGGGTTGTCGCAGTGTTGGCCGGTAGGCGAAAGGGAGGACGCTGAGCGGGGATGCGAGCTCGAGCCTGGACGGTCGCCGGTACCGGCGAGACTCGGCGGGAGGGTGCGCGTTGGCCTCCTCGTCGGGTGTGTCCGGTGCCGGGAACGCACGCCAGCCGAGTTTGGCGAGACGTTTCGGCGGTCCGTCGTCGTCCGCGGACGACGTCCGGCTTGCTCTGCAGCCGTGGTTCGTGCGGCGGCGACCTCGTGGTAGCGGACGCCTTCGTTACTCAGCGGGAGGCCGCGGAGCTGGCGGGCTGCAGCAAGGACACGATCATCCGAGCAAGGAGATCCAGCCACTTCCCCCACGCCCGGCTCCGAGGACACGCATGGACGTTGCCGATCGATGATCTTATCGCCGCCGGTCTCTACGACCCGATCCGCGACTCGGAGAGCGACATCGCACCGGCGCCCGATGATGTGGATGCCACTTCGGTCACCGTCGACCTCGCGCGTGCGCTCGCTCGGGTCGCCGCGCTCGAAGACGTCTTGGCGCGCCAAGACGACGAGCTGCGCTTCCTGCGGCAGTTGACCGCCGACAGCCTCGCAAAGACCGGAACACGCTGATGGGACGTCCGCTCACCGGTTCGATCCGCCACCATCAGAATCTGTGGTGGGCGAGCCTTCCCGCGCAAATGGGCGCAGACCGACGACGCGAAGAGTCCTTTCGCTCCGAGGCCGATGCCCGAGCCTGGCTTTCCCAAGCGGTCGCTGCACTTCGCGCCGGACAGCCGACACCCGATCCTGACGGGTTCCGCCGCACCCGCGCGCCGGGTCAGCGGGCAAAGCCGATCACCTCGACCGAGGCTCCGAAGATCCAGCCAGATGTCGCATCGATCGCACGGGCCTGGACCTCCGCTGCTTACGACGATCTTCGCCGCGGCGGTCCCGAGCGAGCAGACCGGGTCCGACAGATCGTCGATACCTACCTCGTCCCATGGTTTGCGCCGCGTACGGCGTCTGTCGCCGACATCACCTACTTCATGGCGCACGAATGGCTCCTCCACCTGATCGGCCGTGAACGCGCGGACGGCTCGGACGCGCCCCTCCGGCGTTCACCGTCGAAGTCCCGACTGGTGACCAACGGGGGAGCGGAGGTCGGCCTCGCAGAGGCCGCCGAGATCTGTGGGGTGAGCCTGCCGACCGTCCGACGGCGGTGGCGCAACGGTCAGCTCCCAGGCGCCTATCGCGACGCC
>OCTA010001813.1_pt1 | contig 19558 bp, 16 predicted proteins | sample 1538991 | NCBI WGS metagenome assembly OCTA01 (sample SAMEA3539302, study PRJEB22396) | soil metagenome | biome: tundra; feature: field; material: soil | place: USA | collected 2010-05 | depth 0.15 m | reverse complement strand
AAGGTCACCCTGGTAAGCAGCCAGGAGATCGACAATCCGGTCATGGTCTTTGGACGGCTGGCAAAGGAGTCGGGCGCCGAGTCTTTCTTTCCCGCCTCGCCTTCCAAGCTTCAGGACGCTGTGGCTGCCGTGGGGCAACAACTGCGGGCGCAATACACGCTGGCTTATTATCCGAAACCCAAGGCCGGCGCCTTCCGCCGCATCGAAGTAAAAGTGGCGCAATCGGGCGTTCGGGTGCGTGCGCGGCGCGGTTTCGGGAATGTCGAACCAGCGCCGTCGGAAGGCCCTTCGGAGGCTTCGGCCGGATGCGAAAACGAAAAGTTGCGGCCCGATCCGTACGAGTCCAAGGTTGAAATGAAGAATGGCTGTACCGTCTACCACGAAGACTTCCAAAATGAGGCCAGCGGATGGCCCATCAAGGAACGCTACCATTACGCGTCCGGAACGTACCAGATCGTCAGCACAAAGCATGAAGCGTCCGGGCAGGGTAGTTCTTTCTCACCCTTCTCGCCTGCAACGGGTGTCGGCCCGGTTGGAGACCTTGGCAGCGCCGATCCGGTTGCGGGGGTGGTCGTGGCCAACGGCCCCTGGTTCACGGACCTGGATGCTTCGGTCAGCGTCGAGTTGAAGTCCGCCGGAGGGACCGGAGATCTGGCGGTCGCGGCTGGTTTGGTCTTCCATCTTAATGATCGCGGCTACTACGCCGTTATCGTCACTGCCTCCGGGTCTCGCAAGCTCTCGTTCAAACTGGTCAAGAAATATCACTTCCAGACCAGCGCGCGGGATCTCTCGGCTTGGGTCGATTCGCCTGTGAGCGACCTGATTGCCGGGTCTCAAAAGAAGATCTCGGTCCAATGCCGCGGTGCAGTCATTAGAATTCTTGTCCAGGGCCAGGAGGTCGCCAAAATTGAAGACCACGACTTCGAGGAGGGACTGGCAGGAATGGTGCTCTACGGCACCGGCCGCGCCATTTTCCGGGACCTGCTGGTCGAAGAAGTCTGCGCTCCGCCTCGCCCAGCGGAGCGGTAGCGCCTCACCCGCCTATCAGCTTGCGGGCTCGCGCACAACGAGCACCTGATCGGCTTTGACGTTTTCGATTCGCTGCACCGTGCCGCCCGGCCATGCGATCTCCAAAAGCCGGGCCGAACGGTCCGCCCCCAGGCCGAAGTGCACGCGCTTGTCGCTGGCCGAGAGATAGCTCCCGGCGGTGCTGACGAACCCATACTGCGGCTTCCAGGACTCGCCGATCAGTTTGAGCCGTGCGCCGATACCGTCCCGGTTGCTCTTTGTCCCAACAGTGTTGACGATCAGCCAGTGATTGCCATTTCCCCCCTGGTTCATCAGGATCAGGGGCGGTCCGTCGTTGCAGTTCAGGGCGAGATCCGGAAAGCCATCGTTATTCAAGTCGCCGAAAGCCGCGCCCCGCACCGTCGTGGCAGCGCGAAACGGCTCCCCCGAAGAGGCGGATACGTCGACGAAGCGGGTGCCGGTATTGTGCATGAGCAGAGGCGGCTCTTTATATCGCATGGATGGCTGCGTCAGTTCGATGTTGTCCATTACGTGGCCTTGAGCCACAAAGAGGTCTTTCCAGCCGTCGTTGTCATAATCGAAGAATCGCGCGCCCCATCCGGAGTGCATCTGACTGATCCCGGCCACCCCGCTCGGCCCGGAGACATAGTCGAAGGATTTACCCTGCTCGTTCCGGTAAAGCGCGTACCGCTGGTTGGCCAGCGCGTTCATGAAGATGTCCGGCCAGCCGTCGTTGTCGTAGTCCGCGAAGTCCACGCCCATTCCGGCGAACATTTTGCCATCGTCGTCGTAAGCCAGCCCAAGCTGTAACGCAACCTCCGTGAATGTCCCATCCCGGTTGTTCCGGAATAACTGCTGCGGGAAGGAATCGTTGGCTACAACGATGTCGGGCCATCCGTCTTGATCGTAGTCGTTGATCGCTATCCCCAAGCCCTTTCCCGGCGCTCGGCCGATGCCCGATTTCGTCGAAACATCGGTGAACGTGCCGTCCCCGTTGTTGTGGTAGAGAAGGTGAGTGACCGGTGGAAAGAGATCCGGGTGGCAGTAAGCGCGATATCCGGGCTTGTTCTCGCCGCAGGCAGGGCTGTTGCTGAAATCCCAATCCACATAGCGGGTGACCATCAGGTCGAGCCGGCCGTCACGATCGTAATCCACGAAACACGCGCCGACCGGCCAGCCGCCGGCAGCCACGCCGGCATGGCTGGTGACATCCGTGAACGTGCCATCCCCATTGTTGTGGTACAGAATACTACCGCCCACATTGGTGACGTAGAGGTCCGGGAAGCCGTCATTGTCATAGTCTCCGGTGGCAACGCCCATGCCGTAGGAATGGCCTTGAACGCCTGCGCGTTCAGTCACGTCGGTAAAGGTGCCATCGCCATTGTTTCGATACAGCCTGTTCCAAAACTTGGGATCTCTCTTATCCGGGCGCGCACCGGCTGGCATCGGATCGCGCAGAGCGGCTCCATTCACGAAGAAGAGGTCCAGCCGGCCGTCGTTGTTGTAGTCCAGCATGGCGACACCACCGGACATCGATTCCGGCAAATACTTCTGTGAAGTGCGGCTGGAGTGATGCCGGAACGCAATTTGGCTGCGCGCAGTCGCGTCCGTGAAGACAGGTAGGATGGGCGCAGACTTGCCGCTCAGCCAATGTGCCACAAATGAGCCGGAAATGGCGCGGAGAAGCGAACGGCGGTCCAAATTGCCCCCTCTGAGCAAGATTATACCGGATGCCGGGTGCCCCGCTCACCAAGTGAACGGTGGAGATATTGGCGGCGAACATCTCCAATCCGATCACCGGCCAGGTCAACGTGTTGCCGGCCAGGAAGTAATGCGAGCCTTCGCCGCCACCTCGCCGGCGCACGAATCCGGCGTAGCAGCCGAGTGCGACCACGCCGGCCATATAGGCCGCAATGATCGCCATATCCCACGAGCCGACGGCCAGCTTCATGGCCGCTTCGGTTCGCCTTGGACGTCGAGCGCAACGACATTCGCCAGTTGGCCGGGGGCCTTCGCGGGCAGAGCGATGGCGACCACCGTGCCTTCCTGTTTGATCTTCAGCCTCCGCTGCGGGTCGGCCAGCAGGCGCGCCCGCGTCACCTTCGCGTTGACGCCTTCCAAACGGAATTCTCCGTTGGGCCACTCGAACAGGTGAATGTACAGCTTGCCGGGCTTGGTGGTGCACCGCCAGCCGGTAGGCTTACGGTAGACGAAGTGGTCGTCGCTGATAGCCGACGATTTCAGCTCCGCACCGAAGGGCGTGCGGCCCGCGCCGTAGACGGCCTCGCCGTTCACCTGAAGCCATGCGCCGACTTCCTTGAGCACCTTTACGCTCGGTTCCGGGATGACGCCCTCGGCGGTAGGGCCGACGTTGAGCAGGTAGTTCCCGCCCTTGCTCACAATGTCGACGAGTTTGAAGACGAGGATGTCGGCCGGCTTCCAATTATTGTCGTTCTTCTTGTAGGCCCAGGTGTCGTTGATCGTGGCAGGCGTTTCCCAGGCGCTCTGGTCGCCCTTCTCCGGCGACTGGTTGTCGCCCATCGAGATGTAGTCGAACCCGCGGCGGTTCGCCTGCAGGCGTCCGTTGATGAGACAATCGGGCTGCGTTTCGCGCACCAGGCTCACGAAGCGCTGCGCGCGTTCGGGCGTCATGTGCATAGGGGTGTCGAACCAGATCAGCGCGATGGGACCGTAACCGGTGAGGAGTTCACGGATCTGGGGGATGGCGATCTTGTTCAGGTAATCGTCGAAGTCGCCCTTCTGCGCCGGATCCCACGAGCCGCGCGCCACTGCCCCGCCGGGGTGGTGCCAATCCTGCGCCTGCGAGTAGTAGACGCCCATGCGAAGGCCGTGCTTACGGCAAGCCTCGGCGAGTTCCTTCATCGGGTCGCGCTTGAACGGCGTGGCATCGACGATGTTGAAGGTGCTCGCTTTGCTCGCGAACATGGCGAAGCCGTCGTGGTGTTTGGGCATCGGCACGACATACTTCATCCCGGCCTGCCTGGCCAGCCCGGCCCACTCGTCGGCGTTGAACTTGACGGGGTTGAATTGCGCCGCGAGCCGCGCGTATTCCTCCACCGGGATGTGCGCCCAATTCTGGATCCATTCGCCGATGCCCGGATACTCCGTACCTTTCCACTCACCCGCGGGAATGGAGTAGAGCCCCCAGGTGATCAGCATCCCGAACTTGGCGTCGCGGAACCACTGGGTTCTGCGAGCGATTTCGGGATCGGTCTGCGCGTGCGACAGACCCGCCGTCAGCATCGCACTCATCAGTACAAATGACAGCCGCTTTCTCATACTCCTTCTCCTTCCAAGCGCAGCACATATGCGTGATCGCATGGTCTGGATGCCGGCAGATTCACCACCAGCCCCCGACTGCCACGCGTGAACTTCAACGGATCCGATACGCCCAGCATGCGAACCGACGTGATCGAGCGGCCCGCCAGCGAGCGAATCGTGAGTTTGCCGGACTCCGGCCAAGCTGGGGCGATGGCGTAGAGTGTGCCGCGCCTGGCCGTGAACCGGATGTCTTCAGCCGTGTACGTCAGCTTGCCTTCATTGAAGTGGCCGCCGGTCACCTGGGTCGGCCCTTCGCCGTACACCCTCCAAGGACGGGTGCCGTAGATCGCCTCACCGTTCAAACGGACCCAGGGTGCCATCTCGGTCAGGATCTTCTCCTGGGGTGCGTCCAGCGTGCCATCCGGCCGCAGCGGGAAGTTCATCGGCAGGTTGCCGTTCTTGCTCACGATATCCGCAAGCATCTGGATCACGGTGGTCGCGGTCTTGTATTGGATATCTCGTTTGTAGTACCAGTCGCCGACGCACGTATCGGTCTGCCAAGGCTTGGCTTTGATGCCGTTCTGCACGCCGCGCTCAAGATCTTGCACGCAGGAACCTTCCGCGTACTCTCCGCCGTCCTTGCCGTTGAACTTGCAATTGTAGACGGCTTCCAGTTTGCCACCGTGCCACTGCGTGTTGGCGTTATAGAAATGAGCCACCAGGCTACGGCCGTATCCGCCGAAGGGAACGCTCCCGTCGCTGTACAGCAGGTCGGGTTGGTAATTGTCGACGAGACCTTTCAACCGCCGGAAGTATTCCTGCTTGAACGATTCCGGTGTGTTTTGCGGATACCATCCGGCGGGGAACGGCGCCACGTTCTCATTGCCGCAGTGGTAAAGGTCGGCATACTTCGGGTCGACTCCGTCATACGGTACGCCCGCCATGGGACCCTGTCTGTCGGATTTCTTCGAAACGGAGTACCACCCCCAACTCGCCCCGAGGTGCTCTGTGACGCCGAAGCGCAATCCCCGCTTCAAGGCGGCTTTCCGCCACCCTCCGACCACGTCCTTCTCCGGTCCCATGTTCACCGAGTTCCAGCGGTGGAACTTCGAGTTCCAGCAATCGATGTTGTCGTGGTGCTGGGCGATGATGCAGAAGTACTTTGCCCCGGCCTTTTCATACATGGACATCAGCCGCTCGGGGTCCCAGTTCTCACCCTTCCAAAGCGGGACGATATCCTTGTACCCGTGCTTGGCAGGATGTCCGTAGGTTTCAAGATGATGCTTGTACTGGGGATGCCCTTCGATGTGGAGGTTGCGGGCGTACCAGTCGCGTTGTTCGGGGACGCACTCCGGTCCCCACACGGACCATATGCCGAGTTTGGCATCTCGGAACCAGTCCGGGCATCGATACTGTTTGAGTGAGTCCCAGTCAGGTGTGAATTTTCCAGCCTGAATCTTCGGAACAGCGGCCGGAAGCGCCGCACGCAGGGCCGCGGCGCCGGTCGCCAGCCCGAATAGCGATCTGCCCGTGTGTTTCATTTGTCAGTCCTTTGGAGTATCGGTGGAATTACTCGTGCCGCACTTCAGAACCGCCCGTACTTGTCATATGCGTCGAGTGGCAGCATCCCTTCAAGAATCGCCTTGCGCACGAGGTTTTCCGCATGAACTACTTCCTCGGCCTTCGTGATCGCCTCCTCGGCGATCTCTTGGGGTACGATTAGCACCCCATCCCGGTCACCGAGCACGAGGTCCCTCGGCCGGATGACCACACCGCCCACCGTGATCGGCACGTTGTATTCGGCCAGCCTCCAGCGCCCCCGGATGTCGCGCATGGTCCGGTAGCGCGAAAACACGGGGAATCCGAGCCGGAACATGTACTCCGTGTCCCGCGCCCCGCCGTCGATCACCGCTCCACGCGCCCCGCGGAACTTCGCCGTTTCGCTCGACAGTTCGCCCAGATGGGCCGCCAGTTCGTCATTCGCCTGATACACCAGCACGTCCCCGGGCCGGATGCCGCCGAGCATTTTCAGAAACGGCACAAAGATGACCTCGGGATCCTCCGAACTCGTCGGCTCCCCGCGCAGCGTCAGCGCCCGGCCGGCGAGTGTCTGGCCCGGCACGAGCGACTGGATCGCCGCCGGCAGCGACTGGTTGTGCCAGCCCATCTCGTCCAGGATGTCGCTGATGGCGCCGGTGTAGGGGATGGCAGCCAGCCGGTCGATTAGTTCGATTTCATTGGATGTGTTCATCGGTACCTCAGACGTTCGCGCACAACTCCTGGACTTTATATGGAACGAAGTATTCGCGGTGGCCTAGAGCTTCCGACTTGCTGGGCTTACCGACGGCCACATCAACGATGCAGTCGAAAATCTCGCGGCCGACTTCCGCGATGCTGGCTTCGCTCGTCATGATGCGGCCCGCGTTGATGTCCATGTCGCCGCTCATGCGTGCGTAGGTCTTCGGATTGCCGCACACCTTCACCACCGGCGAGATCACACTGCCGATGACGCTGCCGCGCCCGGTTGTGAACACCACTACGTGCGCGCCACACGAGATCAGGTCCAGGATGCCTTCCGAGTCGTTGGGATTGCTGTAGCCGAACAGGAAAGGGTGGGGATCGGGCACCGAGTCGAGCACATACAGTCCCTTGCCCGCGGGCTTCTGCGCCACTTTGATCACGCCTTGGATGGGCCGCGTTCCGCACTTAGCGAAGGCGCCCATCGATTTCTCCTCGATCGTCGTTAGGCCGCCCGCATGATTCCCGGGTGCGATGGAGAACTGATCGATCTGGAGCGAGAAGCGCTCGGCCTTATCGACCGCTGCGCGAAGCTCGCGGGTCACCCGCTCATCGGCGCCGCGCCGCGCCACAATCTCCGCGCAGCCGACCATCTCCAGCGTTTCTTCGATGATCGCCGTACCGCCCGCATCCACCAGCAGGTCGAAGGCGTGCCCCACTGCGGGATTTGCCGCGATGCCCGAGGTCGCATCGGAACCCCCGCACTCGGTCCCCACCACCAGATCCGCCAACGCCAGTGGCACGCGCGGTGTTCGATCCAATTCGGCCAGCATCCGCGCAACCATGGAGCGGCCTCGCTCGATGGTGGGCTGCGTGCCACCCGTTTCCTGAATGCGCAGCACTTCCACCGGCCGGCCCGACGCGCGGATCGGGCCCGCCATGGCCGCGGCATCGGTGCCCTCGCAACCCAGGCTCACCAGCAGCACGGCCCCCACGTTGGGGTGCGTGCCGAGGGCCGTCATGAGCCGGGCGGCATACTCGTTGCGATAGCAACCCGGAAAACCCAGCGCATGGATGCGCGGGTCGAGGGCCGCAATCTGCTGCGAAACGAACGACGAACATTCCACCGTGTGGATGCTGGCAACGACGTTCCGAATGCCGGGCGGGCCAGACTGTCTTTGATACCCGAGAATCTCTTTCATGGGCCTTGCGCCTCTTTCTTCGCGACGAAGTACGACTTGGCGTTGTGTTCGTGGACCCAAGCCCCCGCGGGGATGTCACGGGTGGCGAATGCGATGGGGACGCCGTACTTCAGAACCGCCTCACCCGAGGGAATCCGGCGAACCGCGATCTTGTGCGCGAAGGGAATGGGCTCGCCCGCCTCGAGACTCGCGACACTGGAGACGATGACGGCGCTGCCGGCGGCAATTTCCGCGAGGGCTACCGCTACATTGTCACCGGGATCGATCAGAGGCGCGTTCGCGTTCAAGGCGGGTTGGTCGGCACAGCGATCTGGCATGGCGCGATGTTGTTCCAAGCATAATCGACATTTCGCCGCGGCGCAATTCCGAAGACCGGCCATCGCCTCTCTATCTCGGCTGGCATTCGCCGTGCCAGCCGACAGCGCCGCCACCCACGTTGCAAGCACGTGCACGCACGCTGGCGTAAACGCACCTGCGAAGGACGCTATAATATGTGACAACACCAAAGGCCATTAACCGGATGCACGGCAGAGCTCTTATAGAATGGCTGGCGTCAGCTTGCGTGTTGCTGTGCGCCGCAAAGGTGAACGCCGCCGCTCAAAACCTCGATACCGCCATCTTTTCGGCGGCCCCGCAAGAATTCACCATCCTGGACCAAATCGACCAGCCCAAAGAGCGCAGGGCTTTCATGGACCTCTACAAGATGAGCGCCCCCGCGCCCAGGCTGAAGGCGGCGCGAGTGTTTCTGACTGAGTACCCGGACTCCTGGCTGCTGGCGGAAGTCTGCGAAATCGCGGCCAAGGCCTCCATCGACCTGGGCGAGTTTCCCACCGCTATCTCATATGCCAAGGAATCCTTGCGCCTGTTTCCAGAAAACCCTTTATTGCTCGTTCCGCTCGCCAACGCGCAGATCGAGCAAGGGTTGCTTCACGATGGCGAAAGGAGCGCACAGGACGCGCTCGAATACCTGGACCGTTTTAACCACCCATCGTCCGTTCCGGAGTCGGAGTGGCCGGCTCTGCTGGCGCAGCTTAAAGCTTCCAGCCTGTATGCGATGGCCAAAGCCTCATTGTCCGAGGGGCTGGCCGCTGCCGGCGACCAACGCCGTGCCAAACTGCAGACCGCCGCGGCGGACCTCGCGGCCGCCGCCCGCCTGAACCCGAAAGACGCTGAGTGCCTGTACCTGCTCGGGCTGACCCAGCTCTCTCTGAACGATCCGGATTCCGCCGCGCGGGCATTTGCCGCCGCCGCCCGCCTGCCCGGGCCCAGGCAGGCCAAAGCGCTAGCGAGGTTGCAGGAATTGCACCGGGCCGGAGACGCCTTTCCGCCGCTTGAGACCTCGCCTGTGGCGGACCCGCCGGCCCCGGTGCCGCCCCAGGAGTATGCCGGTTCCGCCGCCTGCCGGTCTTGTCATCCCACCCAGCACGCGGCATGGCAACGGACTGGCATGGCGCGCATGCTGCGCCCCTATCGGGCGGAAAACGTCTTCGGAGATTTTACAAAGCAGAAGCAGTTCGAGGATAACTCGGGTCGGATCGTCGCGCGAATGTGGATCGAGAAAGATCGGCATTATTTCTCGACCCGCGGCACGGGCGGGGCATGGGAGAGCTATCCCGTTGACTATACGATCGGGTCGAAGTGGCAGCAGGCCTATGCCACGCAACTGCCGGACGGGCAGATCCACGTATTCCCGATCCAATACAACAAGCGGGAGGGTTCCTGGGTCAACTACTGGAGGATCATCGATCCGCCTCGATCCGAGCGCACTAACCCAGACCTGTTTCATACCATGAGCATTCGCACGAACTATCAGACCAATTGCGCTCCATGCCACACCAGCCAGTTGCATGCCCCCAATGCGCGCGCGGCGGATACGCGGGTGCTCGTCTTCCGGGAACCGGGCGTCAATTGCGAAATGTGCCACGGGCCATCGGCTCGGCATGTGGCCGCCATGTCGGCGGGCGCGCGGTATTCGAAGCTTCCGACGGACCCACCCGTCGACTTTGCCAGGCTAGACAACCGCCAATTCGTGGCCGTCTGCGCGCAATGCCACATGCAATCGGCCGTCCGCGAGCAGGGGTCCCGTGGCGAGTGGAACTATTCTGAATCGGGCAGCTCTTTCCTGGTGCGATACCAAAGCCGCCCGTTTGTGGATTTCTCGCTCCAATCCCGTTACAAAGACGGCAGATTCCGCGAGACCACCTTCATCGTGGAGGCCTTCATGCGCTCAGCCTGTTACCGGAAAGGTCCGGCGCAGTGCGGCAATTGCCATAATCCCCATCCCGCCGATGCCGCTACTAACCCGGCCTCTCTGAAGTTCCGGGACCAACCCGACCAGATGTGCTTGCAGTGTCATTCGCGCTATACTGGCCGGATCGAGATTCACACTCACCACACCGCTTCATCGGAAGCCAGCCGCTGTGTAAGTTGTCACATGCCGCGCATCATGAACAGCCTCCTGTTTGTGGCCAGATCACACCAGATAGATGACATCCCCCGTGCCGATATGACTTCGCGTTTCGGGCAGCGGGAGAGCCCAAACGCTTGTCTGTCGTGTCATCGGGAAAGGGACGCACAGTGGGCCGCCACTCGCTTGCAATCCTGGTAAGCCTTCTGGCGCCGTTGCCGATGCACGCCGCGGACGAGGGCTATTTAGGATCGCAGGCCTGCGCCGGATGCCATCAGCAGATCTACCAGAGCTACCAGGGAGTTGCCATGGCTCACTCCATGAGCCCGGCCAACGCGGCCACGCCTCTGGCAGGCGAGGCCATAACGGTGTCCAGCCCGAAACTCAACCGTTCCTTTCAGGTCTACCGCGAGGGCTCGGATGTATACCAAAGCGAATCCGAAATCGGCGCCGGCGGCGAAACCGCGTTCAAGGTGGCGTTCAAACTCGAATTCGCCGTGGGCTCCGGAGTCAATGGATTTAGCTACGCCGTCAGGCGGGGCGATTACCTGTTTGAGGCGCCCCTCTCATACTATTCCCGAACCAAGAAATGGGACGTCTCGCCAGGCTACGAATTTGTGGATTCCGGATTCAACCGGCCACTGGCGGCCGCCTGCCTGGCTTGTCACAGCGGCCGGGCGCGTCCGGTGCGGGATCGAACTGGCCTGTACCTCGATCCGCCTTTCGAGGAATTGCCCATCGGGTGTGAGAATTGTCATGGCCCGGGCCGTGCGCACGTGGCCACTCGCGGGTCGCCCAAATCGATCGTGAATCCCGCGCGCCTTGCCCCCCGCTTGGCCGAACAAATCTGTATGAACTGCCACCAGCGTGGGGATGCCAGGGTCTTGCAGCCACGCAAGGACTATTCCGATTTTCGCCCCGGTGCCTGGCTCAACGAGACGCTCGCGATCTTCAAGATCCCCTCTAAGATCAACGACGAGGATCTGCTGGAACACCATTCTGCAATGGAGTCCAGCAAGTGCTTCATTGGGAGCAATGGAAAGCTGAGTTGCTTCACTTGTCACGATCCGCACTCGCGGCCCTCTCGCGCCGAGGCGGCGGCCTGGTACCGCGATAAGTGTTTGACATGCCATTCCGAGGCGAGTTGCAAGCTGCCGCTCTCCAAGCGAGCGGAGCGCAGCAACGATTGTGCAGGCTGCCACATGCCCAAGCGCGACGTAACCGTGATCTCGCACTCGGCGCTGACGAATCACCGCATCATCGCGTACGCCGGCGAACCACTGCCGGCGAACGCGGCTCAGGCGGAAGGCGGCCTGATCCACGTCAACCGGCCTCCCGGCAGCGGCAAGTTCCCCCGTCTAACGCTCTGGCAAGCCTACGGCGAGTTGATGGATAAGGATCCGGCCTTCCAGGCGCGTTACCTCGCCCAGCTCGACGAGTTAGCCAAAGACGAGCGGGACAATGGCTTGGTCCAGGCGGCTTTGGGAGCCAGAGATTTGCGGTGGGACTCAAATGCCGCCGCGATTGCACACCTTAGGAAGGCCCTCGATCTCGGCTTTAGTAGCAGCACTCTGTATGCCGACCTGGCGGAGGCGCTGGCGCGCGCCGGCCAGTTGGAAGAGGCTGTCGCCGTCTTGAAACGCGGCATCCAGATGGAGCCCTATGCGCCAAGTCTGTACAAGTCCCTCGCGCTTCGATATATCACGTTGAAGCAGTATCCCCGGGCGAAGGAAACCCTCGAGCTTCATATCGAGCTGTTTCCCGAGGACGACTTTGTGCGCGGTCTTCTGACGCAGGTGGAAAGGCACGCCACACGTTGACCTAAGCCAGACCTCCCCAGCCCCTCGTGACCTGCAAAACAGGGACGAAACAGGAAGGCGCCGGCGGCGGCGAATCCATTTGCGGCGGTGATCCGCGACTCAGCCGGCAACCTCTGGGGCGGGGCGGATGGGGCGAATCCTCAAGCGGGTGTGGTCGGCGACGGTGCGGGCAACCTGTACGGAACTACCACGGTTCGCGCCGCTGGACGGCCTTGGCATATAGTGGATCTGGCGCTGCCGGTTCCGGGGCACGTTCGATTTCCAAACTTCGTGGTCGGCGACGGTGCGGGCAACCTGTACGGAACTACCACGGTTCGCGTGGCTGGAGGTCTTGCAGGAGAGGGTCGAGGTGGACGCCCTGGTTTCGCAATTCGAACTGCAAGAACATTTCTCTCGGCAACAAAATGAGATGGGCAGATGGGGGCAGATGGGAGGATTTTCGATTAAAATGGTCCCCGGTGGTCCGCCTGCGCATCCGCGGTGTCGCGGAAATCCGAACGTAACGTTTTTATCTTGGACGCGCAGCCGGCCGGGCGGACAATGATCGTCATCGCAATCTATAACGAGGCGCCGATGGATGTCGAGCACAAGATCTTCGGTGATAGGATGGTCATAAGGGATGGTGGCTATCCAGCGGTACGTCTCTGCGGCCGCTCTCGCCTGTCGTTGTGATCGCGTCGCCAAGTCTTCGGCTTTCTTGCCGATATCCAGCGCAGCATCGAGTTCGCGTTCAGTAAAGTCCGCCCCCTCGATCCGCGACGTTCCGGCAACCTCCATTTTCAGTTGGAGCTTCTGCCTCTTCTCGACCCAATCGCGCTGATGCGGCGTTGCGCGGAGGGACAGAACGGCAGCCTTGGCATCGACAAAATTCTGTACAATTGCAGTTGCGTCATAATGAATCCATCGGGTGGGGATAGCGTAAGGAATCGCTGTAGGCGGCATGGCACCGAAAGTATAGAGGGCCGCGACACGACCGTCAATATTTCCAGTGGATTGCTGATTCTACACCACTTGAACCACAAACAGAAACTTTGGTTTCTTGATTATTTCAACCATATTTCTCCAGTTGGCATTGGGTGCGGTGCTTTCCGTTGCCGGTTCGCCGACCGTTGCCTTCATACCACAGGGCCTTGGATTGAGGAGCGGCTGCACCGGGAATTCTGAGTATCGTGATGAACGGGAGAAGCCCGGTGCGTTTCGCACCCTTGCCGGCGGCCAAATGTCGGGTTTTTGGCCGGAAATGTCGGGTCAATGTCGGGTTTCTCGGGAGAACCCGACATCCAGTTTTACGAACAGAATCAGTAGCTTAGGTTGAAAATGTCGGGAATGGCAGGTTTTTCTAGGATGAGAGAGGTGCCACGAATAGGAGCAGTGTTTTTCGTGTGCGCGGAAGGCGTGCGCCCGGCGTCCACGTTTGGACTCCAGTTGGACTCCAAACCCGAGGACTGGGGAGGGCTGATGTCTGTAACTCTTTGAGGAATTTGGTCGGGCCGCCGAGATTTGAACTCGGGACCTCTTGCACCCCAAGCAAGAAATATCAATCACTTACAGACAGTCCTCACTGAAAACAAAAGACTTGTGGTGGTGCGATTTGGACGCCAAATGGACGCCAAGGGCGGAGTTGGGTGATTTGGACTCCAAATGGACTCCATTGCATGGTCGGCCCGGGCTGGATCAGGTCACCCTGACGTGTCCCGGTCGGGAAACGCGCGCTAGGAAAGGGCCAGGCACTTCGTTGAGTAATTGGCAAATCCGCGGAAGTGCGGTCAGGAAGACTGCCGCGATCTCACTCCCGCGAAGATTGCCGGCAGTGAGGACGAATACCCTGGCGCGGCTTGCGCGCAGCGTAGCAATCTCCAACGGACGGTATCTCAACCGCTGATCCTTGGTCAGCACCACCCAGCCACGTTCTCCGACCGCCTGGAGCCAGACGCGGTCTTCCGCGTCACGAGCGAAATGATCATCGTGAATCTCGACCACGAGACCGGTCTTGATGAGTTCCGTTCGGAGTGGTTCTATGCCCAGCGACCGATCGATAAAGAAGACGGTCTCGTCAGGCGGCTTCACAGCGGATGGCTTCTTCGATCTCACCGATCTCCAAATGGAAGTCCTGCGCGAGGTCCGCAATGGAATCGCCCGCCTTGTACCGCTCGTAGATGGATGAAACCGGTATACCCGTACCGGCGATTATCGGGCGGCCAAACGAAACTGCCGGATTCATGACCACAACACGCGGGTCGGACTGAGGCGCCGCATCCGATTCGGTATAGCGAGTGAAGGGATAAAGCTTTATCGGAAGGCCTCTCGCATCCCTCTCAATCCGCTTGAGATAGACGTATATAATCTCCTTCATCGCCTGTTGCCCCTCGCGCGATACATTGATCAAACTCCCGTAGCGTTCGACGAACAGATCCAGACCATCGGTCTGGAATGTCTGATCGATGAGAGGGCGCTCGATCTGGAACTGTCGCTTTACGTAGTCGAGCGCTCTGCGAACCTTCGGAAGCTCGACACCGTAGCGACGACGAATCGCGGCCAAGACATGCGCCTCGACGAGGTTAATAAAGGACAAATAGTGCCCCTTCGGGTCGTGCAGGTGAATCAGAGGACGGGAACGTTGCGATTGTCCAGCGACTGGGTACAATCTACCCACGACCCAACTACGCAGGGTTGCTGCCGGCATGCGCAGGTAGCGGGCGGCTTCAGGCATCGAGTAGGCTGGGAACACACGGGGATCATCATTCGGCTTGAAGGCCATTCGCTCCTCAGGAACATTATGGACCGGCTCTGTTCGCACAAGCAAGCCGGACGCAGCCTACTGCAGAGTGGTTATCACTTTGGCTGCGCGGCCGCCCAAACTGTGCTTACCATCTGGCGCCGCGTTCGAAGGCGCTTCGGGTACGACGATGAGAACGGGGAGCGCAAGCGCAACGGGTCCAAGCGCGGCTCACTGCACCGCTGGCGTCGCCGGCTTCGCTTCCGCGAGATCGGATGGAGCCACTGGCGCAGCCAGCGCGCGGGACACCGGTGCCGTATTCTTCGAGGCCGTTGCGAGCCTGTGCTGGAGGCGGCGCGTCAATTCGTTCTGGCGTTCCGGCGTGATGAAAGTGTATTCGCCAGTCATCTCAAGGCTGTTATGGCCAGCAATCTTCGACGCTTCGATGGCGCTACCACCGACCTCTTGCCGCCACGTGATGTTCGCCCTACGGAAGGAATGCGGCCCCAGCCCTGGAAAATCGCATCCCTCAGCCTCCCCGGCTTGGTGGAGGGCATCGCGGCCGCCCGAATCCCAAAGCGGCTTTCCCGGCGCGCGCTTCTGCTGGAAAATGTACGCCTCCGGTACCGCGCCGTCCTCGACAGCCTTCATTTCGAACCGGGGAACCAGATCGCCGATACCCAGGATGCGGCGGCTGTTCTCGCTCTTTGGACGGTCGATATCCTGGTGCCAGACGCGTTGCTCAATCTTGATTGTGCCGGAGTTGAGGTCTACGTGCTTCCACTTCAACCCGAGCACTTCCGAGATGCGCGTGCCAGTGGCGATACACGTCTCAACGATCAGCAGGTTCGGTTCTTCCAGGTGAGCCAGCACGCGCGCGGTCTCCTCGAAGGAGAGGATCCGGCGCTCTCGCTTGTACCGTTTCTTGCCGAGCCTCGCCTTGCTGACCGGACTGCGCCGGCCCTCCTCCCACAAGCCATGACCCTCGGCATAGTAGAAGACACGGCTCATGATGGCGCGAACGCCGTGCATCGTCCACCACGAGTCGAAAGTGGTGTGCAGCCAGTCTTCGACCGCCTGCGGCTGAATCTGATTGAGGCGCAGCTTGCCCCACCGCGGTACGATGTACTGCTGTAGATAGAATTCCTCTTTCTCGCGCGTCGGCCTGGCGATCTGATTCCTGCGTCCCAAATAGCCTTCTTCGTACATTGCGGCCACCTCGCTGAACAGCGCCACGCCGGTCGCTGCAACCTGCTGGATGGCGTCCTCGGTGGTGGGCGCGTTCAACTTGGCCAGGAATTTGTCACGCTCGATTTCCGCCTGCTTCTTGGTAATGGCACCGTCGCCCTTACTCGGTCCAATCTCCTGATATTTCCGCAGTGTCTTGACGGAGCCGTCCGGCTGGGCCACGTCCGCCCAATACCGAAACACCCACGGCCACCCGGCCCGGTCTTTTCGCGGCTTGACCTGGGGATGCTGCACCCGTGCTTTCACTCGTAAACCTCCAGCCAGCATGTGGAGGTTACCTTGGGTGTCGAACATCATTCAAGTCCAATCGTTTCAGCCAGTTACTCCAAGAACCCTGTTCTTGGTCTTTCCTTACACACAATCCTCAGAATCCTCAGAATTCGGACCGCCCCCGGTATTCTGAGGATTGTGAGTATTCTGAGAAGCCCACAGCGGATTCACCTCAAACATAGGGCTGGGTTTGCGGCCGGGGCCGGCATTCGTCGGCTCTGGCGGCTTGCGGATGTACTCATGGGAAAGCAGCAAGGCCAAGGGCGCATCCAATTCCTCAACCCGCCTGAATCTTGCTCTCAGAGCTTGGTGCACATCACGCTTTGTGAAGTGGCGGACATTCTGATGGTTTATCCAACGTAAGATCGTCTTTGCGTGCTCGACGGCAGCATCGGCACCCATTGCCGCGAAGGCCGCCTTCGCATGGGGGATGAGATACCGGCCGATGCGAATGGCGTTGGCAACGGTTTCCTGCGAGATGGGAACATCCCAGGGAGCACTCGTATCCGCGAAGAGGGCCATATGCAGGTTTCCAGCAATCCGGCCAACCGCGCCGACGAGTTTCCCAGCCCAATCCGTCATGCCGCCCAATTCCCCAAATCGGAAAGCTGCGGCTCCAGCCACTTTTCAAAATCTCGCATGCTTGCTTGGCCCTCTGGACCGAGGCGCAGCAGACGAGGTCCAGGATCGCCATTTTCATCGGTCCCGAACGAGATATTGAGCAAGGCGATGACATTGGCGTAGTACGCCGCGCGGACGTGGTCTGGTACTGGCGGCGCGTCGGGATCTCGACGGCCTAGCAGCGTGACGGGCAGGGCGTAGAGGAATCGCGCCAAGAGACCCCGCCCGCGGAAGTCTGGCCTCTCCGCCAATCCGCGTATTACGTCGGGCTGGACGGCCAAACCAATGGTAATGGCCGGTGCCTTCACAAACTCCGAGCGCCCAACCCGATCAACGCGCAGCGCGTCGCCGGCATGGCCTTTAAGAAACACGCCAAAGTTGCCCATCCCCTTCGTGGAGTAGCGGCCTGCCATTAGATCGAAGACATCCCCTTCGGCGCTCATCACCGCGATACGGCCACCTTGTTCACGCAGCAGAGTGGCGAGCCGCTCGGGTGTGCAGTCATCCGCGATGTAACGGGTTGGCGACGCCGTGCTGGTGGTCTCCAATTCCGCCGCCAACGCCGCTGCCTCTTGCGTAAACCGCTCCTGATCCTTCGCTTTGGCTCCAGCAGCTTGCTCCTGGAGCCTCCTCAGGATGGACGCCTTGATTTGACGCTCGGCGCGCTGTCTGGAAATCTCAGCGGAAGTACGTTGGGCTTCGGACCGCTCGTGATCCTCCACCGGCTTTGTCACCGTGCCGAAGACGGCGGTCTTGCGGTTGCCAGATGAGAGCGCCGTTGCCGTAAACAGATTCACCGGCTCGAGATAGCGTTCACGAATGAAGACAGCTACCTTCTTCGCGCAGCACGCCGCAATTACGGACAGAGCCAACATGCCGGCGAGATCAACCGGCGTCTGGGTCGCCGTTGCTTCTGCCTCGACGAAGGAACGCAACCAAACCGGCAGTGCACCGGTGGGAAACGCGGGCAGGTCAATCTGGTGAAAGGGAATAGGGGGGTCCCATCCGGTATCGCCGCAGTGCGCTTCCGCCGCGGTTGTGCGCTGGCCGGCGTAGCGCCACCCAGGTTCCACTTGATCGCGGAGGGCATGCCAGTCTTTTCCGCGGCACCCGTTGTGATGGCACCCGGCCGCGATGGCGCCGTTAGAAAGCTGCACAACATAAGCGGACTTGTTCGTGTGTGTGCTGTCCCAGGGGCAAGTCGGAAAAACCCACCGCTTACCCCCATTCCACGCCTCGGGGCCTTCTACATCGAGTGCCGCGATCCAAGCCTCAAGGTCAAAGCCAGCCGCCGGCATGCTCACTCGAATGGGCTTTGCATCCTTTTCGGCGCCCTGCGCCAAGCCCTTCAGTAGGGTGACCGGAACCGGCGTCACTGTGCCTCCAGAATCCGGGCCAACCGGTGGGGACGTTCCGGGACCCTATCGCCCTTGCGGCTGACGGTGCCGTAAAGCTTCCAGATCCGCGCGGGGTTGAAGACCGCCTGATCGATTTTGACCAGATCATCGTCGAACCTGCGAGCCAGCCCTTGGAGACATCGCTTCACCAGATCGCCATCGCTGGTGGGCAGTTCTACGCGGTAGAGACAATGAGCGCCGTTTCCAGAGTTGCCGACAATTGGATCGGGCCAGCCTGCACGGCGTAGCTCCTCGCGAATTTGAAACGCTCGCTCGACAGCAAGCGAATGTTCCTGGTCTGTTGATGAAATACCACTTGGACGTACGGGATCAAGGTCAATCGGCAGCCACCGCCGCTTAGTGATGTCAGCATCGCCGGTCAAAGGGTCATACTTGCCCACGGGCCGGATGCGGTTGGAGGCGCGAGCGAGGAGCGCCGGGTTAACCGGGTTAAGAGTAACGTAGACTCCCTTAGCGACACTGCTATACTTGCTCGCGTTGTTTGCCAGGAGATCGAAATCGTCGAAATAGCCGCTCATCGTGGTAGGTATCCGCTGTCCCTGGCCTTGGACTTCGAGCAGGCGCAGTTCAATCACCTGACCGGGTTCCGCGAGAAGTTGCAGAGCCCGCAGGATCTCCGGAAGATCCGGCTGCACCCCTTTCACGAATCAACCTCGAGCCCAAGCGCACGCGCCAACGCTATCGTCACGGTTCGCGCCTTCAACTTGCCGGAAGCCTTGCCAACGCGTTCGCCCACTTGGACCTCGGCGGCGACGGGACCGCCCTCAACCATGGTCAGCTTGCATGCGGTAGCAACGCGATCCACGAGTTGAAAGGCGTCGTCCAGACGCGTGAGCGGTGCGAATCGATGTCGAGGCGCCCAACTCCGGTCGCCTTTGATGAAACGGCCTGGCGCTGTTTTCCACCCGAACACTTCGGCAGCCAGCTTATCTGTCAGCCGATCATCGTTCATGGGTGCCCCGTTGAGCGGGTTCCGACCCGGAGGCCCGGTCATAGGCGGAGCCCCGTCAGAGACAAGCCTGCCTCTGTCGCAAGCTTGGCAAGATGCTGGCGAGTGCGGAGGATCTGTTCAATGGCACCGTCGATTCGTTGCAGTTCCTCGGGCGTTGCGGCTATATACTCGCGCTCAATGTCAGACAGCTTGGCGCGTGAAATGCCGGCGAGCTGGCAAATAGCCTGTCCCGTAATCCCTGCCGCCGCTCGCTTCGCTCTAATTGTCTTGGCTGTCATCTTACGCTCCTGAAGGATTTCTGGCTCTGAGCGAGAATCTGACGAAACAGCCACTTTTACGCAACTTTCTTCACCCG
>OCTA010001812.1_pt1 | contig 19564 bp, 17 predicted proteins | sample 1538991 | NCBI WGS metagenome assembly OCTA01 (sample SAMEA3539302, study PRJEB22396) | soil metagenome | biome: tundra; feature: field; material: soil | place: USA | collected 2010-05 | depth 0.15 m | reverse complement strand
GTATCGTCGGCCAGCGTGTAAACCGGGAACCAATACTTGCCGTCAACCGGCTTGCGCACCGTGGTGAAGCGGGGAAACAGGTTTTCGCTCTGGGTCGACCGGATCTGCGGCACGGCTTGCCCTTCGATGCGCACAATGTTGAACTCTTTCTTGTCCGCCCAGATCAACCCGTCGAAAAACCGCTGCCCCTCCAGAATCTGCCGTGGTTTCACCTGCAATACCCAGCAGTCCACGCCATCCACGGTCTCATCGCCGCGGCTCTTGGTCTCGTAGTTCCACAAGCGGTCCTCGGTCAGCACCAGCGGCTGAATATCGCGAAAGTCGCGAAAGTCCTCTGGCGTCAGCTTCAGGTTCGTGAGCCCCTTCTCCGGCTTGCCGACCAGCACCTCGGTGCGCTCTTGCTGCGGAGAGAAAATAATGTCTCGCACCTCGCGGTACTCGCCGCGCAGGATGCCGCGCTCGTCCAACTGTTCCACGGTGAGGGTCTGCCGGTACGTGTATTGTTTGCGCTCCGCTTCAGTTTCACTTTCGCGATGCGCCACCAGTTTGGCCAGGTTGGGAGGGGCCTCTTGTGCGCGCGCGCCGGGTAGCCACAGCAGCGATGTTAGAATGAGGCCGATGGCCAAATCGTTCGGCGGCTTCCGGGCGGCTCTGCTGGCCGGCTGGATGGTGCTGGGCGTGGCGGGGTTGGTGTTCGCGCGGGCCAAGGGCATTCCATTCGCCGCGGCGCTGCCGGTCATCGCCGCTTTCCTGGCGGAATATCCATTCTATCTGGTGGCCGGTTTCCCGGCGGTGCGCCAGCGCCTGGCCGGGCTTTGTGTCGTGTACCCAGGTCGAGCCTCGTCCACGCTGCCCGCCGTTCTCACCGGGTCCCTGCTGCTTCCGTACTTGCTGTGCTGCTGCGGAGCCATCCGTTTTGACGCGCTAGCCTTGGTTCGGCTCGCGTCGCTGGCCCTCGCGCTCAGCCTGTGGTATGTGATTCTGCCGGCGGCCATGCTGTTCGACGCGGCGTTTCTGGCGCTGATCGGCTGGGTCACCCTGGGCCATTATTTCGACGGCATCTACCCGCGCTTCTTCGGCCAACACCTGGACATCCTGGGCGCCATCGGCCTGCTCCATGTCGTAACGCTGACCTTGATGCTGCAACGCCCTACGCGCGAAACCGGCTATGGCTTTTGGCCGAACCGGCGCGAATGGCTCATCGGTGCGCGGCACTATCTGCTCTTCCTGCTGGTGGGCGGACCACTGGCGCTGGCGCTCAGAACCGCGCGCCTGGCGGCCATCCCGGCTCCGTTGTGGATCGTCACCGGCACCTTCTTCGGCTCTCTCTGGGTGAGCTCGCTGGCCGAGGAATTCCTCTTCCGCGGTGTGTTGCAGCAATGGATGGAAGATTGGACGGGCAATGCGCGCGCCGCATTGCTGCTCACCTCGATCGTTTTCGGCCTAGCCCATCTTTGGTTTCGCGGCTTCCCTAACTGGCGCTGGGTGCCCGTGGTCATCGTGCTCGGCTGGCTGTGCGGCCGCGCGCGCAACCAGGCCAGCAGCATTCGCGCCAGCGTAGTGACGCACGCGCTGGTGGTGTCAACCTGGCGCGCGTTCTTTGTGTAGCTTCGTTTAGCCAGGTGGCGCACAAGCGGTACAATCCTCTCTATGGCAAAACTTGGATTCCTCGGCCTCGGCATGATGGGTTACCCGATGGCGCGCAACCTGCTTCGCGCCGGGCATGAAGTTGCACTCTGGTCCAACCAGGGGGAAAAGGCGCGCAAATTGGCGGACGCCGAAAAGGGACGTTGCTGCGCCACACCGAAAGAAGTGGCGGAGAATGCGGATTGCGTTTTCCTCTGCGTGGGCAACACGCAAATGGCGCGCGCCGTCATCCTCGGACCGGATGGAATCGGCTCGGGCGCACGCGCGGGCACTGTGGTCGCCGATGCCAGCACCATCAGCCCCAGCGAAAGCCGCAAGATCGGCATGGTTCTCAAGAAGAAGGGTATCGAGATGCTCGATGCGCCGTGCACCGGTTCCACCCCCGGCGCCGAGAGTGGCAACCTGACCTTCATGATCGGTGGCGATGCAGCCGTCTTCGAGAGCGTGAAGCCTTACTTTGAGCCGATGGGCAAACGCCTGTTCTATTGTGGCGGCGCTGGCATGGGCCTGCAAGCCAAGCTGACGCAGAACCTGATTCTTTCGAACCTCATGATGGCATTCAACGAAGGCATGGTGCTGGCCGCCAAGGGCGGCGTCGATCCCCAACTGATGTTCGAAGTGCTGGATGCCTCGGCGGCCAAATCGGGCCTGGTCTCCTATAAAACCCCATTCGTCTTCCGCCGCGACTTCCAAGCCAACTTCGCGACCAAGTGGATGCATAAGGACATCGGCCTCATGCTCGACTCCGGGAAGGAACTAGGAGTACCATTACCTGTGACCTCTCTCACACAACAGATCTTTCAGATGGCCATTTCCTCCGGTCTCGGCGATGAGGATTTCTGCTCTACTATCAAGGTGTTAGAGAAACTGGCCGGAGTCGAGGTCAAGGCATGAGGCCGATAAAATAAAAAAATACAGATTTCTATTGCTTCCAAAATCAGAATCTACTATTATTGGAATTAAGCCGGGGAGGCAACTCCCACCAAAGCGAGACTAACCTCTAATATAGACCCCTGAAGCAACCTCCCCGGCGCCCGAAAGGGTCAAGAGGTTCTTCCAGAAATCACATAAACTGAGCGGGAGTGTGTTAGGCTTGCTCCGGCGTGCGCGACTCGCACCCTCGTGTAGTGCACAGGGAGAAATCGCTAAAGTGAAGTGTTGTGGCCCGGAGGCTGGCCACAGATGTTTCCCTTGCAGGCTTTTCGGTTGCGTTTATCCGTATTATCCTTAGACGTCCATTGTGTAAATTTCCGGGCCTCCGGAATGCCTCGTGATATCATGACAGTTACGTCCCCGCAGGCGGCTGAATGAGAACGTTAACCGTACTGGGCTCAACCGGGTCCATCGGCACGAATACCCTTGATGTGGTCCGGCGAAACCGGCAACTATACCGGATTTATGCTCTGGTGGCCGGGCGCAACGTGGAGACGCTCGCGAAACAGATCGTCGAGTTTCGTCCCCAGGTTGCGGCGGTGGCAACGCCCGAAGCGCTGGCCCGCCTCACCGAGCTACTGGATTCCTCCGGATTGCCGCGCGCCGAATGGCCGGAACTGCTGGCTGGCGCGGCTGCGCGCATCCAGGTCTCGAGTGCCGGCGAGGTCGATACGGTGATTTCCGCTATCGTCGGCGTTGCCGGGCTGCCGGCCACCTACGAAGCCATCCGCCGCGGGAAGCGAGTCGGCCTGGCGAGCAAAGAGGTCCTGGTGTGTTCGGGCAAGCTGGTGATGGAAGCCGTGCGGGCTTTTGGCGCCGAACTGGTTCCGGTGGATAGTGAGCACAACGGCGCCCACCAATGCCTGCGGGCCGGCAATCGGGAGCAGGTGGCGCGGCTGATTCTGACCGCTTCCGGCGGACCGTTCCGCGAGACCCCGGTCGAGGCGCTCGCTTCGGTGACTCCCGCACAGGCCCTTAATCATCCAACATGGCGGATGGGCAACCGCATCACCATCGATTCCGCCACCATGATGAACAAAGGTCTCGAGGTGATTGAAGCCTGCTGGTTGTTCGATTTCACGCCCTCCCAGGTCGGCGTGGTGATCCATCCGCAATCCACAGTGCACGCCATGATCGAATACACCGATGGCAGCGTGCTGGCGCAAATTGCCGCCACCGACATGCGCATGCCCATCCAGTACGCCCTTACCTATCCGGAGCGTGCCGAGGCGCCGGTGCCGAAGATCGATTGGAACCAGGCGCGGCGATGGGAGTTCTTTCCGCCAGACATGCGGAAATTTCCCTTGCTGCGGCTGGCGTATGAGTGCCAGGAGATCGGCGGTTCGGCCGCCTGCACGTTGAACGCGGCGGACGAAATCGCCGTGGAAGCCTTCTTGCAGGAGAAAATCGGCTTCCTGGGAATTCACGAAGTGGTCAGCGAGTGTCTTTCGAAAATGCCCGTCCGGTGGCCCCGGTCGGTGGAGGAAGTGCTAGAGATCGACGCGGAGTCGCGGCGCGTGGCGCGGGAATTGACCGTTCATCGCGCAGTGCCGGCTTAGGAACACCATGGTTGCAATCGCCGAAAACATTCTTTGGCTGCTGGTGCTGATCGGGGTCATGATCATGATCCACGAATTCGGCCATTTTTGGGCAGCGCGCTATTTTGACGTCAAAGTGGAAGCCTTTAGCCTGGGCTTCGGTCCTCGGCTATTCGGTTTCCGCCGCGGCGAAACCGATTACCGGGTCTCCGCCATTCTGATCGGCGGTTACGTGAAAATGGCCGGTGACGCGGCGGTGCTTGAGCAGGTGAGGGCCGACAGCCCGGCCGCGCTCGCGCTTCCGGAAGGCAGCTCCGCCGATTCGCGCAGCCTGCTTGCCAAACCGCGCTGGCAGCGCGTCATCATCGCGGCGGCGGGCCCCATCATGAACGTGGTTCTGGCCATCGCGATCCTGACCGGCCTGTACATGTTCAAGTATCAGAAGATCTCCGACGAGGACCTGTACGCCGTGATCGACCACGTCGCCACGGGCTCGCCAGCCGCTCAGGCAGGGATCAAGGACGGCGACCGCATCGTCAAGCTCGACGGCAAGCGCAACCCCACCTGGGAGGACATCGGTGAGAAAGAAGTCACCGGCGCTTACCAGCCCCTCTACATCACTGTCGAGCGGAATGGCAAAGAGCTCGATTGCATCGTGACGCCGACGCTCAGCGAGCGTCTAGGCGTGGGCTACGCCGGCTGGGATGAGCGCGGCGAGCTCCAGCTCAGTTTCGTCGAGCCCGGCTACCCGGCGGAAAAGGCCGGTCTCAAGAAAAGCGACCTCATCCTATCGGTCAATGGCCAACCGATTCACTCGCCGACCCGGTTTCAGGAGGCAACCCGCAATAGCGGCGGCAAACCCATCGAGATCGAGTACCGGCGGGACGGCCAAACCTATCGCGTCTCCGTGCAACCGGTGATGGCCGAATTGGATGGCCCGAAACACTGGATGATCGGCGTGGGGCCGCAGCAGAAGCTGCATTTCACCACCATCCAGCTCGCGTTCCCCAAGGCGTTGCGGGAATCGCTCGTGGAGAATGGCAAGGGCGCCTTTCTGCTGGTCAAAGTGATCCAGGGGATGATCGAGCGGCGCATGTCGCCGAAAAACCTATCGAGCCCTATCGGCATCGCCCAGATGTCCGGCGCGGCGGCACGGGAAGGCGCCGCGGAGTTTCTCGGCTTCATGGCCATGATCAGTCTGCAACTGGCCATCTTCAACCTGCTGCCCATCCCGATCATGGATGGCGGCGCCATCCTCATGCTGTTGATCGAAATGGTGATGCAGCGCGATCTGAGCCTGAACGTGAAGGAAGCCGTGTTCAAGGTCGGTTTCGTCTTCATCATGATGTTGCTGGCATTCGCCATCTTCAACGATATTTCCCGGTACGCGCGTGGCTGATCGAATGGGTTGCATCCGGAAGCCTCACGGAATCATCAGGTAAATGACTCCAGTCATGCCCTGTAGCTGCGTCCGCCAGACCGAACTGCCCGGTGTCACGCGTCTGTCCACCGATATTTCATATCATCCGGATCGCACCGCGCGTTTCTACCACCACCCGCTGCGCGATCTTGCGGCGTTTCAGGCTGCGGCTCGCGCAGTGGACTTGGCGCCGGAGCGGCGCGCCGCGCTGGTGGATGCCTTGCGCGTGCAGAATCCGCCGAGCCCGGCCCTCGAGCGGCTGGCGCAGCCCGGCACGCTGGCCGTTGCCGCGGGCCAGCAGGTCGGGCTGTTCTCCGGCCCCGCCTACACGATTTACAAAGCGCTGCACGCCGCCCGCCTGGCGGAGTGGCTCACCGCACAAGGTCTGCCGGCCGTGCCCGTGTTCTGGCTGGCCACCGAAGACCACGACTTCGCCGAGGTCAACCATACGTGGGTCTTCAACGCCCAACACCAGCCGGTAAAACTCGAAATGCGCCGCCAGACCGGCGCGCAGCCGGTGGGCGGGATCGAACTGGCTGCGCCTCCGGTCGACGAGTTGCGCGCCGCGCTGGCGGGCCTCCCGTTCGCCGACGAGGCCGTCGCCCTGGTCGCTGAAACCTATGTAACGGGCCGCACCATGGGCCAGGCCTTCGGCGATCTGCTGCGGCGTCTGTTGGCGCGCTTCGATATCCCGCACGTCGATCCCATGCTGCCCGCCTTCCGCGAGCTCGCCGCGCCCGTTCTGCGCAGCGCCGTCGAGCGGGCCCCGGAGCTGACCGCCGCGGTACTCGAGCGCAACCGCGAACTGGTCGAAGCCGGCTACCACGCGCAGGTCCACGTCGAGCCGCAGAACGCCTTCTTCTTCCTGCTCGAGAACGGCAAGCGCCTCGCTCTGCGCCGCAACAATGGCGATTACCAGCTCAACGGCCGCCGCTTCACCTCCGCGGAGTTGGCCGACCGCGCCGCCGAGCTTTCGCCCAACGCCCTGCTGCGGCCGGTGGTGCAGGATTCGATTCTTCCCACCGTGGCCAGCATTCTCGGCCCCGCCGAGGCCGCGTACATCGCGCAATCGGAAGTTCTGTACAGCCGGATCCTGGGACGCATGCCGGTGGCCGTGCCGCGCGCCGGCTTCACCATCCTCGATAGCCTGAGCCAGAAACGCATCGAACGTTATGGCGTTTCGCTCGCCGATTTCTTCCACGGCAAAGAGGCTTTGCGCGAACGCATGGCCGCCGCGCTCATCCCGCCCGATCTGACGATTCGTCTGCATGACACCCTGACGGATGTGGATGCCGCCGTGGAACGGCTGCGCGCCCGTCTGCTGGCTTTCGATCCGACGCTTGAAAAAGCCCTGTCCACCAGCGCCCGCAAGATCCGCCACCAGGTCGCCAAGATCCAGACCAAAACCGGCCGCGAAACGATGCGCCGCGACGAGCGCGCTAGCCGCGACGCCGCTTCGCTATACGGCCTGATCTACCCGGAACGGCATCTCCAGGAACGCCTGTACTCGATCCTGCCCTTCGTCGCCAAACACGGCCCGGATTTGATCGACCAGCTCTACGAATCGATCCAGCTAGAGTGCGCCGACCACCGGTTGCTGGTGGTGTGACGGCGCGCGGCGCGCTAGTTTTCATGCCACTATGAAGGAGGTGACGGAGTCATGATAGAAGTGAAACAGGCTGTTCAGATCGCCAGAGAAAAAGCGGCGGACATGCTCGACCAAACCTCATTCAATTTGGAGGAGATCGAGAGGGAGTCCTACAAGGGTCGTGACGTATGGAGTATCACGCTTAGCCTGCCGCGCAATCTTAAGCAGGTATCGCCGATGGCTGCGCTATCTGCAGACCCGTTGCAGTACAAGCGCTTTCTGATCGATGTCGAGACTGGCGAGCTTCTTGCCATAAAGTTGCGTGAAGTAGCCTCGCAATGAACTCTGCGGGACCTCGTCTCGACTCAACCGCCAGTGCCGGCCTCCTGGTCGACACGAATCTTCTTGTGCTTTTCACTGTTGGAGCGGTCAACCGCGATCGTATCGAGACGTTCAAGAGGACGCGCCAGTACACAAGGGCCGATTATGACCTGTTGGTTCGAGTGCTCGCGAAATTCGAGCCCTTGTATACCGTCGCCCATGTTTTGGCCGAAGTCAGTAACCTTACCGATCTCCGAGGCTCAGAAAGGCTGCTGGCCCGGCGCGTTCTGAGGAAAACCGTTTCTTTGCTGAAGGAAGCGGAAATGCCCAGCGCGCGAGCTGCAGAGGATCGGTTCTACGAAGACCTTGGACTTGTCGATGCCGCAATTGGGGCGGTGGCGCGCGCCCATAACTGCGCCGTGCTGACGGATGACCTTGACCTGTTTCTTCGCCTCAGTCACGACAAGGTGACCGTGTACAACTTCGTGCATTTGCGAGCGCATGCTTGGGGAATATGATCGCCGGCCGCGCATAGGCGAGCGCGACTCCAAGGCCGGGAATATTTGCATCGTCGTCCCCAAACGGCGTTCTGGGAGGCGTGTTGGAATGCATCCGCTTCTAAATTTAGAACCGTATCGGATTAGCGGCGGACCGCCCTATCTCGCCGCTCCGTTCAGCAACCCCCGCACCCTCAGCCAATCGGCCAGGCGGGCAGGCCAGGTGGAGAGCGCTTCGTCAGTTGTCGCCAAGCCGACGCCGTGCGGTCCCTGCTCGTAGATGTGCATCTCGGCCGGCACGCCGGCCTTGCGCAGCGCTAGGTAAAAGAGCACGCTGTTCTCCACCGGCACGACCGGATCGTTGCTGGTGTGGAAAAGGAACGTGGGCGGCGTCGCGGCGGTGACTTGCAATTCGTTCGAGAGGTTCTCGACCAGCTTGGGATCGGGGTTCGGCCCCAGCAGATTGTCGCGCGAGCCGCGGTGCGTGTACTGCGTGGTGAACGAAATCACCGGGTAAACCAGCACAGCGAAATCGGGGCGGCTGGAAACGCGGTCGATCATGTCGGCGGCATCGGGCTTGCCGGGATCGAAATGAGTAGCGGCGGTGGATGCCAGGTGGCCGCCGGCGGAAAAGCCCATGATGCCGATGCGGTCCGGCAGCACGCGGTATTGGGCGGCTTTGGCGCGCACGGTGCGGATGGCGCGCTGCGCGTCGCCCAATTCGATGGGATGATGATAGCGCGGGCCGAGCCGGTACTGGAGCACAAAGGCCGCGACGCCGATCGAGTTGAGCCACTGCGCCACTTGCACGCCTTCATAGTCCAGCGCCAGATGCGCATACCCGCCGCCGGGGCAGATGACGATGGCGGAGCCGGTGCCGCGGCCTTCGGGCACCAGGCAGGGCGTGAGCGAGGGCTTATCGGCGTCGGCGGTGCCGAGCGCGCCGGGAGCGCCATCCGGCCAGAGCAACTCCGCCTTGGTCGGGTTGCACGCTTGCGCGAACATGGCGGTCGCCAGCAGCGGGATAAACAGAGCGCGAATCATGGGAATACGGTACCACTTGGTGGGGCGAGCTTGGCAACGCCCGCTTGCGGGCGCGTTTTTTCATGGCTTCTCAGCGAGCGGTTTCCCGGCAACGCCAATCTCGCAGTCATAAAGCCAGGTGAGACATACGATCGCTTTTCCTAGCCCGCCGTCAGGGATGGCCCTCGCACATCGGCGGCAAACCGAAGGCAAGGGAGTTTTCGAGAGTGCTTCGGCGGTCCCGGCCCAAATGCGTGTCTCCAAGGCCGTGTGAATCAACTGTGCTTCGCCACGTACAGCAGCAGGCCGAAGATCGCCACCGGAATCAACGCCATCATGGTGTAGAAAAAAATCTGCCGCAGCCACGGACGGCGGCGTTTTCGCCACTCGATCAGTTCGGGACGCTCCGCCGCGCCCACCTGGTCCAGATGCGCCAGGTCCCAGGCCATCTCGCGAGCCTTGGCGTAACGGCTCTTCGGGTCGCGCTCCAGCGCGCGGTAGATGACCTCCTGCAGCTCGGGCGAAATCTCCGGGTTCAACTCGCGCGGCGGTACCGGGTAGTTCAGCAGGCGGTCGTTCATGATCGCGAACGGATTGTTACCGGTGAATGGGGTCTTACCGGTCAGCATCTCATACAGCATCGCGCCCAGCGCGTAGATATCGCTCCGGCCATCGCCGCGTTTGCCCTTCACCTGCTCCGGGGAAATGTAATCCGGTGTGCCCATCACCTGGGAGAGCTTGGCGAAGGTCAGGCGGCGCGACCCTTCCTTGCCCGCGATGCCGAAATCGATCAGCTTGATCTGGTCCGCGTCATCCACCATGATGTTCTCCGGCTTCAGATCGCGATGCACGACGCCCTGTGCATGGATGTAATCGAGCGCCTCGGCAATGGCTATCGTGATGCGGACCGCGCGGTCGATGGGCAGCTTGACTTGCGCACCCTGGATCTGCCGCAGCAGCCGCCCATTCACCCACTCCATCACCATGTAGACAGAGCTGCGGTCGGGGTCCTCGAAAACCTTCATCACGCCTGGATGATCCAGCGCTTTGCCGATGGCCTGCTCGCGCTGGAAGCGGTCGTACAGAACCGGGTCGGCTTCCATTTCGGGGTGTGGAACTTTGATGGCGACTTCGCGGCCGTTGCGCAGGTCCACGCCGCGGAAGATCGAGGCCATGCCGCTGCGGGCAGCCACGCTGTCGATACGATAGTGGTCGAGCTGCTCGCCCGCGCGTAGGGAACTCATGCGAGTTGTGGATGGGTGCCGATCAGGCCAGTTTGTAAGGGCGCCCGCGATACATGCCGATGCGCTCCACCTGGCGGACGCGAATGAGCTGCACGCTCACATTATCACCGCCATCCAGCTCGTTTGCAAGGTCGATCAGTTCCCGGGCTACGTCTGGAAGTGCCGCGCGGCGGCTGACCATCTGAGCGATCGCGTCGGCGTCCACCGGCCCGTGCAGGCCGTCGGAGCACAGCAGCAGCACGTCGCCGGGAATGATCTGGTAGTCGCGGGTTTCCACCGCCACAATCATGGCCGGCCCCAGCGACCGGCTCAGCACGTGGCGCGTTTCGGCGCTGGAGGCTTCGCCCGCCGTGATCAAGCCCAGGCGCATGTGCTCGTTCACCACCGTGTGATCGCGCGTGAGCGCCTCGGCGTGGCCATGCCGGATGCGGTAGCAGCGCGAATCCCCGACGTGCGAAACTACCACCCGGTCATAGCGGAGCGCGCAGGCAACCAGCGTGGTGGCCATGTTGGACCCGCCCGGGCCGCTGGCCATGCCGGTTTCGAAAACCCGTGTGTTAGCCTGCTGCACCAGCCGCGGCAGCAGCGAGGAATGCGGAACGCCAGCCGCCGTGCGCCGGAAATCCTGGAGCACGGTTTCTACCGCCAGTTTGGAAGCGACTTCTCCATCGTCGCCGCCGCCCACGCCATCCGCCAGCGCGAATAGATAACCTAAAGTTCGGGCCTCAGCTTCCGCCTCAGGCGCGAAGCAGCCCAGATAATCCTCGTTGTGATCGCGGACCCGGCCACAATCCGAGGCTTGCGCGAATTCGATTTCCAACATAAAAACGGATCCGGGCGGCATTGATCTGCTCCGCCCGGATCGTATCGCTCCTGTCGAAAACTCGGGGTCAGGCTTCCGCTCGACTCGTCACCAGTGTAGTACGGCCGGCTTTCTTGCCGGCACGCGTGAAGTAAATGCCGCCGTAGATCGCCCAGACGGCGGCGATCCCCAGCGCCAGCAGTGGCTCCATCTTTGTGCCATACCCCATGAACGGTCCCACCAAATAGAAAGCCATGCACGCCAGGTTGGCCACCAGCCCGAAGATCGGAATGGCCAGATGCCGGATGATGCTGAAGTTCGGGTGCTTGTGATAGGCCACGAAGCAGATCACACAACTCAGCCCATACAGCAGGAAGGTGCCGAAGTTCGATGCCAGCGTCACCGTCAGCAGTGAATTCGGCATCGCCGCCATCCCATCGTGGGTCGTGTAGCCGAAACTCGACCAGATGCCCTGCGGCAGCGCCTTGATCGAGGCATCGGTCGGCGCAGAGCCGTCGCCGAACACCATCACCACCGCCACGCAGCCAACGAACGCCGAAATCGCGGCCAGCGTCCAGATCGCGCGGTGCGGGGTCAGGTTGTTGGAATGAAGCATACCGAAATGCTCCGGCACTTCCTTGTCCTTACCCATGGCGTAAGTGACTCGCGCGCCGGTGTTCATGCAGGAAAGGGTGGTGCCGATCAGCGCCAGGAACACGGTGAAGGCTTCCACCAGCATGAAAATCCGGCCGCCACCGGCGCCGAACGTCGCGTTGCCGATGACGATCATCATGTCGCCGATGGGCGCCGCCGAATTCGACGCGTATTGCATGGTGTAGCCCGAGTTCAGAAAGTAATTCGCCGCGAAGTATTCGAACAGGTAACAGACCAGCCCCTGTATCAGCAGCGAAACCAGCACCGCAATGGGAACGTCGCGCTTGGCGTTCTTCGCCTCGCCTCCCATCGATGTCACCGATTCGAATCCCACCAGAATCAGGATCGCCACCGTCGCCTGAATGAATGCCCAGCTCAAATTGTGGACTCCCACCACCGATCCGGCACTGCCGTGCGAAAGGAAGTTGCCCTTGTCGTCTTTCTCCGGATACGCAACCAGGAACGGCACTACTTTGCCGGCCGCGTCCAGTTTCGCCTTCGGCACCCCCGCCGCGTCGCGAACAACGGTGTCAGTCGCAACACCGCTCACCATCGTCTTCTCAGTGGCGAATTCGTAAGTGTACGCCTCGCCGGAGTTGGAATCGAACTGCCAACCGGGCGAGCCGGCGGGATGGCTCGAACGGTAACCCAGCGCCATCACCGCGAACACCACCAGCGCCGAGATCTGGATCACGTTGATCGCGATATTGACTGACGTCGCGCCCACAACGCCACGGTGGGCGATGTACGCCACCGCGAACGAGAACACAACCGCCACCGCCATCATGAACAGCACGCCCGGATTGGACGCGTTCATGAAGTTAGGCCACAGCGTACCCACCAGGTAGCCCACCAGGATGCCCATCACGCCCACCATCACGCCCGGATAGATCCAGTAATAAAGGTGCGACGCCCAGCCGACGATGAACTTAGCCAGCCGCGCGAAACGCCACACCGCGTCGTGGTTCAAAAACGACTGCTCCGCGAAGTAATACGAGCTGCCGGTTCCGGGATACAATTTCGCCATTTCCGCATAACAAACGGCGGTCGCCAGGCACAGCAGCAGAGCGACCACAATGCCGATCCACATGGAAGGCGACGTAGATCCGGTGGTCGCCTGGATAAAGAAGGTGAGCCAGAGAAACGCGCCCGGCGCGATCAGCGCCATTGCGTTGAAGGTCAGGCCCGTCAGGCCCAACGTCGGTTGCATCTTAACTTCAGAGTTGTCTGCCATTCGGTTGCTCCTCTCAGGTGTCTGACGCTGCTACTTCTTGGGCCCAAAATAGGCGATCATGCCCAGCAGTATGGTCGGTTGGTTCTTGTTCAAACCGCCGCTGCTATTCTCAAAAAACGGCTGGCTCGACCAGTCGTCGCGGAACTCCAGACGGCTCGTCAGCCAATCGGAGAGCTTGTACTCGCCGGTGAGCGTGAATTCCTTGACAGCCTGCGCCACGCCGGTCGAAAAGCCGTTGACGTCGTCGAATATCTCGACGCGTCCGGCAAAGGCGGCCTTCTTGCCGACTGCGCGCCGCGCGGCAAAGGCGATGCCATCCCATTGCGCGGTGCCCGGCCCGATGTTCTTATTCCTGCCGTAATCGGCGTTGACGTAGAGACTGAGATTGTCGTTCGGATTCACCTGCACCACCGAATCGATTAAGTTGCGCCAGCCGGGGCTATTCTGATCGCGCTCCGGACCGCCGTACCACACTTCAGTCCAAGTCACTTTCTTCCACGCGTACGCGCCATTCAAGCCGATCAACTTACCTTGGTCGCTCGCGTAGACGTTGTTCCAGCCGTTCACCAGTTGCACTCCGCCGGTGAAATGCGGGCCAATTGGGAACGAAGTGCGGAGGCCGAAGTGGTAATACGGAATCGCCCACGCAAACAGCAGCGAGCGGGAATAGTTCCAGTTCCCGTTGACGTCGATCACCTCGGCGCCCGCCGACGTGACGAATTCGCCCACGTCCACTTCCACGCCCTTCCACGACTTCGGCTTGAAGTCCACATACGCCTGCTCGAAATACTTCATCGCTTCGGGCGCCGCATCGGTGACATGAGTGGCGGAGAATATCTCGCCAAACCCCACGTCCAGATGGAAGCCAATCGGCCCTGGTGCACGGTCAATCGTAATCTTCCCCATGTTGAAATGTACGGTGTCGGCGCGGTAGTCGAAATTGCGCAGCCCGTTCCAACCCGAAGCCGGGTCGTTGGCGTTTCCGTCGACGTAGCCGTCTAGCAGGAAAGAGAAATCCATGCCCGCCTGGTGATAAGCGGAGGGAGGCGCTGGTGCGGCCGGCGCCGCGGCAGGCGCGGCTTGGTCGGCGGCCGCCGGCGTGGTCGCTGTCTGAGCGTCTGGCGGCGTTGTCGTTGCTGGTGCGTCCGGCGGCGTGGTGGTCTGCGCGAGGGCAGTTCCAGCCATCAGGCACGTGGCGACAAATATAGTTGCTCCGGTGTATCGCATCATGTTCCTTTCGTTTTCTTGGTATGGACCCAGCGAGCGGAGCTGGAATAGGCCAAGCCGGCTAGCACGGGGCCAGCTTGTTTCTCGTGATTTTACATTTTTACGACTTTTTGATGCCATAAGGAAATAGATAATTTCTATCGCCGGGATTGCAAAAATTACACGCCGTTAACATATTAGCCGCCATCGCTAATCGGTTATGCTGTAACCAGTTGCGTTCTATGCGGGTTGCCGGTTTGCTATTACTCGTTGCAGGATGGGCCATCGTCTTGGCCGCATTCGTGATGCTGGGCGCCGCGGCTCCCCGGGCGGCTTTCGTCGCCGCGGGCGTCGCGATCGAAATTCTAGGCCTCGGCCTGGTGGCCCGCTCTCATGTTTCCCCTCGGGAGTCCAAACGATGAATCCGTCCGCGCCGCCGCCTTCGGAAGCAGCCACGGTGCTCGTGCTGGCCTGCCTTCTACTGGTACCTTTGGCAATCGCCGGCCTCGCTCTCATCAATACCGGACTCGGCCGATCGCGCAGCGCGTCGCACGCCATGCTCGCGGCGCTTTGTGCCGTCTCGGTTGCGGCCGCCGCCTATTTCGTCTGCGGCTTCGCCATTCAGGGCTTCCCCGGCGGACCCGCGCACACCATCACCGCTGCCGGCAAACAATGGAATTGGATCGCCGCCCAGCCGCTCTTCTTGCGCGGCCTCGCGCTCGACGCCTCCCCCGCTTGCCTGATCCTCTGGCTACAACTGTTAAGCGTTGCACTGGCCGCGCTGATTCCTCTCGGCGCCGGCCTGGACCGCTGGCGGTTGGGCGCCGCATCGGCCTCCACGGCATTGCTTGCCGGATTGGTTTATCCCCTCTTCGCCCACTGGGTGTGGGGCGGCGGCTGGCTGGCCCAAATCGGTTTCGTCGATGCCGCCGGCGGCGCGCCAGTGCAAGCCGTGGGCGGTCTCACCGCGCTTGCCATCGCCTGGATTCTGGGGCCGCGCCGCGGCAAGTACTCGAGCGAAGGCGGCCTGCCCGCAGCCATCCCCGGGCACAACGCCGTGCTGGTTCTGTTTGCCTGTTTTCTGGTCTGGACGGGATGGCTCGGCCTGAACGGCGCCGGCGCCATGCTTTTCGGCGGCGCCCCCGTAGGCGCGTTGGTGCGGGTGGGATTAAACACAACTCTTTCCGCGGCCATGGCCGGCCTGGCCGCGGCCGCCATCACCCGCGCCCGTTTCGGCCGGCCCGACGCTTCATTGTGCGCCAACGGCTGGATCGGCGGCTTGGCGGCATCGAGCGCCGGCTGCCTCTTCTTCACGCCCGCGGTGGCTGCGCTGGCAGGCCTGGTGGCCGGCGCATTGGTCGTCTTCACGGTCGAGTGGCTCGACATCTACGGCGAAATCGACGACCCCACCGGCTCGGTTTCCGTACACGCCATCGGCGGCATCTGGGGCGTGCTGGCGCTCGGCTTCTTTGCCCGCTCCGGCTCCCCCGTGCAGCCGCTGGCGCAAATCGCCGGCGTGGCCACGCTGCTTGGTTTCGTGCTGCCCCTCGCTTACAGTCTCAATTGGGTGCTCGATCGCTTCAGCCCGCAACGCGTGGCGCCCGAAGGCGAACGCCAGGGTCTCGATCTGCACGAGCTCGGCGCCGGCGCTTATCCCGAGTTCGTGATCCACCGGGAGGACTTCCTGCAACGGTAGCGCGGTCCCTTGCCCGCACCGGCGCGGCGGTTCGAGGAATTCGGCGCGCTAAGGTACACTGGGATTATTCTAGGCGGACCTTGTTGAAGCGACTTGTCTTCCCAGCCTTGCTGGCCATCACTCTGGTGGCGCGCGCGGACCAGCCCGAACCGGGGCAACTGGACGCCAGCCCGACGCTGTTTACCGTCATGGCGGCGCTGAACGCCGCCGGTTTCGACGCCGGGTTGGACGCGCCCAATAGCCACCCGCTGCGCAAGGAAGTGCGCGAGGAACTGGCCCGGCGCGAGATCCCGTCGCTCGCGGCGATCAAACAATTCGTCGCCGAACACCACCAGGGGAACGCTACGGCCGAGTTGGGCCAGTATATCTCTTTCGCGCTGACCGTGGGCGGCCCTCCCGATTTCGTGCAGCGCAAACGCGATGTGGAGATCCCGCCGGAGGCACTGCGGCTGCAGGAGTTCTCCAAGCTGCTGGCGCCGTTTTACAAGGAAGCCGGCATCGCCCAACTGTGGCAGCGCGCGCAGCCGGAGATCGACGAATACATTGCGCGATACCACGCCCCGGTAACGCAGGCGGTGCTGCAAGTGAACGCATATTTGCGGCAGCAGACCTCCGGGTTCAAGGGACGGCATTTTCAGATTTTCATCGAGCTGCTGGCTCCGCCCGGCCAGGTGCAGCGGCGCAGTTATGGATATGAAGACACCGTCGTGGTGACGCCCTCGGCCGAGCCGCGTTCGTTCGATATTCGCCACGCCTATCTGCATTACCTGCTCGACCCCTTGTCCACGCAGTACCAGGAGATCCTGGACCGCAAGAAGTTCCTGGCGCGACATGTGCAGCGGGTGGGCCGGCTGGAAGATTCCTTCCGGGACGACTTCCTGGCGCTGACCACCGAGTCGCTGATCAAGGCCGTGGAGTCGCGCCTGGATCACGATCCCGGCGCGATCGAGCGCGCGCTGTACCAGGGATTCATCCTGGCACCCTACTTTTCCGAGGCCCTGCCGCTGTACGAGAAGCAGGAACAGTCGATGATGGTCTATTATCCCGAAATGGTGGCTGGGATCGATCTGAAAACGGAAGACGCGCGGCTTTCCCGAGTGGATTTCAATGCCGGGCCGCCGCGCGCGGCGAAGCCCGTGGCGGCCGCCGTGCCCGCCGTGCCTGCCGCGCCGCTGACCGGGGCGGCCAAGACGCTGGACGATGCCGAGCGGCTTTACACGGCGCGTGACCTGGATGCGGCGAAGAAGAAGTACCTGGAAGTTCTGGAGCAGACCGACGAGAAGCTGCTCCACGCGGACGCGTATTATGGGCTGGCCCGCATCGCGGCGCTGAATAGGGATCCCGAGACGGCTGTCCGGCTGTTTCAGAGCGCTCTCGATCTTGGGCCCCGGCCGGCCACCAAGGCGTGGGTGCTGGTGTATTTGGGCAAGCTGACTCTCGCGGCCGAAGAGCCCGAACAGGCGCAACAGTATTTTATCGGCGCCCTGAAGGTGGAAGGCATTTCGGACATGGCGCGCAAGGAAGCCGAGAACGGCCTGCGCGCAAGTTCCAAGCAATAATTTCGAAGGAGCGATTTGGATGATACGAACGTTTTTGACCGGCGTCCTGGTAATGGCCGCCGCTGTCTCTGGGCTGATGGCACAGTTAAAGCCGAAATCGAACGCCGAGGCCGAGGCCGTGCGGGCGCTGTTCGCGGCGCGAACGCAAAGCCCGGACGCAACCATCAAGGCGGCCGAGGACCTGCTCGGCAAATTCGCCGACACGGCGTACAAAGAGGTTGCTCTGCTGCTGGAAGCCGACGCGTACCAGCAGAAAGGCGATTACGTCAGCGCGGAAATCACCAATCAACGGGTGCTGGAAGCCAATCCCAAGAACCCGCAAGCCTCGATGCAGTTGGGCGAGCTGATTATGCAGCACGTGGGCGAAAACGACCTCGACAAGGAGGAGCAGCTTTCGAAATCGGAAAAGGATTTCAACCAGGCGCTCGAGAGCCTCGACACCAGGCCGAACACAGGAATATCGGATGCCCAATGGGAGGAGGCCAAGAAGTTCATGCGGGCTGAGTTGCAGAACGATCTGGGCCTGGCGGCGATCAAGCGCAAGAAATACGACGCGGCGGTTGCGGATTTTAAACTGGCGATCGAGGGCGACCCGCAGCCGGCCTACCAGGTGCGGCTGGCCATGGCCTACCAGAAGACCGGCAAGAACGACGAGGCTCTTGCCATTTGCGACAAGCTGCTGGCCGATCCGCAGCTCCACCCCGCCATCAAGCAGGTGGCGCAAGGCGTGCAGAAGATGGCGACGCAGGCCAAGGCCGCCGGCGGGAAATAGCCGGCAGCTATGCGCGCGGAGTTGGGCACGCTCGAATTGAGCATCAACCACCGGTTCTCCAATCCGGGGTTGCTCGGCCACGCGCTGACCCACAGCTCGGCGGCCAACGAGTCGCGCGCCGGCGCCGGGCCGCCGCTCTGTGACAACGAGCAAATGGAATTCCTGGGCGATTCGATCCTGGGATTTCTGATTGCCGAAGCGCTCATGCTCCGGCAGCCGGATGCGCACGAGGGCGAGCTGTCGCGGCTCAAAGCGCACCTGGTGAGCGCGGCCCACCTGCATGGCGTGGCGCGTCGGCTCGACTTGGGCAGTTATCTCGAGTTGGGCCGTAGCGAAGAGATGAGCGGCGGACGCAGCAAGAAGACCCTGCTGGTGGATGCGCTGGAGGCGGTGATCGCCGCGGTTTACCTGGATGGCGGCATCGACCCGGTGCGCCAGTTCATCGAGGCGCATGTGCTCGATGCACCTTTCGCCGGCGACGAAGAGGCGGGCACCGACATCCAGCCGGCGATTACCAACTTCAAAAGCGCCTTGCAGGAGCTGGCACAGTCGCACAAGCTGCCTCAGCCGCGATATGCCATCGTGCGCGAGCGTGGCCCGGAGCATTCCAAGACGTTCACCGTGGAAGTCCGCGTGGGCAAGGATTGGATCGGCCAGGCCGAGGGCCGCACCAAAAAGATCGCCGCGCAGCGGGCTGCCCGCGGCCTCTTCGACAAGCTGCTCGCAGCCGGCGCGGAAGCGCAAGCGGAGGAGTAGCGCTTGAGCGATCCGGTACGAGCCCCAGAAGACTACGATCTTGGCTTTGTCTGCAAGGCGTGTGGCAGTTGGTTTAACCACGTGGATACGAAGGAGTGGGACACCAAGTGGTCCGAGCCGGACGCCGAAGGAGAGCGCTGGCCACTGGAGCTCATTTTCAGGTGCCCATTGTGCGGCGAGGTCCGCAGCTACGTTCCGAATGAAGGCGTGTTTCGCGGAATATGGCTCGGAAAGCCCTGAGTCGGAGCGAGCCGAACTCGAGTCTCGTTACTCGCGGCCGCGGCTTGCAGAGGCACTTCGTGTCCACACGGCTTGCGCCGTGGGCTACTATCTTCCGCCCTCCGGGCTGACGACGTGAAAAAGGGCTGTTACTGGACGACGGTTTCGACGGGTTGCGGCGCGGGTTGCTTATGTTTGCACTCGGCGTTAGGGCATTGCCAGACCGTGCCGGCTTTTAGCCATTTTTCGATCATGTACGGGCTGCCGCACTGGGGGCACTTTTCGGGTACCGGCTTGCCCCATGCGACGAAATTGCACTCGGGCCAGCGGTTGCATCCGTAGAATGTCTTGCCGCGCTTGGAGCGCCGCTCCACCACTTCGCCTTCGTTGCACTCCGGGCACTTCACGCCGATGGTTTTCTGCTTGACATACTTGCAGGTAGGGTAATTGCTGCA
>OCTA010001811.1_pt1 | contig 19580 bp, 18 predicted proteins | sample 1538991 | NCBI WGS metagenome assembly OCTA01 (sample SAMEA3539302, study PRJEB22396) | soil metagenome | biome: tundra; feature: field; material: soil | place: USA | collected 2010-05 | depth 0.15 m | reverse complement strand
GCGTTACGGTGACAACGTCCGCATTGACTGGGGTTATTTCTATTTGGCGGTCCCGGGAAACGAACGCCCCTTGCTTGCCAATGCGGCGGACTCCCTGGCTTCGTTCCTCACTTCCGGAACGCTTCCCGATTCCGACGACCTCGAAATGCCGAAGGAAGCTGCCAGGAACGCCGCCGCCCACCCCGCCGTGGTTTTTCCGCTCACCATCAATGGCTCGCAAACCGAAAGCCGCCACGTGTTGCTCTCGTACAACGAGCGCTACTCGATCGAATATCTAAACCGCCGGCTCCGGCCCTACTGGCAGCGCAACGGGCAGACTCCCCAGCAAATGCTCCAGCTCGCGGAGACGCAGTTTGAGGATCTGGACAAACGCGGCCAGCAGTTCGATTCCGAGTTGACCGCCGACCTTGAGCGCGCCGGCGGCAGGCCCTATGCCGACCTGGCGATCCTCGCTTTCCGCCAGACTCTGGCGGCCCATGGATTGGCAGCCGGCCTTAATGGCGAGCCGCTGATGTTTCCCAAGGAAAACTTCAGCAACGGCTGCATCTCAACGGTGGATGTCTTATATCCTTCCGCTCCATTCTTCCTCTTTTTGAATCCCGCGCTTTTAGAGGCGCAGCTAACTCCGGTGCTGGAGTATGCCGCCCTGCCACGCTGGAGATGGCCTTTCGCGCCGCATGATCTGGGCACCTACCCGCTTGCGGACGGCCAGGTTTATGGCGGCGGCGAGCGAACCGAAGAAGATCAGATGCCCGTCGAAGAAAGTGGCAACATGTTAATCCTGTTGGCCGCGCTTGGGAAGGAGCAGGGCAACTGGCACGTGGCGCAGCAGTATTGGACACAGCTTACAAAGTGGGCTGAGTATTTGCGCTCCAAGGGGCTCGATCCGGAGAATCAGCTCAGCACCGACGACTTTGCCGGACACTTGGCCCACAATGCCAACTTATCCATTAAAGCGATTGAAGGTCTCGCCGCCTATGCTCAGATGGCGAATGGATTGGGTAGGACGCAAGCGGCCCAAGAGTACTCTCAGGCAGCCAAAGATATGGCCGCGAAATGGGAACGGATGGCCGTTGATGGCGACCACTACAAACTCGCGTTCGATAAGCCCGGCACCTGGAGTCAGAAATACAACCTGGTGTGGGATCAGCTTCTGGGGCTCAACCTTTTTCCGGCCCGCATTCGCGAAACTGAATTGACGTTCTATCTGAAACACCTCAATCGCTACGGGCTGCCGCTGGATAATCGAGCCGACTACACGAAACTCGATTGGGAACTATGGACGGCCACTCTCGCGAGCCATCCGGACGATTTCAACACCCTGATCGCGCCGCTTTCGAAATGGCTGAACGAAACGCCCTCGCGCGTGCCGCTTACCGATTGGTATGACACAAAGAACGGGAAGCAGATCGGATTCCAGGCGCGATCCGTGGTGGGAGGCCTCTACATCAAAGCGCTCGCCGACGAAAAACTCGCAGCCAAGTGGCGCGGCAAGGCGAGCCAATGACAGCACGGCGCTTTTGTTATACCTCGGCATTGCTGCTTGTTGTCCACCTGACTCGCGCCGCGGACTGGCGGCCGGCCGATCTGCCCCTCTCCACCCAATGGACCTCGCAGGTGAGCCCGGCTAATTCGCATCCTGAGTATCCTCGTCCGCAAATGGTTCGCGCCGCCTGGACGAACCTGAACGGCCTGTGGGACTACGCCATCGCGCCTAAAGACACTCCCCACCCCGCTAAATTCGAAGGCAGTATTCTGGTTCCCTTCCCCATCGAGTCGGGCCTTTCCGGCGTCAAGCGCGCACTGGCCCCGAATGAGTGCCTATGGTATCGCCGTACCTTCGAACTCGGCAAAACTCGTCCGCTGCCAGGCGAGCGGCTCCTGCTTCACTTTGGCGCGGTAGACTGGCGCGCGGACGTTTTCGTCAACGGCACTCACATCGGACAGCACGAAGGCGGATACGATCCTTTCACCTTTGACATCACGCCGGCGCTGAAACCCGACGTTCCCCAACAGGAGATTGTCGTCGCGGTTTTGGACCCGACGGACACCTCTCTCCATCCGCGCGGCAAACAGGTTCTGAACCCGAAAGGCATTTGGTACACCGCCGTCTCGGGCATTTGGCAGACTGTCTGGCTGGAGCCTGTGCCCGAATCGTACATCGACGAAATCTCGCTCAAACCCGATGTCGATGGGCACAAGCTGAGCGTCTTAGTTCAGGCATCGACAAAGGGCACGTTCAACGCCACCGCCAGCCTTAACGGCCAGGTCGTGGGCCGGATCTCAGGCGAAACGGGCATTGCCTCCGCGCTTCCCCTCGATGCCCTCCAACTCTGGTCGCCCGACACTCCGGTCCTCTATGGCCTGACCATCACTCTGAATTCGGGCGACTCGATCACCAGCTATTTCGGAATGCGAAAGGTTGCGATCGCCAAGGATGCCGCGGGCTATGCGCGTATCTTCCTCAACGACAAACCGCAGTTTCTCATCGGCCCGCTCGACCAGGGCTGGTGGCCGGACGGCTTATACACAGCTCCCACGGACGACGCCATCCGCTTCGATATCCAAACGCTGAAAGATCTTGGCTTCAACATGCTGCGCAAGCATGTAAAGGTCGAGCCCGCGCGCTATTACTATTGGTGCGACAAATTGGGGCTGGCGGTATGGCAGGACATGCCGAGCGCCATGACCGAAGCTCCTGCGACGCACGTTAAGAAAGGCAGCGCGGAGGACGCGGCTTTCCCCGCCGAAGACACGCAGAATTTCGACCGCGAATTGAAAGCCATGATTCACAATCTCGCCAACACGCCCAGCATCATCGCGTGGGTGCCTTTCAACGAGGGTTGGGGCGAGCATCAAACGAACGAGATTCTGAAGTTGGTGAAGTCGTTGGATCCGTCCCGGCTGATCGATGGTCCTAGCGGCTGGGAAGACCGTGGCTTCGGCGACATGAAAGACATGCACTCTTATCCCGGTCCGGCGATGTTCCCTGTTACGCCCGATCGCGCTTCCGTGCTCGGGGAATTCGGCGGCCTCGCTAATCCGGTTGCCGGGCACTTGTGGACGGACCGGCATAACTGGGGATATCGCACGTATCAGGACCAACCGGCTCTTCAATCCGCGTACGAGAACCTGATCGCGGCGTTAGGCGTTCTGGTGAAGCAGGGACTTGCAGCGGCCGTCTACACCCAGACCTCCGACGTGGAAAGTGAGATCAACGGTTTGATGACGTATGATCGCCGCGTGCTGAAAGTGGATGCGCCGAAGCTCGCGACCTTGCATCGAGCACTGACTGCCGCCGCCAAATAAGCCGAACGGAAATTGAGACATCTGGTGAATAGACGAGAGTTTATCGGGGCCTGTGCCTTTGCCGCCGCCGCCGTCCAGACACACGCGGCGCAAGTCCATGTAGAGATCAACGTGGACAAAACTCTTGGGCGCATTCCCGCTGACTTCACCGGACTTGGCTACGAAATCTCTTCAGTGGCAACTCCGGGCCTGCTTTCATCCGAAAATCGAGTCTATGTGGAACTGGTCCGAGGCTTAGGCGCGCATGGTGTAATCCGCGTCGGCGGGAATACCTCGGATTACGCATCGTTCGATCCCGCCGGACGTTCCCGTTCGGCGCCCAAAGGAACCGTGGTGAACGAAGCCAATCTTCGAGAACTCGCGACGTTTCTTAATGCGACCGGCTGGAATTTAATTTGGGGTCTGAACCTGGGCGGAGGCACTCAGCAGGAGGCGGTTGCCGAAGCGCAAGCCGTGGCGGGCGCGGCAAAGGATAAGCTTCTCGCTTTCGAAATAGGGAACGAGCCCGATCTGTTCGGCCGGGGCGCGGCCCACCGTCCAAGCAGTTACGGCTACGACGACTATCTAAAGGAATACCGGAGCTATAAAGCCGCCATCCGCGCCCAGTTGCCCGCATCCCAATTTGCGGGACCGGATGCCGCCGGCGCCACCGATTGGGTGACAAGGTTCGCGCATGACGAAGCGCCAGACCTGAAGCTTTTAACGCATCATTACTACCGCGAATGTGCGGGCCCCAGCAGCACCATCGACAAGCTTCTGCATCCCGATCCAAAGCTCCAGCCGCAACTGGCGCAACTGAAAAAAGCCTCGGATTCGTCCGGCGTTCCCTGCCGGATCTGCGAAGTCAATTCGTTCTGCGGCGGCGGCAAACCGGGAGTAAGCGACACCTTCGCGGCCGCGCTCTGGGCTCTCGACTACATGCTCAAGCTGGCGTGGGCTGGCGCTTCCGGAATCAACCTCGAAACCGGCGTGAACCAGCTTGGTTTCATCAGCTCTTATTCCCCTTTGGGCGACGACGAGCATGGCAGCTACTCGGCGACACCGGAGTATTACGGCATGCTGGCGTTCGCGCAGATTGGCCCAGGCGTCAAGCTGGATGCCGCCTACATCGACGGGAACGTGTCGGTTTATCCGGTCGCTCACGATGACGGCCAGCTGTCGGTAGCCATCGTCAACAAAGACGAGTCGATGGAAGCGGTGGTAACCATCGACGCCAATCGGCAATTCCAGGGCGGACACGTGCTGCGGTTAGGCGCCCAGTCGCTGGCGGCAAAGCAAGGGATCACGCTGGGCAATTCATCTGTCAGTTCGGATGGAGCGTGGAAGTCCGGGCAAATTCCAGAATTCAAAACGCAAGACCGTGAAGCTACCGTTCGCGTGCCCGCCGCCAGCGCCGCGATTGTGAAACTGCTGACAGCCTAATACTCAGCCCGGGCCAGGCCCTCCGAAGATCGACCCTCGGCCAGCAGTTCTTTCAGACGCATCCCAACTTCCAGCAGTTCGTCCAGGTCCGCCGGCTTTCTATGTAGCGCCTCACCTGCACTTCCCAAGAGGTCCGGGCGAATAGTTCCGTGTAGACCGTGCGGCCGTCGATCAACACAAGGACAGAGCGCGAGAGCCGGCTGTCAAACCCGCGGATTTCTATGGACCACTTGTTGGCATCGATGCGCGCTACTTCCACGCCCGGCGCCAGACGCAGCGCTTCTGTAACAAGGCGGCGCGGGCTGCGCAGCGGATTGTCGGGAAGTGCATCGGACCTCGACTGCTCCACCCCCGTAGAATAGAAAGCTATCTACGGAGAGGCTTATTTAACGCGAGTATAATCGAGCGCACTTTGCAGCAGCGCTGCCACTTCTATTCCGCCCCGGACCGCGTAGTTGGTGCCGCGGTCTTCCGGATAGACTTGCGCCATCGTCGAAAGGAAAACATTTTCCAAAGGCGTTTGCATCTCGGGGATGAGCGAGCCATAGTTCTTCTCGATGATGGGCTGCGAGTAGTCGGCGCGCCAGACGTGATAGCCCTTCACCCAATCGCGCGAGAATTTTGGGAACATGCGCTGTATTGCCGCGAGGCTGAATTCGAGCACTTCGGGATCGGACAGGCGGTAGAGTTCCGCTTCCGGCGGCAGGTATTTCGAAAGATAAACAATGTGCCGCCCGCCATACGATGACGCCGGCTCGAAATTGGTGTGTTCGATGATGCCGACGAATGGGAAAGACGGGTCGTTTACGTTCATCCAGTAAAGGCTTGAGAGGCTGCGGTCCAGTTCAAGCACCAGGCAAACATTCGAGAGATAGCGGATGCGCCGCAGCGAGGCAACGTAGCCGCTCGAGGTGTGCGGTTCCAGCAGGTCCGCCGCGCCAGGCAGCGGAATCGTGAGAATGGCCGCGTCCGCTTCGACGGACCCGGACGCCGCATGCACGCGCGTCACCCGTCCGTCATGCACTTCCAATCCAGTCACCTCCGCGCGTGTTCGAATTTCACCGTCCAGCCGCTCGATTTCGGCGGCCATGGCAGCGGCGAGCGCGGCGAAACCTCCCCGGTAATAGGCAAGCTGCTCTGCCCCGCCCTTGGCGCGGCTGCCCCCCCGAAGTTTCAGCTTGTTCCAAAACCAGACAGCCGAGATTTCGGGGAACACGTCGCCGAATTTTCCAATAAGAAGCGGCTCCCAAACGACGTCGTACACCTTCCGTCCGAACAAGCGGACGAGCCAGTCCTTTGCCGTGACGGACTCAAGCTCTTTCCAATTGCCGACGCGCCGCGCCGCCAGCGCCCCAATGCCCAGCCGGATGCGATCGATGAACGCGAGCGGCGTGAATCGCAAAACATCCATCGGCGAACTCAGTTTGAAAAAGTTGTGCGCATAGTACATGCCAGTGCGGGATTCGCGCAGCACGATCCGGTCTTCCACTTTGAGCCGCTTAACAAGCTGCATGATGTGCCGGTCGTTCGTGAACCAGTGATGATAGAACTTCTCAAGCATCTGGTCTCCAACCCGGAAGGACCCGGCCAGACCGCCCAGGTCCTCGTCCTTCTCGAAGACCGTGACAGGCAGACCCGCCGACGCCAGTTCCAAAGCCGCGGCGAGTCCGGTAAAGCCGCCGCCCACAATACAAATTCTGGCCAACTAAGCTCCCGTTTTCCGGTGGATCAGTTCCGCTTCCGGCGCGCCTGAATCGTGCGACCCTCGCCGCGGCAGGACCGAACGCGTAAGGTACAACGGGCGGTGTTTGGCCTCGGTGTAAATCCGTCCGATGTATTCGCCGACTATGCCCAGACTGATCATCTGCAAGCCGCCGATCAACAGCATGCCAATGAAGAGCAGCGTCCAGCCCGGCACCCAGATATGCGTGAACAGCCGCAGCGTCAGCGCGTACAGAATTCCGAGCATGGACACCAGTGCGGATAGCAGACCAGCCAACGACAGCAAGCGCAGCGGGACGGTGGAGAACGAGGCGATTCCATCAAGCGCCAGGTGCAGCATTTTGCGCAGCGGATACTTGGTGCTTCCGGCGAAACGAGCGGCGCGGGCGTACTTAAGTCCGTACTGGCGAAAGCCGATCCAACTGCACATGCCGCGCAGCAGACGATGGCGCTCCGGCATACTCTTCATGGCTTCCACCGCTTTCCGGTCAAGCAATCGGAAATCGCCCGTGTCGAGCGGGATTTCAGTGTCCGAGAGCTTGTTGATGATGCGGTAGAACGCCTTGGCCGTCCAGACCTTAAAACCGCTTTCGCCCTGACGGGATTCCCGGACGCCGTAAACCACTTCATACCCCTGTTCCCAAATCCGAATCATTTCGGAGATGAGTTCGGGGGGATCCTGCAGATCCGCGTCGATGATCACGACCACCTGCCCGTTCGCCGCTTCAAGGCCGGCCGTGACTGCTGTTTGATGGCCGAAATTTCGTGAAAGCTCGATAACCGTTACGTTCGGATCGATAGAGTGAATCGCCTGGAGCCGGCCCAATGTGCCGTCCTTCGAGCCATCGTCGATGTAAACGATCTGGCGCCACGCAACGAGACGCGCGAGTACTTCAGTGAGGCGCCGGTGACACTCCGCAATGCTCTCTTGCTCGTTGTAGCACGGGACTATGACACTCACGCTCGGTGCTGTCTTGGGCATCATTACGGGGCAAGTTCTTTGGAGCGGCGGGAAATCGCTTGACCGAACCACTTATCGCCGCAGGCCGCGCGAACGTCATTCAGGTTAAGCCCGCCCACGCTGAACTCGTCCAGGTAGCTTACGTCGTTGCGATCGCTGAAACGCACTCTCATGGTGGAGCCTGTCAGCAGGCGGTGAAAGGTTTTCCGGTCCAGGAGGACACGCTTTTGCTCTTTCTCGTTGGCCGCGGGAACGATGTCACACTCCGTCTTATATGCTTTGGCATCGTCCACTTTGACGGCGGCCGGTATGGCCGGAGAGTAGTAGTTCATTGGATCGAGCAGCTTGGAAGTCACCGGCACGTCGGTGTCATAGACCACAAGCGGGGGCTTCGATGGATCGGGGCAGGTTATGGAAATCGCCGGATGCCGGTCCGGATCTTCGGCGTTGGCCGCAAGGACGAACGCTGCGATGGGGGTTCCGTTAGTCTTGCTGGGCTCCATCAGACGAATCCATTTGCCGCCGGCGGAAGCGGATTGCTGGGCAAAGCAGGCGACGGCGCTCCCAATCAGCACGGAGGCCAGCCGAAAGCGTCGCGTTGTAAGTTCCGATTGCATCCGGCTACTTCCAGATTAGAACTCGACACGGTAAACCAGCCCTGCCGAAAGCGCTGCTTCCACCGTACCGTCGGGTTGGCGGGTGATCGCTACGGACTCGGCATCAGTCTTGATGGATGTGATCCGCTGCTCCGCCGGTGCCCGAAACACATAGGTGCCGGCAAAATCCGGCTTCACCACGCACTCGGTTGCCTTCCCGCCCACCCATCGGAGGCCCATTTCCAACCCGCCCCGCGCCCGCAGTCCCGACACTGCGCCCTCCGGCCAGGCTGAAGGCAGTGCGGGCAGCAGGTCGATACTGCCGCTATGACTCTGCAGCAGCATCTCCGCAATCGCGGCAGTCGTCCCGAAATTGCCGTCGATCTGAAAAATCGCGCCCTCGCGCGCCGGGTGCGTGTCGAACAGATTCCTGTTGGTGCTGTGCCGCATCAGCATCGATATCGATTCCCAAGCCTTATCGCCGTCTGCCAGACGCGCCCAGAAAGCAATCGCCCAGGCGCGGCTCCACCCCGTGTAAGCTCCCCCATTCGCAATCCGGCGCTCCAGCGAAACGCGCGCCGCCTTGGCGAGTTCCGGGGTGCCGCGCGGAGTAATCTGGTTTCCCGGGTAAAGCGGATACATATGGGACATATGCCGCTGCCCCGGCGTGCTCTCGTCGAAGTCCACCGACCATTCCTGCAGCTGCCCATGTTTCCCAATCCGATAGGGAATCAGCCGCCCGCGCGCCGCATCGAGCTTCTTGGCAAAATCCGCGTCCACCCCCAGCTCGTTCGAAGCCGCGATGCAGTTCCCAAACAATTCCCGGATCAGGGCCATGTCCATGGTGCAGCCGGCGCTCGTCATCGCCGCCTTTCCATCCGGCGCCAGGAAATCGTTTTCGGTGGAGAACGAAGGGCAAGTCGTCAGGCGTCCTTTCCCGTTTTCCACTAGCCAGGCCAGGCAGAATTCCGCCGCGCCGCGCATCACTGGATAAGCCCGCGCACGCAGGAACTCCTTATCCCGCGTGAATCGGTAATGTTCGTAAAGGTGCCCGCACAGCCACGGCCCGCTCATGCCCCAGTTCGCCCAAGTTGGCGCACCGACCCCCGCCCCAACCGGATTCGTCGTCCGCCACAAGTCGATGTTGTGGTGCGAAGCCCAGCCGGGAAGCCCGTAAGTCTCCCGCGCCGTCACCGCTCCCGTCTTGCTGACATCTTCGATGAAATCGAACAGCGGCCCGGCGCAGTCGCTCAGATTGCAGGTTTCGGCGGGCCAGTAGTTCATCTGAACGTTTATGTTCGCCGTCCAGTTGCTGCTCCAGGGAGGCGTGATTTCCGCGTTCCAAATTCCTTGCAGGTTGGCCGGCTGGCATGCCGGGCGCGAACTGCTTATAAGGAGGTAGCGGCCATACTGAAAGTAGAGTGCGATCAGCGCGGGATCGGGTGAAGCCGCGAATCCTGCCAAGCGCTGGTCTGTTGGTCTGGACGCGGCGGCCCCGGCCGTTTCCGCCGAACCCAGTTTCAGAGATACCCGCCGGAACAGCCGCTGATGATCCGCCACGTGTTCCTGCCGCAGTTCCGCGTACGGCTTCGCGCTGGCCCGCTCCAATGACCCCTTCGCCCGGTTTGTTATCTCTTGAACGGATGTGTCGGGTGCTTGCTGGAAGCCCCGATAGCCGGTTGCCGCGCTCACCAGAAAGGTAACGGCCGTCGCGTTGGCGACCACCAGGCTGCTCCCCTCCGCTGTCATCGTTCCCCCGTCCACTTGCGCTTGCAGGATGGCGGCAAAATACATGCCGTTCCCGCTATCCGCCGAGTACACCACCGGCGTTTCCCCTTTCGCATGGCCCGCCCCGGCAACGTGCGACGGAGCTTTTCCCGTGAGCAGCAACAAACTCCCCGCGAGCGGGGTCACTGCTTTCCCGAGCGGGCCGTCGAGCGTCACTATGCAATGCAGTTGGTTCGGCTCGCTCGCCGTAGCCCGCAGTACCAGCACCCGCGCGGGAGCTGACACAAAAGCCTCGCGCTCAAACTTGACTCCGCTGACGACATAACTTGTCCGTGCGCATGCCGTGTCAAGATCAAGCTCCCGACGGTATTCGGTGACGGCGCCCGCGTGCTGGAAATCCACCTTCAGATTCCCCAGCGGTTCGTACGACTCGGCAAACTGCCCCTGCAACTTGTGGCAAAGCTTGTCGGCCAGATGGTAATCCTGCTGCTCCAGGACGGTGCGCCGAACCTCCGCCAGATGATTCTTCGCGTCCAGATTATTGCGGTCTTTCGGCTCACCCGACCACAGAGTGTCCTCGTTGAATTGCAGCAGCTCTTTCCCGGCGCTGCCGTCCGCGCCACCGCCGTAGACCATCGCCCCTAACCGTCCGTTCCCGATCGGCAGCGCATCAATCCATTCCGCCGCCGGCTTGTCATACCAGAGAATAAGATCGCGCCCGGGGTCGCCGCCAGTTTCTCCAAGACTTTTCGCCAGCGCGAGCGCGCCGGGCGCCCCGGAAGCCGCTGCCAGGAAAGTGCGTCGCGTAAAACTGTTCATCACGGGTATTCTATCGGTCGTCTCGGCGCGCTTGGGAAAGTCGCTCCGCTCGTCCTATAATCGGAAAACTGGATGAAGGATGTGACCAGTGAGCATGAACCACAAGGCACAGTTGATTCACGCCAGGACTAGCGTTCCAACGATTCAACTTTTCACTCGCACTCTGCAAACCTGCTGGGCGGTCCTTTTCGCGATCACAATCGTTTCCGAAATCTATCCGCTGCGGCCCGTGCCGGCTAAGGTCTTCTACGCTTACCTGATTTTTAGAGGGATTCTTTTTGTCCTCTTGGGCTTCTTGACCCCGCTTGCCTTCTGGCGCTTTGACTCCCTCACCTTGGGCCTTCTATCTTCGGTCGTCTCGGCCGGGTTCGTCGAAATTCTGCAATCGTTCTCCGGCGGTCATCGAGCCAGCTATCTGGAGTTTTCGGCTAAGGCCGCTGTGCTTTTCGTCGGGTTTGCGTTAGCGTTGAACACTCGCTACAACGGCATTGTTCGGCTGGGCACATTCTACCGCTACCTGGTCAATCCTCACCAGAAGGATTAGTCGAGTAGTTCCGATCCGCCAATTTGAATAAACGAAGCCAATTTGGGTTCGTTTGGTAATATCGCCCTAAGTCATTGATTTCGCGTGAAACCATACTGGGTTCGTTCCGCAATACGCTCCGATTCGTTCCTAAAACGTTTGGTGTGCCTGCTCCTGACAGCCTGTCTGCTGGGCCCGTATCCGGCCTGGGGCTGGTGGGAAACCGGTCACCGCGTCGTGGCCCGCATCGCCGCCGGTCACCTTAGTCCGGCCGCCCGAACGCGCATCGCCCGGATTCTCGAAGTTCCCAACACCCCGGAGGCCATCGCCGACGCCCTCGCCCAAGCCTCCACCTGGCCCGACGAAACCAAGGCCCAAACCAAAACCGGCGATTGGCAGTTCATCGATCTGGCCATCCAGGACCGGAAGTCCGACATCCCGGAACGCTGTCCGCACGACGATTGCGTCACGGCCCGCGTCGGTCTCTTTGCCGCCGAATTGAAAGCCCACACGCCCGACGCGCGCTGGAGCGAGCGGGAAGCCCTCAGCTACCTGGTCCACTTCGTCGGGGACATTCACCAGCCCCTGCACGACACATCCGACGCCGACCTGGGCGGGAACTGTGAGCGGCTGACGGAGACCGTCGGCGAAGCCAAGAACGTTCACGCGCTCTGGGACGGAGGAATCATCAACTCGATGGACGTGAGCGACCGTACGCTTACCGCCAGTCTGCTGCAGGACATTCGGGAGATGAGCAGGTCCGCCCGCCGTAGAATCGAAGCTGGCGATCAGGATGACTGGGCCTGGGAGGGACACCAACTGGCAATAGAGGACATCTACGGCAAACTCCACATCCCGGTCGAGCCCGTGGTCTTCCCAAAAAGCTGTGCCCAGGCCCCCGCTGCAGTCGCGGATTTCCACCCGGTTGTCGATGGCCTCTATATCGATTCGATGAAGCCGGTCATTCGGACCCAACTCACGAAAGGCGGTCTGCGCCTGGCTCGCCTGCTGAACGAGTCGCTGTAACCGGGGCTTCCAGAGGCGTCCGGATCTGCCCCGCCGGCACCGTAACCACGAAGCGTGAGCCTATCCCAACCTTGCTTTCCACTTGGATCTCCCCGCCGTGCGCTTTCACAATGGCCGCCACGAAGCTTAGCCCCAGCCCCAACCCCTTCTCGGGATTCGGGTCGGGAACGCGGTAAAAACGGTCGAAGATATGCGGCAGATGGTCCTTGGGAATCCCCACGCCCGAGTCCTCGACAATCAAATGCACCGCGCCCCCGCTCGCCTTGGCACCAACCCGCACGCTGCCGCCGGGAGGTGTGTACTTGATCGCATTCGACAGCAGATTAGTGATCACCCGCTCGATCTGCGTCCGGTCCACCTCGCAGCAAACGGGCTCCCCCTTGTGGGTTTGCGTCAATTCCAGATGGCTTCCCTCCGCAGGAATTTGAAATTGGTCCACCAGGTCTTCCAGCAACTCGGTCATATCCACGGTCGTCTTGTTCATCGGAATCTGCCCCGATTCCGACTGCGAAAGCAGCAGCAGCGCCCGCACCAGATTCGCCAGCCGTTCGACATCCTGCAGCGCGTTCTCAATCGCTTCCTGCAACTGCTCTTTGCGCGTCGCGGTGAAAAGTGCGACTTCAAGTTGGCCCTGAATCGCCGTCAACGGCGTGCGCAGTTCATGCGAAACATCGGTCGAGAATCGCCTGATCTGCTCGAACGATTCCTTCAGGCGTCCGCTCATGGCGTTAAAGGAATCGATTAGGCGGTCCAATTCGTCGTCCGCTCCGCGCCTGGGTATCTGCAGTCCCAGATTCGATCCCGTAATCTCCTGCGCCGCGCGATCCACCGACTGCAGCGCCTTCAGAGCGGTGCCGGCCGAGAACCAGCTCACCAGTGCGCAGACGAACAACGCCGTAGGCAGAAAGATCAGGAAGTTGCGCCTGAAATTGTTCACCACCAGATGATCCTCGGCCAGGCTTCTTCCTTCCGCGATGTACCACTTGTTGCCGCTATCGTTCATGATGCTGCTGATGATCTGATACTGCACCTTGTCTTTGCCGGTAATGGTTTTGAAGATCGGCTCGTGCGTGGCCTGCATTTCGGCCATCTCGTTCAGGATCGTATTGCGGTCGAAGAGCGCCTTGAATTCCGCATTCGGGGACCCATCGTAGGCCTCGCCGTTCGCATCGGCTTCTACAAAGATATTCTTGAGGCGTCCTACTGCCGCCGCTTCTTCCGGATCGGAAGGATCCGCGAACCATCCCGGCTTGCCGTCTTCAAAGTGAATGTAGCCGCGCATCGCGCCTAGCTGTTCGTGCAGGGTCTGCTCGCTCTGCGTGTCGAGAATGGATTGCAGCGTTTTCGTCCCGATGAATCCGACTAAGGCCAACACAATCGTGAGGAGCAAGAGGAACGTGCTCGCCAGCCTGAAACGTAACGTGCGGAAAAACTGGCGGGCTCGATGCAGCCTTGGCTTAAACACGGCGCTCCGTTCTAGGCGAAGACGGGTTCGGAAGGCGCTGCTTGCGGAAGGTCCGGGGCGTCCAGCATGTACCCAATGCCCCGCACGGTGTGAATCATCTTTGGCACGAACTTGTCGTCGATCTTGCTCCGCAGATGCCGGATATAAACATCCACGATATTGGTGAGCCCATCGTAATCCATGTCCCAAACGTGCTCGACGATCATGGTGCGGCTGAGCGGACGGCCTCTGTTGCGCATCATGTACTCGAGAATGCTGAACTCCTTCGGCGCAAGCTCGATCACTTCGTTGCTGCGCGTCACCTTGCGGCGTATACAGTCAAGCGCCAGATCGGCAACCTGCAGCCGCTCTGGAGTCGGCTGACCGCGCCGCAACAGCACGCGGGCCCGCGCCAGGAGTTCTACAAAGGCGAACGGCTTGACAAGGTAATCGTCGGCCCCTTGTTCCAGCCCCTTTACCCGGTCGTCAACGGAATCGCGAGCGCTCAGGATTAAGACAGGGGGAATCGTCTTGCGGTTCTTGATCTTGTGCAGAACCTCCAGCCCATCGATATCGGGAAGTCCCAGATCGAGCACCACCAGATCGTACTCCGTGGAGTGAACGCGCTCTACCGCTTCACCCCCGGTATTCACCACGTCCACCGCATAACCGGCGCTCTGCAATCCCCGGGAAAGGAAATCCGCAATCCGCTTTTCGTCTTCCACTACCAATAACCGCATCGTCTTTTGTATGAGCCCGCCGACTTCAAGTCTAACGAAGTCTAGTCGCCCGAAGCGGGCTCGGGTTGAGGCACGGGCGCGGTCCCGAAGAAAGATCCAATCGACTTGTAGCGAGTCTGAAGCATGGAAAGACCGGTCATCAATCCGACCAGCAACACCGTGTAAACCATTACTTGGGTCACGGTCAAAGCTTCTTTCCAGATGCCAAACCAGCGGCCGTAAACGAGTTCCACATGCACCCAGTACACCAGCAGCGACGTCGTTCCCAGCTGCCGGAACAGGCTCCACTTGCGCGAGCCGGCCAGGTTCACCCAAAGGTAGGCAACCGCCATCAGACTGAGCGACACGCCCAGCTTGATCATAATCAGCCCGGGACTATCGAGCCAGAAATCGCTCTTCGGGTAAATCGAGTACGGCAGGTTCGAAAGATATTGTGCAAATGTCGCCAGACCGACCCCGACCGCCATCATCCATAGCATCGTGCGCTGCATGTCTTCTTGCTGCCTGACTACTCGGAGAATGCTGCCGGTGACCATGCCGAATGCCAGGAACGACGCCCAGGGGAAGAAACCGAACTGGTTGGCGTCGGGCATCAGATAGGAGCGCACCAGCGACGGGATGGCGGGCGCGTTGATCATGGTCATCACTGGTGCCAGGCAGGCAACCAGCAAGCCAAGCACGGTACAAAGCCGGATGCGCTCCATCGTCGTGAAGACTGCCATGGGGGCGAAAACCAGCATGGCAAAACCCATGCAGTTCAAGATATCCACCTTAAGGATTTGGCTGGCGGGACTAGTCGGAAAGCCGAAGACGTAAAGCTGTATGCGAAATAGGAAAGCAATCAGAAACAGGTAGCGCGAGCGCTTGATCGCCGCCCAAATCCGCTGGCCCGGCGTCGCTCCTTGCCGGTCCTGGCTGTCCATTAGGAAGGCGTAGGTTATGCCGGTGAGGAATAGAAACATCGCCGGCGGCAGACCACCCGCGAATTGGGATAGCATGTAAGGGCCTTGCGGCCGCAGATCGGTCCGCGTAAACGAATTAAAGGTGTGCCCCTGCAGCATGATAAGCGCGGCAACACCTCGTGTCCAGTCGATAAAAGCCAGACGCCCACCTGATTTGTTCTGCTGATCACTCATTGGAACCCGAACCGCCTACTGCTTCTCTTCCTTCACTCCAGCAGGCAACTTCAAGTCCAACTTGCCGGTCATTGGCGGGTTCACGGCAACATCGGAGTATGTCACCAGCCGCCAGTTGTCTGAAGGCTGCGCCGGTTGATAAAACTTCTGCTGTATGGGGTAGGACGCGGCCTCCGGAATCCAGATCTCAACCTTCGACAACTGCTTCTTCACCTCAGGATCTTTAGGTATAAGTTGCAGCTTCGTGGTTACCGTCCCTGCAACTTTTTCCTCCCCCTCGGCTGTAATGATGTAGCTTTGTGCCAGTTCCGAGCCCGATGATCCGAACCCCAGCAGCAGAAATTGATTCAGCATCTCGCTCTTACTCCCAACGTTCGTCTTCTGCACTAGTTTCAGCTTGGGAGTGTAAATCTCAACCACGTTGCCGATAACGGCTATCGTTCGGGCGTCGGTGCCCTTAAAATCGAGAATCGCCCGCACATCGTTCTTCTTCAGCCGCTGCATCCGGAGCGTCCCGGTTTCGGGTGTGTGGCTGTCCAGAATAGCCTGGTACGTGTCCATCGCTATAGTCGCGGACAAGGCGTGGAAGGAAGGGGCCGCCTGATCCATTCGCTTGAGAATGGCTTCAAGGCTATCGGCCCGCAGTGACGCAGCGGACAGACAAAGAGCCAGTACAGATAGAAGTAATTTCATGCCGCTAGAGAAAAGACGTCCGGGCTACGGAGCCGTGTACGCGATGAAGCCCTTTATTTCCTGTTCGGCTTCGTCTCGGATTGGCTCGACGCGATCCACTCGCCACGTCTTTCCGGTCCGTTGACGGATCAACTTCTGCGCTTCGGCCCGGCGGCTTTCGTCGGGAAGCGCTGCCAGCAATTCCGTCGCGATGAAAACCCGGTTCGAACCGTGCAGCGAGGACATCAGCACGACGCTTGCCCCTTTAGGCTGATCGTGGAACACGACGCGTGGCGTCGCAAAGATGAAAATCAGAATGAGCCCGACGACAATGTCGTACTGCCAGGAGGCGCGCGGAAAATCCCAAAAAACAAGACGTCTTAGCAACCCCCAGTTTATCAGTTTGCTAATACTTTCTCATCACCGCAAGCACGCGGCCCTGTATCTGTAAATCTGCGGGATCGACGAAAATCGGCGCCATCGCCGCGTTCGCAGGCTGCAAACGGACCCGCCCATCGGGCTCCGAATAGTAGCGCTTGAGCGTCGCTTCGGAGTTGTCCAGCAGGGCGACAACGATATCGCCGTTGTGCGCGGAGCTGCCTTTTTCGACCAAAACAAAGTCCCCGCTGCAGATGTGATCGTCAATCATCGACTCTCCGCGCACTTCTAAAGCGAACGTCTCGGCGTTGCCCATAAAGTCGGAGAAGTGCAACTCGTCGCGGTTGGCGATCGCTTCGACCGGAGCGCCGGCGGCTATTCTCCCGAGCAGCGGGACCGCGCCCTCCGCCAATGGCTTCCTCGCCTTCTCCTCGGCGATATATCGTTCGCCCACCTCAAGAGAGCGGCTGTGATTGTAGTTGCGCCGCAGGTACTGCTTTGCTTCGAGCGCCTGAATGTGCTTGTGAACTGTCGCCAGGGAAGCCAAGCCCAACCCCGCCGCAATTTCGTCGTAGCTAGGGTTATAGCCGTGCTTTTCGATGAAGCCCGTTAGAAACTCCATCAGTTCCCTTTGCCTTCGGGTAAGCGCCATCCATTCACTCCTTTACAGACAAGTTTGGGCGAATAAATAACGAAAGTCAAACCCAAAAATGGCTTCCGGCCACTCGTCGCGTCGCTAACGGCTAGAAGATTGCAATTAGAGCGCTGTCAGATAGTAAGGTTATCCCGCTGTTATGCGTCTAAAGCCTTTAACATCAATGCCCGAGCGAACCCTTCTATACGTTGAAGATGAGGATGCGACGGTATTCCTCTTACAGACTGCGCTGAATGACGCAGAGATTGCAGTGCGTCTATGCCGGGTAGCCGACGGTGAGCAGGCACTCTCGTTCCTAAACAAGAACGGTAAGTACATGGAAGCGCCGACCCCGGATCTTGTCCTCTTGGATTTGAACCTGCCGAAAGTCAACGGCCTGGAAGTGCTGGCGGAAATGCAGGCCAACGACGCCCTCCGCCCGATTCCGGTGGTCGTGTTCACGTCTTCTTCCCTGGCGGCGGATAAAAGGAAGTCGCTGGCGCTGGGTGCCCAGGACTACATCACGAAGCCATCGACTCTCGACAGCTTCATGGAAGCCGTCAGGCACGCTTGTTCGCGAATTGCGTCCTAGTTTGAGTTTGGTGATTCGAGTTTAGTTGGAGTTCATCCCGCACATGCCGCGCTGGCACATGCCCCCGCCGCAACCGCCGGCGCTGGGCCGTGTTTCCTTGGCAACTCCGTTGGCCCGCGCTGCGAACGTCGAGTATTCGGTAGTCAGATGAGCCTGTCCGCACGACGGGCACGCTACTGAATCGGCTTCCGCGCTCCGGCGCACCAGCTTTTCAAATTTCGTTCCGCAATCGTCGCAGGAGTATTCAAAGATCGGCATACTTATAAAATAGCGCGAATGGACCCATCGCGGGATATTCCCGTAACCTGGCGCTTCCTTCTCGCGAACTTGTTAGCGATATGCAACGCAGAGCATTCTTGAAGAACGGTTTCTCGTTTGCGGCGGTCGCTGGCCTCGCGCTGGCGGACGGTCCGGCGAATTTGGTGAAGATTGTCGAGTTTACAGACTCGGGTAAGCGCAAAGGAGTAGTGAAGGTGGAGAAAGTTCGAAAGACGGATGAAGAGTGGCGCTCGCAGTTAACGCCGGAGTCGTACCAGGTTGCCCGTCATGCCGGCACGGAGCGAGCGTTCACGGGCCGCTATTGGAACAACCATGAGCATGGACTTTACAAGTGCGTGTGTTGCGGCAACGCGCTCTTCTCTGCCGAAACGAAATTCGAATCGGGCACCGGCTGGCCGAGCTTTTGGGCCCCGATTGCCCGAGAGAACGTGGTGGATAAAACCGATATCTCGCTCGGGATGGCAAGGACTGAGGTTCTTTGCGCCAAATGCGATGCCCACCTGGGTCACGTGTTCGACGACGGCCCTCAGCCAAGCGGTCTGCGATATTGTATGAACTCAGCCTCACTTGATTTCGTTAAAGGCTAGAAGGAGAACATCGAATGGCATTCTGCACGAATTGCGGCACTCAACTGTTGGAGAACGCGCGGTTCTGTCTCAATTGCGGGTTGCCCGTCGGAGCGACTCCAAGCGTCGTCCCGGGCGCGACCCCCAATCCAGTCCCAGGCGCGATCCCCAGTGCTGTGCCCGCGGCTTACTATCCGCCGGCCCCGGTTGTCGAGCCGCTGCGTTACGACATCGAGGGTCACAACCTGCAGATTGCCAAGGTTCATTTACTGCCGGGCCAGGAGATCTATGCCGAGGCCGGCAAAATGATTTACAAATCGGCGAACGTCGATTGGCAGACCCGCATGACCGGGCAAAGCCTGGGACAGAAGCTAATCGGAGCCATCAAGCGCAAGCTGATGGGCGAGTCGCTGTTCTTCACTTATTTTCAGGCGACCGGTGGCCAGGGCGAAGTGGGATTCGCGGGGCATTATCCAGGCAAGATCCAGGTGTTCGACCTCGCCGCCGGGCAAACGATCATGGTGCAGCGAGATGGCTTCCTCTTCGCGCAAGGCAGCGTCACGCTCGACATCGCCATGGTGCGCCGCTTAGGAGCTGGATTGCTGGGTGGTGAAGGCTTCATCCTCCAGCGCCTCACCGGGCCTGGCGCGGTCTTCATACACGCCGGCGGCGATCACGTGGACTTTACGCTGCAGCCTGGAGAGATACTGCAGGTGCAAACCGGGCATCTTGTCGCCTTTGAGCCGACCGTGAACTACGACATCCAGATGGTGGGCAGCATCCGCACCGCGGTCTTCGGCGGTGAGGGATTGTTCCTGACCACGCTGACGGGTCCCGGTCGCGTGATCCTTCAGAGCATGACCCTGGAGCGGTTGCGGCATGAACTGGCGCCGAGCGAGCATCCGACGGCGGGTGATGAGAAGAACCCGCTTAGCGCGCTGGCTCGGGGCAATTTCGGCAGCTTCTTTTCGAGCGACGACTGATTGTGATGCGATCCAGATCGGAAGAGCGTCGTGTAGGGCAAGAGTGTAGA